>Ga0160433_100146_pt1 | contig 60976 bp, 54 predicted proteins | sample HID1972K_E0MG_FD_108235 | JGI IMG/M metagenome (GOLD analysis project Ga0160433, IMG submission 108235) | Enriched pill bug-associated microbial communities from UW Madison campus, WI, USA - HID1972K_E0 MG | ecosystem: Host-associated > Arthropoda: Insects > Digestive system > Unclassified ...
TCTTGGGCGCCCGGCCGGCGTTGCCACTCCTCGCCATAGCCCTGCTATGACTCGTCGCGGCGCCTTGGCCGAACACCCAAGCCACTCGCCAAAAGAGAACGTATTTCCGAGACAGGACACTAGCGCAAGCTGTAGGACACCCCCGCATACACGCCGAAGCCTTCACCCGGGGTCGACCGGGCGATATCCTCGCCGTTGTCGTTGTACCCCGGCGTCACCGTGGCGGCGTAGCGCTTGTTGGTCAGGTTGCGCAGGTCGAGCCAGGTCTGCCAGTCCTGTTTCGGTGAGTTGTAGCCCAGCCGCGCGCCCAGCAGGACGTAGGCATCGGCTGGGTAGCTGTTGGCATAGTCGACCTGCACCTTGGACGCCATCTGCGTATTCAGGCCGACGTAGAGGCCGCTGGGCAGATCGAAACGCACCTCGCCCTGGTAGTAGTGCATCGGAATGCCAGGCAGACGGTTGTCGCCGAAGATCGCATCATCACGGTAGTGGAAATCGCTGAAGGTGTAGGACTGGCGCAGCGACAGCTTGCCGATACCTTCGTCCTGCCAGAGCAGGCTGTCCAGGCCGGCTTCCACGCCCTGGTGCACGGTGGGGCTGGCGTTGAACTCGGCGGCCGGGTTGCCGGCGACGATCTCCACCGCCAGCAGCTCATGGCGTACCGCCGAGTAGTACCAGGCCAGGTCCCAGCGGCCAAGTGCCGAGTCGCCCCGGGCACCGAGCTCCAGGGTGGTGGCGGTCTGGTTGCGCATCTCGATGGGCTGGGTCTGCAGGCCGGCGACGGCCGGTGAACTCCAGATCAGCGACCAGGGGTGCGCAGGCTCGACCGAGCGACTGAGGTTGCCGTACAGCTGCAGCTCTGGGCTCAGGTCATAGCGTAGACCCAGGCGAGGCGCGTAGTCCCAGTCGTGCTGGCTGACCTTGCCACCGCTGGAGGGGTAGGTCACGGCGCTTTCCCGCCGGGTGTAGATCATCGCCAGGCCGCTGGTCAGCCACAGGTCCGGCATCAGTTCCAGTTCGTTGCCGATGTGCACGACGCTGTCCGAGCCCTGGTAGCTGAAATCGCGGGTACGGGTGCCGACAGCCTGGTTGCCGTTACCGCTTTCCGGTACCCGGACGAATTCCGAGGCGCCACTGTTGGGCAGGTGCTTGGTGGTCCGCCAGCCAAGGGTGGTCTTGCTTTCGTGGCCCAACAGGGTGTCGCGGCGCAGGTAGTTGAGGGTGCCGCTGACATCGGTGTAGGCAACCTTTAGGCGGTTGGCACCCTCGCGCAGGTCCATGGGGTAGTCGTGGTAGACCAGCCCGGCTTCCAGCCGTGAGTCGTCGTCCAGGTAAAACGTGGTCTTGTTCGCAAGCCACGTGCTACCGGGTTGCGGGCGGCTGGCATCACGGCGCAGATAGATCGGGTTGGCGGCACGCGGGTGGTGCTTGATCTGGTCCTTGGTCAGGCGCCCGGCCAGGTCGTTCTCGGTCTCCCGGTAGCGCAGGTAGAAGCGGGTTTCCAGGTTCGGATTGAAGCGGTAGCCGACATTTGCGGCGATACCCTTCGCGCTGCCGCTGCTGTGCTTCTGGTAGCCGTCGTATTCAGCGTCGGTGAGGGCCACGAAGTAGTCCAGGTTGCCCAGCACCTGGCCGCTGCTCAGATGCCGGCGTGCGTAGCCACGGCTGCCGGCCTCAAAGCGCAAGTGCAGGGGAGCGGCATCGTAGCCGGTAGGGGTCACGTAGTTGATTGCGCCGCCCAGCGCCAGAGCGCCCTGGTCGAAGCCGTTGGCCCCGCGCAGTACTTCAGCGCGGCTCAGCCACAGCGGCTCGAACAGCTCATAGGGCGTTCCGCCAGGCCCGGTCAACGGCAGTCCATCGAACATCGTGTATACCCCAGAGCCATGGGCACCCGGTGCGCGGTTGATACCCGAACCGCGAATCGACAACTTGATGCCGTCGTTACCGGCGGATTGGGCGAACACACCCGGCTGGTACGCCAAGACATCCTGGTTGCTGGCGACGCGGCCCTGCTCGACCAGCTGCAGTTCGACCAGGTTGCTAGCTCCCGGCACTTGGCGCAGGCGCTCGCGGGCCGTATCCAGTTCGCCTTGCTCCTGCGCCTGGATCAGCACCTGGCCCAGCTCCACCGAGTCGGCAGCGTGGGCGGCCTGCAGGGTGGACGCCAGCACCAGCAGCGCAAATGAGAAGGGTAAGGGTAAAACGGCACGCATTGTACGACTCCGGGATTGTGGGCTGGAACTCAGACGAACGAAATGACGTTCAGAGCACGCAGGCATTTTCAGAGCATGCCATCAGACTGTCTGACGATTTGTAGCCAGTTTATTTACACACGTTGCCAGTGGTGCCCCCACGTTGCAGCTTCGTAAGGTAACCGCACATTCATTCCGGTCGGGCCCGAATGGGTCCGTTATCGAACATGCGGAGAACGACCATGAACCCAACTGTGCCCAAAACCTCGCAAACCAGCGCCGCAGACGATGAGCCTCCAGTCGCCCTGACCCCTCGTGAACAGCAGGTGCTGCTGTGGTGCGCCTACGGCAAGACCTCCTGGGAAATCGGCCAGATCCTCGAGTGCAAGGAATCGACCGTCAACTTCCATATCAGCAACATCCTGCGCAAGTTCGCTGTGACCACGCGCATTGCGGCGGTTATCAAAGGCATGCGCTACGGCATGTTGAACGGTCACTGACAGCCCCAGGCAAGCATGCGCTGGAGAGGGAGGAGGTTCTCATGCAGGACAATAACCGCTTGGCTGACAGTGCGCCCGCTGGGCGTGTGCTGACAGGGCAGGACCCGTTCTGGCCGCCCATCGGCCTCAGGCCGTTGCGACAGCGTCTGCGCCTGCCGTCGTGCATCAGTGAGGCGCAACTTGAAGTAGCGGCGCATGCTGCGGCCATTCAGGCCGCCCGCGATCTGGCGCGCCTGCGCCGACAATTGCGTGATCAAGGCTGCCAGCAACTGCCTGCGGCGGCCCAGGTAGGGCCTGGCAGGGCGTTGGCACGGTGCTACCAACGCAAGGTGGAGGCTGGGATCCGTCGAGTGCTGGCCGAACGCTTGGTGCTCGTGCAAGAGGCTGCAGCGGTATCTGCCAAGGAGAAGCGAGATGAATCAGCCGATCGATAGCCTATTTGCCGAATTTGCGCTGAGCCTCGGCTTGGCTTCCTACATCGCCGCTTTCGATGGCGGCGCCTTGTTCGGTGCATTGCTTGGGGCCTGGCTGGTAGCCAGCACCCGGCGCCGGCTCAAGGGCTGGCAACGGCTGGGGTCGCTCATGCTGTCGGCCGGGGTTGGCTATCTGTTCACGCCGCTGGTGCTACTGCTGGCGCCGTTCCTGTCCAGCGGGGTTGCGGCTTTTGTCGCCGCGTTGGTGGTGATTCCGATCAGCATAAAGGTCATGGTCTGGGTCGACGCGGCCGACCTGCGCGACATCTTCCAGCGCTTTCGCCGTGGTTCCTGAAGTCAGTGGCCGGTCGGGCCCTCTTCGCGCAGTTCGGCCAGTTGCTGTTCCAATTGACGGATGCGCTGTTTGTCCCGGACTACCAGGGCGATGGCCTGCTGGTCAGTTCGGCTCAAGCTGCGCACGCTGGCCAGCAAGTCCGACTCCCAATGGTCACTGTCGAGCAGGGGAGCCAGAGCGGACAGGCGTTGCCGCGGACCTTCGCCTAATAATAGCCAATCCAGTGATACACCATGTTGCAGAGCAAGGTCTACGCAAAACGAATAGGGAATGCTGCTGCGTACTTTCCAACTGCTCAACGTCTGTGGACTGACGCCAAGTACCTTTGCCAGCCCGGAATCGCTGGTCGTTTGGGTAAGCAGCTTGAGTCTGCCCAACACGGCAACAAATCCTTTTGTACTCATTTTGAGTATTCCTGATGTGTGTTGATATAATTTCTAATAGATACGCAGTTGAATTGGGTAGTTTGCTCAGACATCGAGTGTGAGTTATGGGAAAACCATTGTGATGATGAAAGATATGGCACTAAAAGTAGAAACTTCCTACTTGCGTAATCAATTTAGACTACATCAGATAGCTGATGCACATTGGACTGACAGCTGCATTCGCGACATGAAGGTACGGGCCGATGCACATCGCTTGTCGACCCTGCAGCACCATGATGGCGGGAGGCTCAGGTGAGCACTTATAAACTTGTATGCCCTCATTGCAACAGCCGCATGCGCATACGTACCAGTGAAGGGCGGCATATATTTCTACGCGTTGCTTACCTGCAATGCACCACCGAGGCCTGTGGCTGGTCGGTGCGGGCGCAATTCGAGATGACCCATGAGTTGTCACCCAGCGGCATGCCCAATCCTGAGGTGCACTTGCCGCGTGCCAGTCGCGAGTTGCGCACGGCGTCGCTGGCCAATGCAGGCCAGTGACAGCTTGACCAGCAAGGAACTCACGCGCTTGTCGGGCTGATCGCCAGCCCATACAAAAACACCCCGCCGAAGCGGGGTGTCTGCTGTGTTGCGCAGCTATCAGCCAATCAGCTGCAGGCCAGCCTGCTGGACCAGCTCCAGCAGCGGCTGTGGGTACACGCCAAGGACGAAGGCGAGGATGGCGATCGCCAGCAGCATGACGCCACCGGTGCGCTGTTCCCACTTCAGCGGGGCGTCGTGGCGACGCAGGTTGGGCTCGATCAGGTACAGGGTGACCATCACGCGCAGGTAGTAGTACACGCCGATGGCGCTACCGATCACCAGGGCACCGACCAGCCACCACAGCTGCGACTCGACGCCGGTGGCGATGATGTAGAACTTGCCGATGAAGCCTGCAGTCAGCGGGATGCCGGCCAACGACAGCATCATTACGGTCAGTACCGCGGTCAGGTACGGACGACGCCAGAACAGGCCGCGGTATTCGTACAGGGCATCGGCGTCACGACCGTTGTAGGGCGAGGACATCAAGGTGATCACGCCGAAGGCGCCGAGGCTGGTGATCACGTAGGTGACCAGGTAGACGCCGATGGCCTCCATCGCCAGCCCCTTGCTCGCCACCAGGGCAATCAACAGATAGCCGAAGTGGGCGATCGAGGAATAACCCAGCAGACGCTTGAGGTTGCTCTGGGTCAACGCCAGAAGGTTGCCAATCAGGATCGAGGCGACCGCGATCACCATCAGCACGGTGCTCAGCACGCCGCTGCTGGCGGCGGGAGAGAGCATGAACAGGCGTACCACCACGGCGAACACCGCGACCTTGCTGGCGGTGGCCAGGAAGGCCGCCACTGGCGCCGGGGCGCCTTCGTAGACGTCCGGCGTCCACAGGTGGAAAGGCACCAGCGACAGCTTGAACGCCAGGCCGACCAGCATCATGCCCAGGCCCAACTGAGCCAGCAGGCTTGGCATGCCGGTGCTGGCCAGTGCCTTGCCGATACCGTCGAAGCTCAGGCTGCCGGCATCGGCGTACAGCAAGGCCATGCCGAACAGCAGGAAGGCGGAGCCTGCGGCCGACAACACCATGTACTTGATGCCTGCTTCCAGCGAACGCTTGTTGAAGAACGCGTAGGCCACCAGGCCGTAGACCGGTACCGAGAGCAGCTCCAGGCCGATGAACAGGCCCGCCAGGTGGTTGGCGCTGACCAGCACCAGACCGCCCAGGGCGGACATCAGCAACAGCAGGTAGAGTTCTTCGCGGTTACCCGGGTAGCCTTGGGCACCGTCGCCCAGGTAGGCATGGGCCAGGGTCACGCAGGCCAGGGTGGCCACCAGGATCAACGCCATGTACAGGCAGGCGAAGTTGTCGATGGTGATCAATGGGGTGACCGCCAGGGGGGCCACTTTCAGCGCCGGCAGGATCGACAGCAGGGCCAGGTTCAGGCCCACGGTCGACAGCAGGAACGTTTGCGAGTGGTTGCGGCGCCATGCGATCGCCAGCATCACCACGACCGTGGTGAGGGTGGTGATCAGCATCGGCGCCAGCGCGATAAAGTGTTGAGTGGTGAATTCCATAGCGCTCTTACCGGGCCGAAGCGAGTTGAGTGAAAGCGGAGCCGAGCCACTGCTGCACACCGCTCATGGTGGCGGCAGAGGTGTCCAGGAACGGCTGCGGGTAGACGCCCAGGACGATCAGCAGGACCGCCAGGCCCAGCACCATGACCAATTCGCGACCGTCCATGCCGGCCAGCACGGCGTCGGACGTGGACGGACCGAAGTAGGCACGGTGGATCATGATCAGCGAGTACACCGAACCGAAGACCAGGCCCGTGGTGGCGATCACGGTGATCCATGGCACGCTGGCGAAGCTGCCCAGCAGGATCAGGAACTCGCCGACAAAGTTGCCGGTGCCTGGCAGGCCCAGCGACGCGGCGGCGAAGAACAGGCTGATGGCCGGCAGGTAGGCGATGCGGTGCCACAGCCCACCCATCTGGCGCATGTCACGGGTGTGCAGGCGCTCGTACAGCTGGCCACTGAGGATGAACAGCGCGGCAGCCGACAGGCCGTGAGCCAGCATCTGGATCACCGCGCCTTGCAGGGCCTGCTGGCTGCCGGAGTAGATACCGATCAGCACGAAGCCCATGTGCGAAACGCTGGAGAAGGCGATCAAGCGCTTGATATCGGACTGGGCGAACGCCAGGAAGGCGCCGTAGAAGATGCCGATCAGGCCCAGGGTCATGGCGATCGGCGCGAACTCGGCCGAGGCGTTCGGGAACAGCGGCAGGGCAAAGCGCAGCAGGCCGTAGGCCGCAGTCTTCAGCAGGATGCCGGCCAGGTCCACGGAACCTGCGGTCGGTGCCTGGGCATGGGCGTCAGGCAGCCAGGAGTGGAACGGCACCACCGGCAGCTTCACCGCGAAGGCAATGAAGAAGCCGAGCATCAGCAGGTACTCGGTGCCGGCCGGCAGATCGGCCTTGAGCAAGTCGCTGTAGTTGAAGGTGATGATGCCGGTATTGGTGTAGTTGACCAGCACCAGGCCCAGGATCGCCACCAACATGATCAAGCCGCTGGCCTGGGTGAAGATGAAGAACTTGGTCGCCGCGTAGATCCGGGTCTTCTTGCCATCGGCCGAGCTGTGACCCCAGAGCGCGATGAGGAAGTACATCGGCACCAGCATCATTTCCCAGAAGAAGAAGAACAGGAACAGGTCCAGGGCCAGGAACACACCGACCACGCCACCAAGAATCCACATCAGGTTGAGGTGGAAGAAGCCGACGTGGCGCTGGATCTCTTTCCAGGAGCACAGCACCGAGAGCACACCGAGCAGGCCGGTGAGCAGGATCATCAGCAGCGACAGGCCGTCGAGGGCCAGGTGCACGCTGATGCCGAAACGCTCGATCCACTGGACCTTGAATTCAAGGGCCCAGGCAGGCTCGGCGCCTGGCGCAGGGGCCAGGGCGTAGTCGCCGTTGGCCCACAGCCAGAGGCCGATACCAAGCAGCAGGGACATGGTCAGCAGCGCGATCCAGCGTGGCAGGGTGGCGCCGAAGCGCTCACCCAGCCAGCACAGCAGGCCGCCGATGAAGGGGATCAGGATCAGCCAAGGCAAAATCATGACGGGCTCAATTCCTTTCGCAAAGTCGCAAGGTTCATAGTCATACCGCAGCCATCAGTACAGCACCGAGCACCAACACGGCGCCCACGGCCATCGAAGCGGTGTACCAGCGCAGCTGCCCGGTCTCGGTCTTGCTCATGGCGAGGTGGCCGCCGCGCGCCATCCGAGGAATCAGGCCAATGCTGCGGTCAACCGGATCCTTGCGCAGGAGGTGGCTGATCAGCAGGTAAGGTTTGACGAACAGCTTGTCGTAGATCCAGTCGAAGCCCCAGGCGGCGAACCACCAGGCCGAGAGCACGCGGCCGATGCTGCTGCCGGCGATCGCGGTGACCAGGCGCCGCTTGCCCAGGAACAGCACTGCCGCCAGCAGGATACCGGCGATGGCGATGGCGCCCGAGGCGATTTCCAGGCTGTGCTTGGCTTCGCCACCGGCATGGCCGGCGCTCTGCGGCAGCACGCCTGCCAGTGGCGGATGAATCCAGGCACCGATGAAGGTCGACAGCACGATCAGCACGCCCAGCGGCAGCCAGTGGGAGATCCCGTGGCCGGCATGGGCCTCGGTCTTGGCTTCGCCGTGGAAGGCGATGAAGATCAGGCGGAAGGTGTACAGCGAGGTCATGAAGGCACCGACCAGACCGGCATACAGCAGGTTGCTGTGGCCGCTGGCGAATGCTTCCCAAAGGATTTCGTCCTTGGAATAGAAGCCCGCAGTCAGGATCGGCAGGGCTGCCAGAGCGGCACCGCCGACCACGAAGCTGGCATAGGCCAGCGGCAGCTTCTTCCACAGCCCGCCCATCTTGAAGATGTTCTGCTCATGGTGACAGGCGACGATCACCGCACCCGAGGCAAGGAACAGCAAGGCCTTGAAGAACGCGTGGGTCATCAGGTGGAAGATCGCGCCTTCCCAGGCGCCGACGCCCAGGGCCAGGAACATGTAGCCGATCTGGCTCATGGTCGAGTAGGCGAGGATCCGCTTGATGTCGGTCTGCACCAGCGCGGCGAAGCCGGCCAGGACCAGGGTCACCCCACCGACGATGCCGACCAGGTGCAGGATGTCCGGCGCCAGCAGGAACAGGCCGTTGGTACGGGCAATCAGGTAGACGCCGGCGGTGACCATGGTCGCGGCGTGGATCAGTGCCGAAACCGGGGTCGGGCCTGCCATCGCGTCGGCCAGCCAGGTCTGCAGCGGCAGCTGGGCGGATTTACCGACCGCGCCACCGAGCAGCATCAAGGTCGCCAGCACCATCCAGGTGTCGCCAGCCTGGAATTTCTGTGGCGCCAGCACCAGCAGCTCCTGGATGTTCAGGGTACCCAGCTGGACGAACAGGATGAACAGGCCGATGGCCAGGAACACGTCGCCGATGCGGGTGACGATGAAGGCCTTCAATGCCGCATTACCGTTGTTGCGGTTGCTGTAGTAGAAACCGATCAACAGGTAGGAGCACAGGCCCACGCCTTCCCAGCCGAAGTAGATGAACAGCAGGTTGTCGCCCAGCACCAGGAACAGCATGCTGGCGATGAACAGGTTGGTGTAGGCGAAGAAACGCGAATAGCCGGCTTCACCGCGCATGTACCACGAGGCGAACAGGTGGATCAGGAAGCCCACACCGGTCACCACGCCGAGCATGGTCACCGACAGGCCATCCACATAGAGGGTGAAGTTCGGCGCGAAGCCGTCCACCGACATCCACTGCCACAACAACTGGCTGTACGCGCCACCCTCAGGCGGGGCGACGTTGAACTGCCAGATGACGTAGGCCGATACCGCCGCCGAGAGGCCCACGGAACCGACGCCAATCAGCGCGGACAGGTTTTCCGAGAACCGCCCGCGGGAGAACGACAGCAGCAGGAAGCCGATCAGGGGGAAGACGAAAGTCAGGAAGATTAGGTTCATCCGCGCATCTCACTGGCAGCATCGATGTCGAGAGTGTGGAAGCGGCGATACAGTTGCAGCAGGATCGCCAGGCCGATACTGGCCTCGGCCGCTGCCAGGCTGATCACCAGGATGAACATGATCTGTCCATCTGGCTGCACCCAGCGGCTGCCGGCAACGATGAACGCCAGGGCAGAGGCATTCATCATGATTTCCAGGCTCATCAGCACGAAAAGAATGTTGCGGCGGACCATCAGGCCGATCAGACCAAGGCAGAACAGGATGCCGGCGACAGCCAGGCCGTGCTCGAGAGGGATTGCAGGCATGTGATTACTCCTTCGCCTCAGTGCGGCCGAGATGGAAGGCCGTCACCGCCGCGGCGAGCAGCAGCATCGAGGCCAGTTCAACCACCAGCAGATAAGGACCGAACAGGCTGATGCCCACGGCCTTGGCATCGACCGTGGCGCCGCTGATGGCGGCACCGCTTGGTTCGGCGAACAGCACATACAGCAGCTCCACCAGCAGCAGGGCGCCGAGGACCACAGGTCCCGCCCAGATGCCGGGCTTGAGCCAGCCGCGTTCCTGGGCGACCGAGGCCGGCCCCAGGTTGAGCATCATCACCACGAAGACGAACAGCACCATGATGGCGCCAGCGTAGGCGATCACTTCCAGGGCGCCGGCGAACGGCGCACCGAGGGCGAAGAAGATCATTGCCACGGAGATCAGCGAAATGATCAGGTAGAGCAGGGCGTGCACGGGGTTGGTGCCGGTAATCACCCGCAGGGTGGAAACCACGGCGATCCCGGATGCGAAGTAGAAAGCGAATTCCATCTTTCTGTCCTTATGGGAGCAAGCTCTTCACGTTGATCGGCTCGGCTTCGTTCTGTGCAGAGCCTTTCGGCTTGCCAGCGATCGCCATACCCGCAACACGGTAGAAGTTGTAGTCAGGGTTCTTGCCGGGTCCGGAGATCAGCAGATCTTCCTTCTCGTACACCAGGTCCTGACGCTTGAACTCGGCCATTTCGAAATCCGGGGTGAGCTGGATCGCGGTGGTCGGGCACGCTTCCTCGCACAGGCCGCAGAAGATGCAGCGCGAGAAGTTGATGCGGAAGAACTCCGGGTACCAGCGACCGTCCTCGGTCTCGGCCTTCTGCAGCGAGATGCAGCCAACCGGGCAGGCCACGGCGCACAGGTTGCAGGCAACGCAGCGCTCCTCGCCATCGGGGTCGCGGGTCAGAACGATGCGGCCGCGGTAGCGTGGCGGCAGGTAGACCGGTTCTTCCGGGTATTGCAGGGTGTCGCGCTTACGGAAACCGTGGGAGAACACCATGGCCAGGCTGCGCAGCTGGGTGCCGGTGCCCTTAACGATGTCGCCAATATACTTGAACATGGGTCAAATCCTCACTGGGCCGCAACAGCTGGCGTGTTGAGCAACACGAGCGCAGCGGTCACCAGCAAATTGATCAGGGTCAGCGGCAGGCAGAACTTCCAGCTGAAGTCCATCACCTGGTCATAGCGCGGGCGCGGGATCGAGGCGCGCAACAGGATGAACAGCATGATGAAGAACGCGGTCTTGAGCGCGAACCACAGGAACGGAACCTGTGGCAGCAGGCCGAACGGCCCATGCCAGCCGCCGAAGAACAGGGTCACCAGCAGCGCCGAGATCAGGATGATGCCGATGTATTCGCCAACGAAGAACATGCCCCATTTCATGCCGGCATACTCGATGTGGTAACCGTCGGCCAGTTCCTGTTCCGCTTCCGGCTGGTCGAAGGGGTGACGGTGTGTCACGGCCACGCCAGCGATGAAGAAGGTGCAGAAGCCGAAGAACTGCGGAATGATGAACCACAGGTTCTGTGCCTGGTAGTCGACGATGTCGCGCATGTTGAACGAGCCGACGTGGACCACCACGCCCATCAGCGCCAGGCCCAGGAACACTTCGTACGACACGGTCTGCGCCGACGCCCGCAGGGCGCCGAGCAGGGCGTACTTGTTGTTCGACGACCAGCCGGCGAACAGCACCGCATAGACCGAAAGGCCGGCCATGGCGAAGAAGAACAGCAGGCCGATGTTCAGGTCCGCGACGCCCCAGGTCGGGGTGATCGGGATGATCGAGAAGGCGATCAGCAGCGCGCTCATGGCCACGACCGGTGCCAGGGTGAAGATCACGCGGTCGACGAAGGGCGGGTTCCAGTCTTCCTTGAAGAACATCTTCAGCATGTCCGCGGCGATCTGGAACATGCCGAACGGGCCGACCCGGTTCGGACCGTAGCGGTCCTGCCACCAACCCAGCAGGCGGCGCTCGACGAAGCTGAGCAGCGCGCCGCAGACCACCACCGCCAGCAGGACCACGATGGCCTTGACGACGGCGCTGATCGCATCGATCACTTCGGGGGTGAACCAGCTCATTGTGCTGCCTCCTGCAGGCCTTCGACGGATGTGCCGAAGATGGCTGGCGGGATACCGGCCAGGCCTTTCGGCAGGGCGACCAGGCCTGCGCCCAGCGCTTCATTGATGCGCAGCGGCAGGCGCAGTGACTGGCCGGCGACGTTCAGGCTGAGCATCGCGCCATCGTTGACACCCAGGCGGTCGGCTTCGGACTTGGCCAGGGCCACGTAGGCCTGCGGGATGCGCGCTTGCACCGGGGCGGCGCGGGAGGAGTTTTCCTCGCTGCCGAACAGGTGGTAGAACGGCACGGCCGTCCAGGTGCCGCGAACCGGGTTGAACGCGCCCGGAATGGCGCTGAACCAGCTCAGGCGATCGCCCTGGGTTTCGATCAGGCGCACGCCTGGGTCACCGGCACGCAGGTGGCCGCCGACTTCGTCCTGAAACTTGTTCCAGGCTTGCGGCGAGTTCCAGCCCGGCGACCAGGCAAACGGCACCTGCTGGCGCGGTTCGGCCGAGCCCGAGTAGCCTTCCATGGAGAAGGCGAAAGCGGTGTCCTTGTCTTGCGAGGTACGCGGTTCGTGCACACTGATGTTGGCGCGCATGGCGGTGCGGCCCGAGTAGCGCAGTGGCTCACGCGCAAGCTTCATGCCCTTGATGCGGAAGGACGCCGATGGCGCGGCGTCGACGATGCCGGCCAGTTGCGGCGCGGCTTCGGCGCAGGCGCTGGTGACGTGGTCCAGCTGGGTCCAGTCGATCGGCTTGTTCAGCAAGGTGGCACGCAGGGCGTGCATCCAGCGCCAGCCTTCGTGGATCATGATGCTGGCGTCCAGGTAGGTCGGATCGAACACCTGGAAGAAGCGCTGGGCGCGGCCTTCCTGGCTGACCAGGGTGCCGTCGCCTTCGGCGAAGGAAGCGGCTGGCAGCACCAGGTGGGCGCGGTCGGTGGTGGCGGTCTTCTGGTGGTCGGCGACGATCACCACCTTGGCCGCGGCCAGGGCGGCGTCGACCTTGGCAGCCGGCAGGCGGCTGTACAGGTCGTTCTCCAGCACGACGATGGCGTCGGCCTTGCCGCTGATCACGGCGTCCAGGGCGTCATCGATGGACTCGCCACCGAGCATGGCCAGGCCGAAGCTGTTGGCTTCCGGAACGACCAGGCTGAGCGAGCCGTTCTTCTCGCGCAGCTTCAGCGCCTTGGCGATGTTGGCCGCCGCTTCGATCAGTGCCGGGTTTGCCAGCGACGTACCGGAAACGACCAGCGGACGCTGGGCGGCCACCAGCGCATCAGCGATGCGCTGGGCCAGTTCCAGGGCCTCGGCGTCCAGGCCTGCAACGGCCGGAGCGCTCGGATCGATGGCATGTGCCACGGCAAAGCCCAGGCGGGCCAGATCGTCGGGCGCGGCGTGCACGCATTCCTCGGCGACGTCATCGAGCTTGGTCTCGGCCAGGCTGGCGATGAACAGCGGGTACTTGGCATGCTGGCCGATGTTCTTCACCGCGGCATCGAGCCACGGCTGCACGCGCATGGCATCGGCCATGGCCTCGGCCTTGCCCTTGACCGACTGGCGCAGGGCCAGGGCGACACGGGCGGCGGTCTGGGTCAGGTCTTCGCCAAGGACGAAGACGGCATCGTGGTCTTCCATCTCGCGCAGTGTCGGCACCGGCAGCGGGCTGTCGTTGAGCACCTGCAGGGCCAGGCGCACGCGGGCCAGCTCGCCGGCCTCCATGCCCGAGTAGAAGTACTCGGCGCCAACCAGTTCGCGCAGGCCGTAGTTGCTTTCCAGGCTGGCGCGTGGCGAGCCGATGCCCACGATGGTACGCCCACGCAGCAGGTCGGCGGCCTTGTCCAGGGCGGCATCGAGGCTCAGCTTGGTGCCATCGGCCAGCAGCGGCTGGCGCGGACGGTCGGTGCGGTTGACGTAGCCATAGCCGAAGCGGCCGCGGTCGCACAGGAAGTACTGGTTGACCGAGCCGTTGAAGCGGTTCTCGATCCGGCGCAACTCGCCGTAACGCTCACCCGGGCTGATGTTGCAGCCGCTGGAGCAGCCGTGGCAGATGCTGGGGGCGAACTGCATGTCCCACTTGCGGTTGTAGCGCTCGGAGTGGGTCTTGTCGGTGAACACGCCAGTCGGGCAGACCTCGGTCAAGTTGCCGGAGAACTCGCTCTCCAGGGCACCGTCCTCGACGCGGCCGAAGTACACGTTGTCGTGAGCGCCAAAGACGCCCAGGTCGGTGCCACCGGCATAGTCCTTGTAGTAGCGCACGCAGCGGTAGCAGGCGATGCAGCGGTTCATCTCGTGAGCGATGAACGGACCAAGGTCCTGGTTCTGGTGGGTACGCTTGGTGAAACGGTAGCGGCGCTCGTTGTGGCCGGTCATCACCGTCATGTCTTGCAGGTGGCAGTGACCGCCTTCCTCGCACACCGGGCAGTCGTGCGGGTGGTTGGTCATCAGCCACTCGACGACGCTGGCGCGGAACGCCTTGGACTCCTCGTCTTCGATGGAGATCCAGGTGCCGTCGGTGGCAGGGGTCATGCAGGACATGACGATACGACCACGGGTGTCGTTCTCGTCGGTGTACTGCTTGACCGCGCACTGCCGGCAGGCACCGACGCTACCGAGCGCCGGGTGCCAGCAGAAATAAGGGATGTCGAGGCCGAGCGACAGACAGGCCTGTAACAGGTTGTCTGCGCCGTTGACTTCGAGCTCTTTGCCGTCTACGTGGATAGTGGCCATGGTTCAAAGTTCTTCGTTGGCCCGCGTGAGCGGGCGTGGCTAATGGAAATCTGTGTACCTGCGGCTCGCCCGGTGTTCGCAGGCAAGGCGCAGGCCGCGGGTGGCACGGACCACCCGCGTTTCAATGCTTAGGCGCCGACTACAATCGGCGTGGCCAGGTTCGGGCGCAGGGCGGCGCTGCCAGGGGCAGCGATGCCGGCCTCGAATTCCGGACGGAAATACTTGATCGCGCTCCCCAGTGGCTCGACCGCGCCTGGCGCATGGGCACAGAACGTCTTGCCTGGGCCGAGGAAGCCCACCAGACCGAGCAGGGTCTCGATATCGCCTTGTTGCCCCTGGCCTTTCTCGAGGGCGCGCAGGAGCTTGACGCTCCACGGCAGGCCGTCGCGGCACGGGGTGCAGAAGCCGCACGATTCGCGGGCGAAGAACTCTTCCATGTTGCGCAGCAACGACACCATGTTGATGCTGTCGTCGACCGCCATGGCCAGGCCCGTACCCATGCGGGTACCGACCTTGGCGATGCCGCCGGCGTACATCTGCGCATCCAGGTGCTCGGGCAGCAGGAAGCCGGTACCGGCGCCGCCTGGCTGCCAGCACTTGAGCGTGAAGCCATCGCGCATGCCACCGGCGTAGTCTTCGAACAGCTCGCGGGCGGTAACGCCGAATGGAAGCTCCCACAGGCCCGGGTTCTTGACCTTGCCGGAGAAGCCCATCAGCTTGGTGCCATGGTCTTCGCTGCCTTCGCGGGCCAGCGACTTGTACCAGTCGTTGCCGTTGCCGACGATCGCCGGCACGTTGCACAAGGTCTCGACGTTGTTCACGCAGGTCGGCTTGCCCCACACGCCAACGGCGGCAGGGAAGGGCGGCTTGGAGCGCGGGTTGGCGCGACGGCCTTCGAGCGAGTTGATCAGGGCGGTCTCTTCACCGCAGATGTAGCGACCGGCGCCGGTGTGCACGAACAGCTCGAAGTCGAAGCCGCTGCCCAGGATGTTCTTGCCCAGCAGGCCGGCGGCCTTGGCTTCCTCGACCGCGCGGTTGAGGTTGCGGGCGGCGGTGGTGTACTCGCCCCGCAGGAAGATGTAGCCGCGGTAGGCCTTCAGCGCGCGGGCGCTGATCAGCATGCCTTCGATCAGCAGATGGGGCTGTTGCTCCATCAGCATGCGGTCTTTCCAGGTGTTGGGTTCCATCTCGTCCGCGTTGCACAGCAGGTAGCGGATATCCATGGATTCGTCTTTGGGCATCAGGCCCCATTTGACCCCAGTCGGGAAGCCCGCGCCGCCACGGCCCTTGAGGCCGGAGTCCTTGACGGTCTGGACGATGTCGTCCTGGGACATCTGCGCCAGCGCCTTGCGGGCGGCGGCGTAGCCATCCTTGGCCTGGTACTCGTCAAGCCAGATCGGCTCGCCGTCGTCACGCAGGCGCCAGGTCAGCGGGTGGGTCTCGGCGGACCGCGCGATGCGGTTGGCCGGGCCGAAGGAAGTGATGGTCATGCGTAGCCCTCCAGCAGTTTGGAGACGCCAGCAGCCTGCACGTCGCCAAAGGTGTCGTCGTCGATCATCAGCGCCGGGGCCTTGTCGCAGTTGCCCAGGCAGCACACCGGCAGCAGGGTGAAGCGGCCGTCCGGGGTGGTCTGGCCCAGACCAATGCCCAGTTCGCTCTGGATCTGGCTGACCACCGACTCATGGCCACCGATGTAGCAGACCATGCTGTCGCAGACGCGGATGATGTGCCGGCCGACCGGCTGGCGGAAGATCTGGCTGTAGAACGTGGCCACGCCTTCGACGTCGCTGGCGGGAATGCCCAGCACCTCGCCGATCGCGTAGATGGCGCCGTCCGGCACCCAGCCACGTTGCTTCTGGACGATCTTCAAGGCCTCGATGGACGCCGCGCGCGGGTCCTCGTAATGATGCATCTCGTGCTCGATGGCCGAGCGCTCGGTTTCGCTCAGGACGAAACGGTCGGTTTGGATAAGCGTGCTGTTCATGCTTAGCGGTCCACGTCAGCCATAACGAAGTCGATACTGCCCAGGTACGCAATGAGGTCGGCGACCATGCTGCCCTTGATCACCGAAGGGATCTGCTGCAGGTGCGGGTAGCTCGGTGTGCGGATCCGGGTGCGGTAGCTCATGGTGCCGCCGTCGCTCGTCAGGTAGTAACTGTTGATGCCCTTGGTCGCCTCGATCATCTGGAACGACTCGTTGGCCGGCATGACCGGGCCCCACGAGACTTGCAGGAAGTGAGTGATCAGGGTCTCGATGTGCTGCAGGGTGCGCTCTTTGGGCGGCGGCGTGGTCAGCGGGTGATCCGCCTTGTACGGGCCTTCCGGCATGTTGCGCAGGCACTGGTCGATGATGCGGATGCTCTGGCGCATCTCCTCGACGCGGACCATGCAGCGATCGTAGGCATCGCCATTGTGGGCCAGCGGCACTTCGAACTCGAAGTTCTCGTAGCCGGAGTAGGGGCGCGCCTTGCGCAGATCGAAATCAAGGCCGGTGGAGCGCAAGCCAGCGCCGGTGACACCCCACTCCAGGGCTTCCTTGGTGTTGTACTGGGCAACGCCAATGGTGCGGCCCTTGAGGATGCTGTTCTGCAGGGCAGCCTTGGTGTACTCGTCGAGGCGCTTGGGCAGCCAGTCGACGAAGTCTTTCACCAGTTTGTCCCAGCCGCGCGGCAGGTCGTGGGCAACGCCACCGATGCGGTACCAGGCCGGGTGCAGGCGGAAACCGGTAATGGCTTCGATCACCGTGTAGGCGCGCTGACGGTCGGTGAAGGTGAAGAACACCGGAGTCATGGCGCCGACGTCCTGGATGTAGGTGCCCAGGAACAGCAGGTGGCTGGTGATGCGGAAGAACTCGGCCAGCATGATGCGGATCACGTCGACCTTCTGCGGCACCTGGATGCCGGCCAGCTTCTCCACCGCCAGGACGTACGGCAGGTTGTTCATCACCCCGCCGAGGTAGTCGATACGGTCGGTGTAGGGGATGAAGCTGTGCCAGGACTGGCGCTCGGCCATCTTTTCGGCGCCACGGTGGTGGTAGCCGATGTCAGGCACGCAGTCGACGATCTCTTCGCCGTCCAGCTGCAGCACGATACGGAAGGCACCGTGGGCCGAAGGGTGGTTGGGGCCCAGGTTGAGGAACATGTAGTCCTCGTTGGCACCCTGGCGCTTCATGCCCCAGGCTTCGGGGTTGAAGCGCGCGGACTCTTCCTCGAGCTGCTGCTTGGCCAGGTTCAGGGTAAACGGGTCGAACTCCGTGGCGCGGGCGGGGAAGTCCTTGCGCAGCGGGTGACCTTCCCAGGTCGGCGGCATGAGGATACGCGACAGGTGCGGGTGGCCGGCGAAGTCGATGCCGAACATGTCCCAGACCTCACGCTCGTACCAGTTGGCGTTGGGCCAGATGCCGGTCACGGTAGGCAGGTTCAGATCACCTTCGCTCAGGGCGACCTTGATCATCACGTCGCTGTTCCGTTCCACCGAGAGCAAGTGGTAGAACACGCTGAAGTCGGCGCTCGGCAGGCCACGGCGCTGGGTGCGCAGACGCTCGTCGACGCCGTGCAGGTCGTACAGCATGCTGTACGGCTTGGCCACGTTGCGCAGGAAGGTCAGCACTTCGATCAGCTTGGCACGGGTAACCCAGAGCACCGGCATGCCGGTACGGGTCTCTTGGGCGACGAACGCCTCCGGGCCGAATTTGTTGTTCAGTTCGACGACCACATCCTGGTCGTCAGCCTTGTAAGGCGGAATGTAAATAGCGGTGTCCGCTGTCATGGTCTCGGTCGCTTTCGGTCAACGTAGAGAATGAAGCCAGGCCGCCCGTTCGCGGGAACGGGCGGCAGGTCGCTGGATCAGACTTCGTCGGGGCTGCGCAGGTTGGTGACCTGGATACGCTGTTCACGACGCAGGTCTTTCTGGGCAGGCATCTCGGCACGGTAAATGCCTTGATCACCGACAACCCAGGAAAGCGGGCGTCGCTCCTGGCCAATCGACTCCTGCAACAGCATCAGGCCTTGCAGGAAGGCTTCAGGGCGAGGCGGGCAGCCAGGCACGTAGACATCCACGGGGAGGAACTTGTCGACCCCCTGAACGACCGAGTAAATGTCGTACATGCCGCCGGAGTTGGCGCACGAGCCCATGGAGATGACCCACTTGGGCTCGAGCATCTGCTCGTACAGGCGTTGAATGATCGGCGCCATCTTGATGAAGCAGGTGCCGGCGATGACCATGAAGTCGGCTTGGCGCGGCGATGCCCGGATGACCTCGGCGCCGAAGCGGGCGATGTCGTGGGGCGCCGTGAAGGCCGTGGTCATTTCCACGTAGCAGCAGGACAGGCCGAAGTTGTACGGCCAGAGGGAGTTCTTGCGACCCCAGTTGACCGCGCCACGAAGCACATCTTCAAGCTTGCCCATGTAGATGTTCTTGTGGACCTGGTCCTCTAGCAGCGAATCGGAGACGGTTTCCCGTTCTCCGACTGGATACTGCTCGTTGGGCGCGTCCGGATCGATTCTGGTGAGATTGTATTGCATTGCCAAAGCCTCATTGTTTCAGCTTCGCTTGCCGCTTGCGGCGACCCACGGGAGCCCAATCGAGCGCCCCGACCCGCCAAAGGTAGACAAGACCTGCCAACAGAATTGCTATGAAAACGAGTGCTTCGACGAATCCGGTCCAGCCGCTTTCGCGGACGGACACAGACCATGCAAAGAGAAAGAGGGCTTCGATATCGAAGATCACGAACAGCATCGCGACCAGATAGAATTTGGCGGACAGGCGCAGGCGGGCACTGCCGACGGGCAGCATGCCGGATTCGAACGGTTCGTTCTTGCTGCGGCCCCAGGCCTTGCTACCGAGCAGGCTGGACAGACCAAGCATAAAGGCGCAAAGGCCGACGACACCCAGAAGGAAGATGGCAAAGCCCCAGTTATGGGCGATCAGTCCTGTCGAATCGGGCATGCTGGTAATCCTTATACAGAGGCCGTGCTCTGCGTCTTGAAAGAAGTAAAGCAGTGACGAAATGTCGCAGCGGAATCAATCGCGCTGATTTTATGGGTAAACCCGTAGCAAGTAAAATTTCTGTGGCAATTTATTCGTAGGATTAAGAACAAAAATCTTTCGTAACTGGCTGTGAGCCTTGAAATTCGGGCATTCGCCCACTTTTGTTAATTATGTTTCTTGCCTGGCGTAACGATGGATCTATAGCGTAATGATAATTAATATCATTTAAGGCGAGCCAATAACTTTAATTGCCATGAGCCTGACAAAGTTGGTGCGCTGGCTAGCACTTGGCAACAACGACGGGGCAGGTTCTACCGGGTTTAGACCCTGCATGCACCGCCCTGGATCAATGTTTCTCAATTGGGCCTGGTTGACAGCATAGACCCTGGCGTGGGGTCGGCCAGTATGGCGGCCTAAAGCCCACCATCAGCAGCCCACGAAAAGGCCCGGGCTCCCTCACGGGGGCCCGGGCCTTCTTCAGCCTAGGTCACGGCAATCAGTGGAACTGTTCTTCTTCCGTCGATCCGGTCAGCGCGGTGACCGACGAGGCGCCACCCTGGATCACGGTGGTCATGTCATCGAAGTAGCCGGTACCGACTTCCTGCTGGTGCGCCACGAAGGTGTAGCCCTTGCTGGCATCGGCGAACTCCTGCTCCTGCAGCTTGACGTAGGCGGTCATGTCGTTGCGGGCGTAATCGTGCGCCAGGTTGAACATGCCGTGCCACATGTTGTGGATGCCGGCCAGGGTAATGAACTGGTGCTTGTAGCCCATGGCCGACAGCTCGCGCTGGAATTTGGCGATGGTGGCGTCGTCCAGGTTCTTCTTCCAGTTGAAGGACGGCGAGCAGTTGTACGACAGCAGTTGGTCCGGGTACTCCTTCTTGATCGCCTCGGCGAAGCGGCGGGCTTCATCCAGGTCCGGCTTGGCAGTCTCGCACCAGATCAGGTCGGCATACGGGGCGTAGGCCAGGCCGCGAGCGATGGCTTGGTCCAGGCCGGCACGCACCTTGTAGAACCCTTCGCGGGTGCGGTCACCAATGACGAACGGCTGGTCGTACGGGTCGCAGTCGCTGGTCAGCAGGTCAGCGGCGTTGGCGTCGGTACGGGCCAGGATGATCGTCGGTACACCTGCCACGTCGGCGGCCAAGCGAGCAGCGACCAGCTTCTGCACGGCTTCCTGGGTCGGTACCAGGACCTTGCCGCCCATGTGCCCGCACTTCTTGACCGAAGCCAGCTGGTCCTCGAAGTGCACGCCCGCGGCGCCGGCCTCGATCATGTTCTTCATCAGCTCATAGGCATTGAGCACGCCGCCGAAGCCGGCCTCGGCGTCCGCCACGATCGGGGCGAAGTAATCGACGTAGCCGTCATCGCCTGGGTTCTTGCCGGCCTTCCACTGGATCTGGTCGGCGCGGCGGAACGAGTTGTTGATGCGCTTGACCACGGTCGGCACCGAATCGACCGGGTACAGCGACTGGTCCGGATACATCGACTCGGCCGAGTTGTTGTCGGCGGCGACCTGCCAGCCGGACAGGTAGATAGCCTGGATGCCGGCCTTTACCTGCTGCACTGCCTGGCCACCGGTCAGGGCGCCCATGCAGTTGACGAAATCTTTCTCGGGGCGGAAGGACGGGTGGGCACCTTGGGTGACCAGCTTCCACAGTTTTTCGGCTCCCAGGCGGGCCAAGGTGTGCTCCGGTTGCACGGAGCCACGCAGGCGAACGACATCGGCGGCGGTGTAGGTACGGGTCACGCCTTTCCAGCGCGGGTTCTCGGCCCAGTCTTTTTCGAGGGCTGCAATTTGCTGTTCGCGTGTCAGTGCCATGGAAATAAACCTCGTCGCATCGGTCTTGGGTAAAAGTGCTCAATGCTCGGGACGCGGATCAGAGGCCTTGGCGGCTGTCCTGTCTGGCGAAATGGCGGCGGCGAACGAGAAGGCTCGAAGGGGAAGGAGGTACAGGCCGGGCAAAGGTGTCGTGCTGCAGGTTGGCTCGTGGATGCCGCGCTGCGGTTCAACAGGGATTGCCAGCTACTGCGGTGATGCGCTTCCGTCCCTCGGGACAACTTCTTCGTTGCAGTCGCAATCTCGTCAAACCGCCTTGTGGGCCGTACAGACACGGAGCGCCCCCAGGGGTAGGGAGGGCACGCCCCGAAGGCCCTTGCCAGGGCCCCTGATTAGCGGGAGCGGGGCCATCATGCCTTGGGTGAAAACGGGTCGTCAAATGTTTTGTAGTGTTTTTTTGCTGGCACTACATATTTGGTCTAGTGCGACTCATGGGTCAGTTTCAAGGCCTTGGGTCGAGGCCTTGAGTTGCCTGGGATCAGTCCAGCGCATCGACTTTGACCCGCAACGTCATGTTTTCACCGCGCTGGGTGCTGTAATTGCGGCTTGACGCACCGCGTTCGGCCTGACTCTGCTGATTGAACCCCGCCAAGGTGATCCACTCCCCGAGCTTGCCCCGGACCGTTGTGTCGGTGCTCTGCACCTTCACTACATCTGCCTGCTCCTGGCTCATTCGATCATGATTGCTGCTGATCGCCAGGTGGACCGTGTCGCCGCTGAGGCTGGCGGTGACGTAGAAACCCTGGGTCACGTTGCGGTATTCGGTGTCGCTCAGCGCCTGGCCATAAGCGTCGGTGCGAGTGCTGGTGATCGGCACGCTCTGGCCCACCTGGATCAGCGCTGGCTTGCCTTCGCTGGCCTGGACCTGCTGTAGCCCACCTTCGCGGTTGGCTGTGCCGTAGCGAATGGCCTGGCCGCTGCCGCGGTTATCCTGGAAGTTGCTGTCGTTGGTATCGACGCTGATCATCAGGCGTCGGGGAGCGGTGTCCAGCTGCTGCAACAGGCTGCGCAGGTCGTCGATACGCTCGGGGCTGGCGCTGATGATCAGCTTGTTCTCGAAACTGGCGACCGTGCCGTCGTGGCCAATCAACGACTGGGCGGCGGGCAGCAGCTCGGCGCTGGTGCGGTGCTGCAGCATGAGCACCTCGGTGGCGGCCTGGGCGCCAAGGCTGGCGACCATCAGCAAGGATGCGAGCAGGGGGCGTAGCGGCATGGCCATGTTCTCCGCGGGTGGAATCAACATGATGGCAAATTTGCCAGCGTTCTGCTGGCCGTCCCGCTGAACCTTTGTTTTACCGCTCCGGTCGGATGGGCAATAACGGTATGGAGCGCCAGTCCCCAATGAAAACCTGCCTGGGTGTGTTGTTCTGCCTGCTGCTTGATACGGCGCTGGCCGCGGCTGGCGAGTTGCGCATAAAGCAGCTGCAGCGGTGCGGCGACTTGCTCGACCAAGGGGGGCAGCACTGGTGCTTGAAAACGCAGGGCCTGGACGAGGCGCTGCCCAGCGTCTGGCTTGGTGGGCAACGTCTGCCTGGCGCGGCCGTGCGCCGCGAGGGCGATCGCCTGGAGCTCACGTTTGACGCCCAACAGCGCAGCGCGCCCCTGTGGCTCGAGGCCCGCGACGCACGCAGCAATCCGGTCTGGTTGACCCAGCGACGCAGCCATGTGGTCGCGGCAGGTCCACACGAGGTGGCGAAGAACATGGACGGCCTGACCACCTACCTCGACCTGGTCAGCCTGCTGATCGAGGAGCAGCACGACGGCCTCAAGGAGGCCCGGCGCATCGCCGACAGGTATGGCGCCAAGGTGGTGGGCGCCATCCCGCCCTTGAATGTCTATCAGCTGCGCCTGCCGGTCCGCGACCTGGTGCAGCGTGATGCGATGATCCTGCGCATGGGCAGCGAGACCAGTGTCGACGCGGTGATCATCGAGGAGTCAGCCCCTGAGCGCGGCGAGGAGGGTGACGCCGGCCCGGTCAAGGCGGCCAGCCAGGCGGACGAATGGGCGGCCAATCGCTTCATGGATGCGCTGTATTTCTATCAGCGGCGCATCCCGGCCTCGCATGTCCCGGTGCAACCAGTGCGTATCGGCGTGATCGAGCGGGAAGTGGACTTCGATACGCCTGCCTTTGCCGCCTACCGGGGCGGCTGCGCGACCGGCCAGACCTGTCTCTATGCCCGTGACGGCGACCGCGCCGGGAGCCACGGCAGTCATGTCGCCGGCATTCTGGCCGCCAAGGGCGAGGGCACCCAAGGCGGTTTTCTCACAGGCCTGGGTAAGTCCAGCCCCGGTTTCGACATTATCGTCGAGCGCAACTCCGATGCGGGTATCACCGCCAACATCGCCGCATCGGTGAACCTGGTGGAGGACGGCGTACGCGTGCTCAACTGGAGCTGGGGCATGCACCGGATCGGCGCGCGCAACATCGACGGCGAGGAGGTCGACTCCCTGGTCCGTTCAGGCCTTGCCATGAACGGTTACGAGGAGCTGCTCGAGGAATTCTTCCTCTGGCTGCGCAAGGAGCATCCTGAAGTGGTCGTGGTCAATTCGGCGGGCAATGGATCGTCCTGGTCCGGTACCGACGAATACCGGCTACCCTCGTCGTTCATCACCGAGCAGTTGCTGGTGGTCGGCGGACACCAGCGCAGCAAGCGCTCCAAGCCTGTGGAGGACCCCGCGCACGTGGTCAAGCGCGAAAGTTCCAACTTCGACATGCGCGTGGATGTCAGCGCCGCCGCGTGCATCCAGACGGCGGCGGACAAGGAGCCGCACTGTGGCACGTCCTACGCGACCCCCTTGGTCACCGCCACCGTGGCCGGCATGCTGTCGATCAACCCGGACCTGACGCCGGAGCAGGTGCGCATGCTGCTACGGCGCAGTGCCCTGACCCTGGGTGCCGAGCAGGATTTCGAGCCCACGGATGCCAAGGACCTGACGGCGCCGATCCTGCCGTCCGAACGCAGCGGCCAGCTTCATCACCCGGACCTCGGCCGTTCTGCCAGGCTGGACATGCAGCGTGCCCTGGATCTGGCGTTACAGAGTCGCGAGCGGGTGCGCTGAGACGCGTGCAACTGGCCCGAGTCAGACAAATTCCGTAACATCGCCGCTCTTTTTTTCGCCCGGGCATGCCTGCCTGGGCCACGCCACAGGATCCGCATGAAACCAGCCCGCCTACGTGCCGACGCGCTCGCCGGCCTGACCACCGCGTTTGCCCTGGTGCCCGAGTGCATCGCCTTCGCCCTGGTCGCCCACCTCAACCCGCTGATGGGCCTGTATGGCGCCTTCATCATCTGCACCCTCACCGCGCTGTTCGGCGGTCGCCCGGGGATGATCTCCGGTGCCGCCGGTTCCATGGCGGTGGTGATCGTCGCGCTGGTGGTGCAGCACGGGGTGCAGTACCTGCTGGCCACGGTGCTGCTGGGCGGGCTGGTGATGATCCTGTTTGGCCTGCTGCGCTTGGGCAAGCTGGTGCGCCTGGTGCCGTACCCGGTCATGCTCGGCTTCGTCAACGGTCTGGCCATCGTCATCGCCCTGGCCCAGCTGGAGCATTTCAAGCGCGGCGAGCAGTGGCTCAGCGGCGCACCGCTGTACCTGATGCTGGGCCTGGTGGCGCTGACCATGCTGGTCGTCTACCTGCTACCGCGCCTGACCCGCGCCGTGCCGCCGGCACTGGTGGCGATCCTTGGCGTCGGCGCCCTGGTCTACCTGCTCGACCTGCCCACCCACACCCTGGGCGACATGGCGCACATTGCCGGCGGCCTGCCGCAACTGGCTTGGCCCGATGTGCCGTGGAGCGTCGAGACGCTGAAGATCATCGCCCCTTACGCGCTGCTGATGGCTATGGTCGGCCTGCTGGAGACCCTGCTGACCCTCAACCTCACCGACGAGATCACCGAGAGCCGCGGTTTTCCGGACCGCGAATGCGTGGCCCTGGGCGCCGCCAACCTGGTCTCGGGCCTGTGTGGTGGCATGGGTGGCTGCGCGATGATCGGCCAGACCGTGATCAACCTCAGCTCCGGGGGACGTGGGCGCCTGTCGGGTGTGGTGGCCGGCGTAATGATCCTGTTGTTCGTACTGTTCCTGTCACCGCTGATCGAGCGCATCCCGCTGGCGGCGCTGGTCGGGGTGATGTTCGTGGTCGCCCAGCAGACCTTCGCCTGGGCATCGCTGCGGGTGCTGCGCAAGGTCCCGGCCAGTGATGTCCTGGCGATTGTCGCGGTGACCGTGGTCACGGTCTTCACCGACCTGGCCACCGCCGTGCTGTTCGGCATCGTCATCGCCGCCATCAACTTCGCTTGGCAGCATGCCCGCGAGCTGTATGCCGACAGCCACCTGGACGAAGAGGGTGGCAAGGTCTACCAGGTCCACGGGACGCTGTTCTTCGCCTCGAGTGCGCCCTTCCTGAACCAGTTCGACCCGGCCAGCGACCCCGCGCGGGTGATCCTGGACTGCCGGCACCTGAGCTTTGTCGACTACTCGGCGATCGCCGCGCTAAAGACCTTGCGCGAGCGCTATGCCAAGGCTGGCAAGCATCTGCGCGTGGTGCACTTGTCGGAGCGGTGCAAGAAGTTGCTCAAGCGGGCAGGGGAGCAGCATTGAGTATCTGTGGCGCCTGATCCATTGCTTTCGCGGGCAAGCCCGCGCCTCCAGGTACCCCACAGCCCTCATGACGGGTGGTGACCCTGTGGGAGCGGGCTTGCCCGCGAATGCAGTGGGACAGGCGATGCCGAATTATCTACTCCCCGCGGTTCTTCTTCACGATCGCATCGGCAATATTCGCCGGCGCCTCGGCGTACTTGGTGAACTCCATTGTGTAGGTGGCCCGGCCCTGGGTCATCGAACGCATCTGTGTGGAGTAGCCGAACATTTCGCCCAGGGGTACCTCGGCGCGAATCACCTTGCCGGCCGGGCTGTCTTCGTTGCCTTGAACGAGGCCGCGGCGGCGGCTCAGGTCGCCCATGATGTCGCCCATGTACTCCTCGGGTGACACCACCTCGACCTTCATCACCGGCTCCAGCAGCACCGCGCCGCCTTTTTGGGCCAACTGCTTGGTGGCCATGGACGCCGCGACCTTGAACGCCATCTCGTTGGAGTCGACGTCGTGGTACGAGCCGTCGAACACCGTGGCCTTGAGGCCGATCAGCGGATAGCCGGCCAGCACACCGTTGTGCATCTGCTCCTCGATGCCTTTCTGGATCGCCGGGATATATTCGCGCGGCACCACGCCGCCGACGACCTCGTTGACGAACTCCAGGCCCTCCTTGCCTTCCTCGCCAGGCGCGAAGCGGATCCAGCAATGGCCATACTGGCCGCGCCCGCCGGATTGGCGGACGAACTTGCCTTCGATCTCGCAGGTGTTGCGGATCTTCTCGCGGTAGGCCACCTGCGGCTTGCCGATGTTGGCCTCGACGCCGAACTCCCGGCGCATGCGGTCAACGATGATATCCAGATGCAACTCGCCCATCCCGGAGATAATGGTCTGCGCGGTCTCTTCATCGGTCTTGACCCGGAATGACGGGTCTTCCTGGGCCAGCTTGCTCAGGGCAATGCCCATCTTCTCCTGGTCGGCCTTGGTCCGCGGTTCTACGGCCACGGAGATCACCGGGTCGGGGAAGTCCATGCGTTCAAGGATGATCGGCTGGTCGAGGCTGCAGAGGGTGTCGCCGGTGGTCACGTCCTTCATGCCGATCAGCGCGGCGATGTCACCGGCGCACACGGCCTTGATCTCGGCACGCTGGTTGGCATGCATCTGCACCATGCGCCCGACCCGCTCCTTCTTGCCCTTGACCGAATTGAGCACGGCATCACCGGAGCTCAACACCCCGGAGTAGACCCGAGCGAAGGTCAAGGTGCCGACGAAGGGATCGGTGGCGATCTTGAAGGCCAGCGCCGAGAATGGCTCGCTGTCGTCGGCGTGACGCTCCAGGTGCTTGTCTTCGTGGTTGGGGTCGGTGCCGTTGATGGCAGGCACTTCGCTCGGCGCCGGCAGGTAGTCGATCACCGCGTCAAGCATCAGCGGCACGCCTTTGTTCTTGAACGAGGAGCCAAGGATGGTCGGTACGATTTCGTTGGCCAGGGTGCGCTGGCGCAGGCCGGCCTTGATCTGCTCATTGCTGAGCTCGGTGCCTTCGAGGTAGAGGGCCGTCAGCTCGTCGTTGGCTTCGGCGGCGGCTTCGATCATGTGCGCGCGCCACTCATCGGCAAGGGCCTGCAGTTCGGCGGGGATCGGCTCCTCGCGGTAGCTGGTGCCTTGGTCCGCCTCGTTCCAGTAGATGGCCTTCATCTTCACCAGGTCGATCTGGCCGATGAAGTGCTCCTCGGTGCCGATGGCGAGCTGGATCGGCACCGGGTGGTGGCCCAGGCGCTGGTCGATCTGCTTGACCACGCGCAGGAAATCCGCGCCCTGGCGGTCCATCTTGTTGATGTAGGCCAGGCGTGGCACGTGGTACTTGTTGGCCTGGCGCCAGACCGTCTCGGACTGCGGCTCGACGCCATCGGCACCGCTGAATACCACCACGGCGCCGTCGAGCACGCGCAGCGAGCGCTCCACCTCGATGGTGAAGTCGACGTGGCCCGGGGTGTCGATGATATTGAAGCGGTACTTGTCGGCGAACTGCTTGGCCGAGCCTTGCCAGAAGGCTGTGGTCGCCGCCGAGGTGATGGTGATGCCGCGTTCCTGTTCCTGGGCCATCCAATCCATGGTCGCCGCGCCGTCATGCACCTCGCCCATCTTGTGGTTGACGCCAGTGTAGAAGAGGATGCGTTCTGTGGTGGTGGTCTTGCCGGCATCCACATGGGCGACGATGCCGATGTTACGGTACAGCTCGATGGGGGTCGTGCGGGCCATGATGGGATCACCTTCGGTGAAAGCGCGCGGGTGGTTTTCCCACGGTAGCAGAGCAGGGTGATCCTGCTGGCTCGACGTCGTTAAAAACCGCCGGCTATCCAGGCCGCGAGGTTGCCGCCTGGCAGGCCTGCGCGCCGTTCATTGCATGGAGTAGAACGCATGGCCCTTGAAGTACCGCTGGACACTTGGTGCCGCGAGCATCCGGTGATTGCCGACCTGGTGCGCCATGCACCGGTGACCTGGTTCAACCCTGGCCTGGCGCCGAGCGCCGAGGCGCTTGGAGATGTGCCGCTGGGCGCGGCCGATATCACAGCGGCCAGCGAGCGCCTGGCGCGTTTCGCGCCGTTCATCGCCTCGGCCTTTCCCGAGACCGCCGCCAGCCACGGCCTGATCGAATCGCCGCTGCTGCCGATCGCCGACCTGCAGGCTTCCCTGTGCGAAGAGCTCGGTATCGAGCCCAGCGGGGCATTGTGGCTCAAGGCCGACCACCTGCTGCCCATTTCGGGCTCGATCAAGGCCCGAGGTGGCATCTACGAGGTGCTCAAGCAGGCCGAAACACTGGCCTTGGCCGGTGGACTGCTACGACCCGGTGATGACTATGCCACCCTCGACAGCGATCGGGCCCGGGCGTTTTTCGGCCAATACGGCATCGCCGTCGGCTCGACCGGCAACCTCGGCCTGTCGATTGGCGTCATGGGCGCGCGCCTGGGCTTCAAGACCACCGTGCACATGTCGGCGGATGCGCGGCAATGGAAGAAGGATCGCCTGCGTGACTGTGGCGTGCAGGTGCGTGAATACAGCGCCGACTTCAGTGTCGCCGTGGCACAGGGCAGGCGCGAGGCCGAAGCCGACCGGCAGTGTCACTTCGTCGACGACGAATATTCCACCGACCTGTTCCTCGGTTATGCCGTGGCCGCTGAGCGCCTGCGCGGGCAGCTGGCGCAGGCGGGTATAAAGGTCGATGCCGAGCATCCGCTGTTCGTCTACCTGCCCTGTGGCGTGGGCGGTGGGCCGGGCGGTGTGGCGTTTGGGCTGAAACACGCTTTCGGCGACGCCGTGCACTGCCTGTTCGCCGAGCCGAGCCATTCACCCTGCATGTTGCTGGGGATGTACACCGGACTGCATGACAAGGTGTCGGTGTATGACTTTGGCCTGGACAACCACACCGCCGCCGATGGCCTGGCCGTGGGGCGCGCGTCCGGCTTTGTCGGGCGTGCCTTGCAACGGCTGGTCGACGGCCTCTACACCGTCAGCGATGCCGAGCTGTTCCGCCTGCTGGCGCTGGCGCAGATCCGTGAAGGGCTGGCGCTGGAGCCCTCGGCGCTGGCGGGGGTGCCGGGCATGGGGCGGGTGCTGCTGGAAGCACAAGGCTACCGTGAGCGCTTGGGGCTGAGCGCGCAGCGGATGGCCAATGCCACTCACCTGGTCTGGGCAACGGGCGGCAGCATGGTGCCCAAGGAAGAGATGGACGGCTACCTGGAGAAGGGGCGGGCGCTGCTGCATGGACGCCAGGGGCGCTGAGCCGACCTGGCGCCCATCCAGGGCGGGTCGTCAGTCGGCTACGGCCTGCAGATGCCATTGCCCATCCACGTCCCGGGCCAGGCCGCTGGCCGGCAGCAGGGCCAGCAGGCGCTCGTGCAGCGTGACGTCGGTGAAGGTCTTGACCGTGGCCAGGTCGAGGACGCCGACCGCGCTCAGTTCGGCCTTGGTGTAGGACAACCAGGCCTTCTTCAGCACCATCAGGACATCGCTGCCGGCGGTATTGGCAAAGCGCCGGTGCACGGGGCGCCCGTCCAGGGTGAAGCTGTGGCGATGAGCGTATGTGCTCTCGTCACCACCGCTGGCCTGGCAACGGTTGCAACGGCACGGGCCATCGCCGAAGGCATTGCGCAGGTAGTTGTTGAAGTCCACCACCGGCTTGAGGCTCAGGCGTTTGTCGACCTCGAACAGGTCGGCGATCAGGGGTTCTTCGGCGCTCACTCGGGGTCCTCGGGTCGTGTCGCGGATAACGGCGGGCACCATACCAGTCGTGGAGGAGGTTGGCCATGCGGGTGATCGACCGCAAAGCCCTCGCACAAGCCACGCGACTGGCATACCCTACGCATCCCAGGCGCATCAGGCGCCGAATCTTTCTGCCGTTGGAGTCAATGCATGTACAACTACACAGCCACCGTTACCGTCAGCAACGAGGCGAGCGGCGAGGCCGAGGCGGTGGAGAACCTCAACCTGCGCGTGGGCCTGGAGGCCGTGACCGAGCACCTGAAGAAGGTGCATTTCGTCGGCACCCTGGCGGCACCGGACAAGGCTTCCCATATCTGCGTGACCCTGGAAAACGGCTTGGCCTATTACGGCCTCATCGTCAACGGCCACGCCGAACTCGAAGGTGGCTGGATCGCCTTCGAGAACGACATGCTGACCCCTCAGGAGCTGGGCTTGTAGGCCCCAGAGGTTCAACTCAAGCGGGCCAGGCAATGCTCGAGGATGTCCAGGCCCTCTTCCAGTACCTGCGCTTCGGTGGTCAGCGGGGCCAGCAGGCGAATGATGTGCCGCGCCTTGCCGCTGGGCATCAGTAACAAGCCGGCGGCGCGCGCCGTTTGCAGCAGCTGGGCCAACTGGGCCGTTGCCGGGCTGCCGTCGGCAGTGACCAGCTCGATGCCGCGCATGGCCCCTGTGCCGGTCAGTCGGCCCAGCCAGGGCGTGAGATTACCGGCCTTCCAGCGCGTATAACGACCGACGATGGCCTGCTCCTGGCGTTCACCCCAGGTGGCCAGGTTGGCGTCGCTCATCTGCTCCAGGCTGGCCAGCGCCGCCGCGCAGGCTATCGGGTTACCCGAGTAGGTGCCGCCCAGCCCGCCCTTGGGCAGGCTGGCGAGCAACTCCCGGCGCCCGACCAAGGCGCCCAGCGGCATGCCGCCGGCGATGCTCTTGGCCAGCAGCAACAAGTCCGGTTCGATACCCAGGCGCGGGAAGGCGAAACGCTGGCCCGTGCGGCCGAAGCCCGACTGGATCTCATCGATGATCAGCACAATCCCGTGCTCGTCGCAGAAGCGCCGCAGCGCCTGGGCAAAGTCCGGCTCCAAGGCCAAAAAGCCCCCTTCGCCCTGCACCGGTTCAAGGATGAACGCCGCGACGTCCTCCACCGCGATTTCCACGCTGAACAGCCGCTCCATGGCCTTGAGCGCCTGCGCGGTGGTGACGCCAGTATCAGGGCTGGGGTAAGGCAGGTGATACACCGGACCGGGCAGTTCGCCGACCCGCTGCTTGTAAGGGGCGACCTTGCCGTTGAGGTTGAGCGTGGCCAGGGTGCGTCCATGGAAGGCGCCATCAAAAGCGATGACGGCGCGCTTGCCTGTGGCCCCGCGTGCGACCTTCAGGGCATTTTCCGCCGCTTCCGCGCCGCTGTTGGTCAGCATTCCCGCCAGGGGGTAGCTGACTGGCACGAACTGCTCCAGACGCTGCATCAAGGCCAGATAGGGCGCATGGGGCGCGGCGTTGAAGGCGTAGTGGGTCAGGCGGCTGGCCTGGGTCTGGATGGCCTCGACCACGGCCGGGTTGCAGTGCCCCAGGTTGAGCACGCCAATACCACCGACGAAGTCGATGTAACGTTTACCGTCCGTGTCCCAGACTTCGGCATTACGGCCATGGGAAAGTGTGATCGGATGAACTATGGCAATGGACTGACTGATACTTTCCTGGCTCATGTGCGCGCAAACCTTGTTCGTGTTTTTTATTATCCAAGCGTGTTGGCAGGGCAGTGCGCAAACGAATTATTCGATTGCAATCATTCCAGCAATTCAGGATCTTGCGATGGCAACCTTCACACGCCTCCGGCTGCCGATCACGCCTGGCTTGCTGGCGCACCTCGGTCAAGGGCAGCGTCTGGGTAGAGCGCGTGATATTCAAGTGAAGGCCGCCTCGCAGCATTGCAAGAAGGCTGCTCGGGGCATCAGACGTTTGGGCATAGGTAGAGAAGAGTGGGCGAAAAAGGAAGAAGATCATTCCTAAAGGGAATTATGTGCTTCGAAAAGGTCGTTTGTTAGCTCTGCGCCTATAGATTAATACTGACCCTCATCAATGATTACAACTGGTTATCGATGTAGGAGAAAAACACTATGGTTGCCGATCTGCTCAAGCGGCTGGATGCGTCCGTCAGTTTATCCGGCGACAGTGATTCGCAACTCAGGCCGCTGTAGCCAGGCGGTGGCTACAGCCCCGATATAACAAGAACATCGTCTCCTCCCTTACAAGAAATCTGCTCCGACTTCAGCCGCATCCCACTCGCGGCCGACCCACTCGAGGGTTCTTCCATGGCATCGCTACAACAAAACAAACAGCGCTCGCTGCAACACGGGCTGACCTCCCGCCAGGTCTCCATGATCTCCATCGCCGGCATCATCGGTGCCGGCCTGTTCATCGGTTCCTCCAACGCCATCGCCACCGCCGGCCCGGCCATCCTCATCTCCTACGCGATGACCGGCCTGCTGGTGCTGCTGGTGATGCGCATGCTGGGCGAGATGGCCATCGCCAACCCCAACAGCGGCTCGTTTTCCACCTACGCCAGCGAAGCCATCGGCCCGTGGGCGGGTTTTACCATCGGCTGGCTGTACTGGTGGTTCTGGGTGCTGATCATTCCGGTGGAGGCCATCGCTGGCGCTGACATCCTGCACGCCTACTTCCCGGGTGTGCCTTCCTGGCTGTTCGCCTTCCTGATCATGATCGTGCTGTCATGCACCAACCTGATCAGCGTGAAGAACTTCGGTGAATTCGAGTACTGGTTCGCCCTGATCAAGGTCGTCGCCATCCTCGGCTTCATCGTGGTCTGCAGCCTGGCCATCTTCGGCTTCTGGCCGCTGGCACAAACCTCCGGCGTCAGCCAGCTGTGGGCCAATGGCGGCTTCATGCCCAATGGCTTTGGTACCGTATTGGGCGGCGTGCTGATCACTATCTTCTCGTTCTTCGGGGCTGAAATCGTCACCATCGCCGCCGACGAGACCGCCAACCCGAAAGACAAGATCCGCCGCGCCACCAATCTGGTGGTGTACCGCATCGCGATCTTCTACCTGGCTTCGATCTTCCTGGTGGTCTCCCTGGTGGCTTGGAACGACCCGGCCTTGACCAGCGTCGGCTCCTTCCAGCGCGCGCTGGAGGTGCTCAATGTGCCTGGCGCCAAGCTGGTGGTCGACCTGGTAGTACTGGTGGCGGTCACCAGTTGCATGAACTCTGGCTTGTACACCGCTTCGCGCATGCTCTATTCGCTCGGTGCCCGTGGCGAAGCGCCAAGCATGATCAAGCGCATCTCCGGCAGCGGCGTCCCGACCGTGGCCGTGGTCCTGTCGACCCTGGCCGGTTTCGCCGGCTGCCTGGTCAACTACGTGTTTCCGGGCAAGGTATTCGGCTTCCTGCTCTCGACCACCGGCGCCATTGCCTTGCTGGTCTATCTGGTGATTGCCGTTTCGCAGCTGCGCATGCGCGCTCGCGCCGACCGCGACGGCACCGAACTGGAACTGAAGATGTGGCTGTTCCCCTGGCTGACCTGGCTGGTGATCGGCCTGATCGTCACGGTCCTGGGCTATATGCTGTTCAGTGACGCCTACCGCTATGAAACGCTGATGACGGCAGGCGTGACCTGCGCCATCCTGCTGATCTCTCTGACCCGTCGACGCGCCGGGCGAGCCGAGGCCGGCACCGTATTGGCCAGCGGCAAGGGCGCCTGAACCGCTCATCCGCCAAGCCCATGACCTGGTCATGGGCTTTTCATTGGCGCAAGCGCAGCAGGGCGCTACCCTCGCAGGCCAGGCTCTGCTTTTAAAAACGACAAGGTCCAGGTAGCCCATGAACGATCCCGCACTTTCCCTTCAAGCGTTGGCCGCTCCCGATGGCATCTGCTACGGCTGCGGCTGCGCCCACCCCGACGGCCTTCACGTGCATAGCCATTGGGACGCCGACGGCATCCATGTGCTCTGCCGCCATGTCCCCGACCCCGGTTTTACCGGTTGGCCGGGCCTGGTCTACGGCGGGCTGCTGGCGATGCTGGTTGACTGCCATTGCAACTGGACCGCCATGGCCTACCACTACCGCGCCGAAGGCCGCGAGGCGGGCAGCCTGCCACGCATCGACTGCGTCACCGGCCAGCTTGGCCTGAGCTACCTCAAACCCACCCCCATGGGTGTCGAGTTGCTCCTCAAGGCGCGGGTCGAAGGCGAAGTCGGGCGCAAGAGCCGGGTGATCTGCGAGGTCTGGGCTGGCGACGTGCTGACGGTGACAGCCGACTCGGTGTTCGTGCGGGTCGACACCGAGAGACTCAAGCTCAAGGCCCATGGTCGGTCCTGAGGCGCCACGGAAAAAAATGTCGGCTGCCCCCTTGGAGTGATGGCCAGGACGGGTGCTTGGTCTTAGAGTGAAACATTCCCTTATTCGAAGGATTTGACGATGACCGATCTCAGCGCATTTCCCATTACCCGTAAATGGCCAGCGCAGCACCCCGAGCGCCTGCAGCTCTACTCGCTGCCCACACCCAACGGCGTCAAGGCGTCGATCATGCTTGAGGAGATTGGGCTGCCCTATGAAGTGCACAAGGTCAGCTTCGACAGTAACGACCAGATGAGTCCCGAGTTCATCTCCCTTAGCGCCAACAACAAGATCCCGGCGATTCTCGATCCCAATGGTCCAGGCGGCGCACCGCTGCCGTTGTTCGAGTCCGGTGCCATCCTGCAGTACCTGGCCGAGAAAACCGGTCAATTGCTGAGCCAGGACCCGGCCCAGCGCTATCAGACCCTGCAGTGGCTGATGTTCCAGATGGGCGGCATCGGGCCAATGTTCGGCCAGCTCGGCTTCTTCAACAAGTTCGCTGGCAAGGACTACGAGGATAAACGCCCGCGTGACCGCTACGTTGCCGAGTCACAACGGCTGCTGGGCGTGCTGGACCGCCATCTGGCAGGACGCGAGTGGGTGATGGACGAGTACAGCATCGCCGACATCGCCATCTTTCCCTGGGTGAGAAACCTGGTGGGCTTCTACGAGGCCGGCGAGTTGGTAGGCTTCGACGACTTTGCCCACGTGCAGCGGGTGCTGGCGCGCTTCCTCGAGCGGCCAGCGGTGCAGCGCGGCCTGAAGATTCCCGCCTAGCCGGCAGCGGCTGCAGGAGGTCAGATGATTCAGTGCAAGCGCGTGTACGAGCCATCCGACAAGACCGACGGCCAGCGTGTGCTGGTCGACCGCCTGTGGCCACGCAACCAGCGCAAGGATGAGTTGCATGGGGACTGGCGGCGCGAGGTCGCCCCGTCCAGCGAACTGCGCCAGGCCTTGCACCGGGGGCAGCTGGATTTCGACACCTTTGCCCAGCGCTACCGTCAGGAACTCGCCGCCCATCCCGAGCATTGGTGGCCGCTGCTGGGGTTGGCCAACAAAGGCACCTTGACCCTGCTCTATGCTGCCAAGGACACCCAGCACAACCATGCTCAGGTGCTGGCCCAGTGGCTTGAAGACGAGCTGGAGCGGCAGGGGCCGGGGAGTTCGCCGGTGTGTTACGCCGATGTCTTCAAGCCAGACTGACGCCTCTGCCACGAAGGTGCCCACCATGTCCCTCGCCCTGACCCCCGCCAGCGACCAGCACCGGGCGTTCGCCCGCGGCCTCACCCGCCGGGCCATGCTGACGTATTACCGAGAGTTCGACCTGTTGTGGATCGAGGAAGCCTTCGATCAGGCCTGGAGCTGGCGCGAACAGTGGCTGGTGACGCAGGGCGACGCGGTGTTGGGCTTCTGCAGCCTGAGCCAGGATCGCCAGGCCCTGTTCCTCCGCGAGCTGCACCTGCTGCCGGAACACCGTGGACGCGGGGTTGGCACTTGGGTGCTCGAGGAGCTGGCCAGCTGGGCTGCCCTACGCCAGCTTCCCCGCATGCGCCTGATGGTGTTCAAGAGCAATCCGGCCCGGGCCCTCTACCGCCGCCATGGCTTTGTCGAGCAGGGCGAGGACGAGTGCTTCGTGCGCATGGAACGCGTCATTACAGCCTGCCCTTGATGATCCAGGCATGGCTTGAACCCTGGCCGCGCCTGTGTGCATAGTGCAAGATTCATGGGTCGCAGAAGACCTGGACGGTTGCGGGAAGCAGTCGTTGAAACTCAATTCGGAAGAGGGGTGAAGAAGATGGACGGGTTTGGTTCGCGCATTAGGGCAGAACGCGAGCGGTTGGGCATGACTCAACGGGTGTTCGGCGAGATCGGCGGGGTCGAGCCCAATGCCCAGGGCAAATATGAAAGCGGCGAGCGCACGCCACGGGTCGACTATCTCGCCGCTGTGGCGGCGCGAGGGGTAGATGCGCTGTATGTCCTGAGTGGTCGCCCGACGCCAGTAATGGCAGCCAGCCTGAGTACCGAACAGGCGCATCTGCTGGACTGTTTCAGCCGCTTGCAGCCTGCCGACCAGGTTGCGGTCCGGCGGCTGCTCACCAGTCTGTCCCACGAAACGCTTGGAGCCAAGCCAGGCCGGGCGGGAAGACACGTGCGAACAGCGCACATCGGTGACGCTTTGCGCTAGGTCTGCGGGGGGAAATTTTGCTAAGGTTGCCGGATCCAATTCCCGCCGCATGACGAGGTGTCTGCTTGATTAGGGTCCTTGTGGTCGATGACCACGATCTGGTGCGTACCGGCATCACGCGCATGCTGGCCGATATCGACGGCCTGCAGGTAGTGGGTGAAGCGGATTCGGGAGAGATGGCACTCAAGGTGGCCCGCGAGCTGAAGCCGGACGTCGTGCTGATGGACGTCAAGATGCCTGGCATCGGCGGACTCGAAGCGACCCGCAAGCTGCTGCGCAGCCACCCTGACATCAAGGTGGTGGCGGTGACCGTCTGCGAGGAAGACCCATTCCCTACGCGGCTGCTGCAGGCCGGCGCCGCCGGCTACCTGACCAAGGGCGCCGGGCTCGACGAGATGGTCCAGGCCATTCGCCTGGCTTTCGCCGGCCAGCGCTACATCAGCCCGCAGATCGCCCAGCAGCTGGCGCTCAAGTCGTTCCAGCCGCAGGGCTCGCCGTTCGACTCGTTGTCCGAGCGAGAGATTCAGATCGCCCTGATGATCGTCGGTTGCCAGAAAGTGCAGATCATTTCCGACAAGCTATGCCTGTCGCCAAAAACCGTGAATACTTACCGCTATCGAATCTTTGAAAAACTCTCGGTCACCAGCGATGTCGAATTGACGTTGCTGGCAGTCCGTCACGGTATGGTCGACGCCAGCCTTTAATGGCCAATTCCTGAGTCCTCATGTCCCAGCTTTTTGATTCCAGCGCATTTCTGGCGACCTGCAGCGGTCGCCCGGGCGTCTACCGGATGTTCGACGCCGAAGCCCGGCTGCTTTACGTGGGCAAGGCCAAGAACCTGAAGAAACGCCTGGCCAGCTATTTCCGCAAGACCGGCCAGGCGCCGAAGACGGCCGCTCTGGTGGCGCGAATCGCCCAGGTCGAGACCACCATCACCGGTAACGAGACCGAAGCGCTGCTGCTGGAGCAGACGCTGATCAAGGAATGGCGTCCGCCGTACAACATCCTGTTGCGCGACGACAAGTCCTACCCGTACGTATTCCTCTCCGACGGCGAGTTTCCACGCCTGGGCATCCACCGCGGCGCCAAGCGCGCCAAGGGCCGCTACTTCGGGCCATACCCCAGCGCTGGCGCCATTCGCGAGAGCCTGAGCCTGTTGCAGAAGACCTTCTTCGTGCGCCAATGCGAGGACAGCTACTACGCCAACCGCACCCGTCCCTGCCTGCAGTACCAGATCAAACGCTGCAAGGGGCCCTGCGTCGACCTGGTCGATCCGGCGGAATACGCCGAGGATGTGCGTCACTCGGTGATGTTCCTCGAAGGGCGCAGCCAGCAGTTGGGCAACGAACTCAACAGCGAGATGGAACAGGCCGCCATGGCCCTGGATTTCGAGAAGGCTGCCCAGCTGCGCGACCAGATCGCCCTCCTGCGCCGCGTTCAGGACCAGCAGTACATGGAGGGCGGCACCGGCGACATCGACGTGGTCGCCGCCTTCGTCAACCCCGGCGGCGCCTGCGTGCACCTGATCAGCGTGCGCGGCGGGCGGGTACTGGGCAGCAAGAACTTCTTTCCCCAGGTCGGCATCGAGGAGGAGGTGGCCGAGGTCATGGCCGCCTTCCTCTCGCAGTACTACCTGGGCAATGCTGAGCGCGAGCTACCGGGCGAGCTGATCGTCAACGTGGTCCACGACGACTTCGCCGCCATCACCGAGGCGTTGCAGACCCTGCGTGGCCGTGAGCTGGTGATCAGCCACCGGGTACGCGGCACCCGCGCGCGCTGGCAGCAGCTGGCCGTGACCAACGCCGAGCAGGCCCTCGGCGCGCGCCTGGCCAACCGCCAGCACATGGCCGCGCGTTTCGAGGCCCTGGCCGAGGTGCTCGGCATGGATGAAGTGCCGCAGCGTCTTGAGTGCTACGACATCAGTCACTCCAGCGGCGAAGCCACCGTGGCCTCCTGCGTGGTGTTCGGCCCGGAGGGCCCCATCAAGTCCGACTACCGACGCTTCAATATCGAAGGCGTCACCGCCGGCGACGACTACGCCGCCATGCACCAGGCCTTGACGCGCCGCTTCGGCCGTATCAAGGATGGCGAGGGCAAGTTGCCCGATGTGCTGCTGGTCGACGGCGGCAAGGGCCAGTTGAACATGGCCCGTGACGTGCTCCAGGAGCTGGCCGTGCCCGACCTGACCCTGATCGGCGTGGCCAAGGGCGTGACCCGCAAGGCCGGCTTCGAGACCCTCTACCTCAATGAGGTCAGCAACGAGTTCACCCTCAAGGGCGATTCGCCCGCCTTGCACCTGATCCAGCAGATCCGCGACGAGGCCCACCGGTTTGCCATCACCGGTCACCGAGCGCGGCGTGGCAAGGCCCGGCGTACCTCCAGCCTGGAAGGCGTGGCCGGGGTAGGGCCCAAGCGCCGTCGCGAGTTGCTCAAGCACTTCGGCGGCCTGCAAGAGCTCAGCCGCGCCAGTATCGACGAGATCGCCAAGGCCCCCGGTATCAGTAAAAAGCTTGCCGAGTCGATTTATGCCAGCCTGCATAGCGAGTAGAATGGTGCGTTCAACTCGCAGCCAGTCGTGCCGATGAATATTCCAAACCTGCTCACCGTTCTACGCGTCCTGCTCATCCCGATCTTCATTGTGCTGTTCTATGTGCCGTATCAATGGAGCTACATGGCCGCCAGCAGCGTCTTCGCCATTGCCGCGGCCACCGACTGGCTCGACGGTTACCTGGCCCGTCGCCTGCAGCAGAGCACGCCGTTCGGTGCGTTCCTCGACCCGGTAGCCGACAAGCTGATGGTGGCCGTGGCGCTGGTACTGCTGGTGCAGGAGCACGCCAACTTCTGGCTGACCCTGCCGGCCGCGGTGATCATCGGCCGCGAGATCGTCGTCTCGGCCCTGCGCGAGTGGATGGCCGAGCTCGGGGCGAGGGCACACGTGGCCGTGTCCAACCTCGGCAAGTGGAAGACCGCCGCGCAGATGCTCGCCTTGGTCATCCTGCTCGCCAACCCCGCGGCGATGACCTTCTGGGTGGTGCTAGGCTACAGCCTGCTGATGATCTCCGCCGGCCTGACCTTGTGGTCGATGGTGCATTACCTGCACGCCGCCTGGCCGCACCTGCGCGAAGGTTCGGAGCAGAAATAAAGTTTTTTTGAATCAAGGGGTTGACGCCATTCTCAGGATCGCTAGAATGGCCAACACCAAGACGCGGGAATAGCTCAGTTGGTAGAGCACGACCTTGCCAAGGTCGGGGTCGCGAGTTCGAGTCTCGTTTCCCGCTCCAGTTATAGATCTACAGAGTTCCATGGAAGTCTGTAAGTCGTTGAAAAAGGGCCGAAAGGCCCTTTTTTCGTTCCAGCGAAAACTACCGAAAACCGGGGTAGCCGGGCATTTTGAGTCCAGAATTGGAAATCGCCCAAAATGTCACAGCGCAGGGCGGCAAGATTTGGCATTTCCGCTTTTCCAGCCGCTGCTGAACTTGATGCTTGAGCGACTGCTTGAAAGTCCGGTGATTCACTGCGATGAAACGCGGTGCAGGTGCTCGAAAAACCTAACCTGGCAGAGCGTGCAATAAAGCCGTTTGCACATTTCGGTGGCTTCTATCAGAACAGATCCTGTGGGATTTGGTCCCCGGCGTTTACAGTGGAGTCGACTCCGATCGAGCGCAGTTCCGGTGAATTCTCAACTTTGAAAACCTCCAAGGCCGTATGCGGCCCGTGCGCAGTTGCCGCCCCGCCGTCACCGGTATTGATGAGCCGGGTTATGATCCCGTCGGGCTCAGGCTGCGAGTAAGGAGCTGTCCCTGCAAGTGCCTCTTTCATGAAGTCCATCCAGATAGGTAGTGCAATGGTTACCCCCCATTCCCTCCGCCCCAGGCTCTGCGGCTGATCAAATCCTGCCCAGACGCTCGTCACGTAATTGCCGTTGTAGCCCGTGAACCAGGAGTCCTTGGCTTCGTTCGTGGTACCCGTTTTCCCCGCGATGTCTGGGCGATGCATGGCTGAAGCGGCACGACCGGTGCCGCGTTTGATGACATCCTGGAGCATGCTTGTGAGCAGGTAGGTCGTACGGCTGTCCACCACCTGTTCAGCGACGGATTCTGGCGTCGGATTCTGTTCGCTGGGCGCAGTGCGGGGGGCAGCCTGGAAGACAACCCGGCCTATGCGGTCTTCGATCCTGTCAATGAGGAACGGCGTGACCTTGTAGCCGCCGTTGGCGAGGACACTCCAGCCGCCGACAACCTCCATAGGCGTCACTGAAGCTGTGCCCAAGGCGAGGGAGAGGTTATGCGGCATGTCTTTGGGATCGAATCCGAAACGCGTGATGTAGTCGATGGTCGGGTCGATCCCCATGGCCTGCAGAAGGCGTATCGAGATCATATTCCTGGAGCGATAGAGCGCTTCACGTAGGCGAATGGGACCAAGAAACGTGCGGTTTTCGTTCTGTGGGCGCCATGCCGGCCCTGAGTAGTCGCTGCCCAACACGATAGGGGCGTCATTGACGATGCTTGCCGGTGTGTATCCGTTGTCGAGCGCCGCACAATAAATGAAAGGTTTGAAGCTAGAGCCCGGTTGCCGCTTGGCTTGCACTACACGGTTGAAACCGCTCTGGTGAAAATCGAAGCCACCGACAAGAGCCTGGATCGCGCCATTTTGCGGGGCTACCGAAACCAGCGCACCCTGAACTTTGGGTACCTGGCTAAAACTGAGCGTCTGGGAGTCTTCCTGATCAACCCTAATGACGTCGCCTGGCTTGACAATGTCTGCAGGCCGCAGGGGTTGCCGCCCTAATGCACTGTGGTTAATGAACGGGCGAGCCCATGCCATGGTCTGCCAAGCGACTGGGCGTTGCTGACCGGTCTGGTCGACCACCATGATGCGGTTGTCGAAGACCTTAGTGACGGCTACGGCTTTCAATCCCCCAAGCACGGGATACGCTTTCAATCCTTCAAGGCATGCCTGGCTCAGGTTGCCTGGGAAATGGCCTTCGGGGCCGCGATAGCCATGGCGCTTGTCATAGGTTTTCAAACCATTTTGTAGCGCATCGTTAGCGGCCTCCTGCAACTTGCTGGAGACGGTTGTCACCACGCGAAAGCCTTGCGTGTAGGCTTGATCCCCGAAACGATCGAACATCTGTGCCCTGGCCATTTCAGCGATGTAAGGCGCAAGGACTTCGGTTTCAGGCGCGTGATAGCGGGCTGTGATGGGCTCTTCCAGCGCTGCGTGGTAACGAGCGTCATCGATGCTACCCAGCGCGAGCATCCGGCCCAGAATCCAGTCTCGGCGCTGCTTGGCCCTTGTGGGGTTGTTGATGGGGTTGAACCGTGAAGGCGCCTTTGGCAAACCCGCGATCATTGCGGTCTGTGCCAGCGTCAGTTGCGATACCGGCTTTCCATAATAGATCTGAGCGGCTGCAGCGATGCCATAAGCCCGCTTGCCCAGATAGATCTTGTTAACGTACAGGTTGAAAATTTCATCTTTTGATAAGGCCCGTTCTATTTGCAAGGCCAGCAGTATCTCGGTCATTTTGCGAGAGAATGTCCGTTCTTTACTCAAGAAGAAGTTCTTTGCCACCTGCATGGTGATGGTGCTTCCCCCGGAGCGTACATGGCCGCTCGTGACCAAGGCCAAAGCCGCACGCATCAGGCCTGTAGGGTCGACGCCAGGGTGGTGGTAGAAGTTGGCATCTTCTGCGGCCATGAAGGCGGCCAGGAAGTCGCTGGGAATCTGCGAGTAGGGCAGGGGGATTCGACGTATCTCTCCAAATTCGGCGATCAGTTTTCCGTCGGCGCTCACTACTTGCAGTGGCTCTTGCAGTTGCACGTCCTTGAGGGTTGCTACATCGGGCAACTGTGGGCTGAGATAAAGATAGGTACTGCTTGCACCCAGCAGTATCACGCTGGTGATTGCCAACGTACACCAGCCAAGGGCTTTTAAAAGCCGCATGCATCGCTCCTTATATACAGGGTTCGATTCCCGTGCACAGGTCTCAGAGAACTCCAGTGCGCGCGTCGGCACCTATCGCATTGGGTATCGAGGCGTTTTGCAGGGTATTCGGGACGGTAAATTTCGGCTTCAGTTGCCCGTTCGCATCCAATAGCCAGGCGTCCATGACCTTGCGCACCACCGGCCCCGCCACTCTGGCCCCGGCTTCTCCGTTTTCAATCATGACCGCGACCACGATGGCCGGACGTTGCGCGGGGGCAAAGCCGACAAAAAGCGCGTTGTCCCGGTGGCGTTCCTGGGTCTTGTTGCGGTTGTATCGTTCACCCTGCTTGATCGCGATGACCTGTGCTGTCCCGCTCTTTCCGGCTATTCGATAGTGCGCACCTTGGGCCGCCCGGCGCCCGACTCCCCGAGGGTTGTGCATGACCATTTCCATGCTCTTTACAACTTCGTCCCAGACCCTCGGATCCTTGAGGGTGATATTGGGAAACGGATGGGGATCGCCTGGCTTCTCGCCTCCAATTGAGCGCGCCAGATGTGGGCGGTGCCAGATGCCTTTGCTGGCAATCAGGCTGGTGGCCTGCGCCATTTGCAGGGGCGTCATCTGCATATAGCCCTGTCCGATGCCCAGTATCAGCGTTTCGCCGGGGTACCATGCTTGACGGCGGGTTGCGCGTTTCCATGCGGGGGATGGCATCAGCCCAGGGGACTCTTCGAACAGATCAATTGAGATCTTCCGCCCGAGGCCAAACTCACTGAGGTAGGTGTCCAACCGTTCAATGCCTAGCTTGTGCGCCAAGTCGTAGAAGTAGGTGTCATTGGAGCGCATGATGGCGTCGTACATGTCGACCCAGCCGTCTCCCGCCCGATTCCAGTTGCGGTACTTGTGATTGTAATTGGGCAGTTCGTAGTAGCCGCGGTCGAATACCCGTTGGCTTGGGGTAATCACGCCACTGTCCAGACCTGCAACGACGACCATGGGTTTGATCGTTGAACCGGGCGGGTAAAGCCCGCGAAGCACGCGGTTGAACAGCGGCATATCGTCTGAGTCGCGCAAGGGCGCATAGTCGCGGGCCGTGATGCCTTTGACGAACGGGTTGGGGTCGAAGCTTGGCCGGCTGACCATGGCCAAGACTTCCCCTGTGTCGGGGGCCAGTGCAACCAACGCGCCACGCCGGTCTCCCAATGCCTGCTCGGCAGCGGCTTGCAGTGCCACATCGAGCGTCAGCACGATGTCCTGGCCCGGCACGGGATTGTGACGGCCCAGCACACGCATGACCTTGCCTTGAGCATTGGTTTCTACTGTTTCGAAACCCATTTCGCCATGCAGAACATTCTCATAAAACCGCTCGATGCCGGTTTTTCCGATCAGTTGCGTGCGCAGGTACTTAGCGTGATCGAGGTGCTTGAACTCTTTTTCGTTGATGCGCCCCACATAACCGACCGAGTGCGCAAAGTGCTCACCCAACGGATAAACCCTTGAGAACTGCGCTTGAACCTCCACGCCCGGTAACTGAAATTGGTTCACCGCGACCCGTGCAATCTGTGTTTCAGTGAGGTCCGACATCAGAATGACGGGCTCGAAGGCTCTGCGCGGGCGATGCAGAGCCCTGTCCATCTTGTTCATTTGCTCGGTGCTCAGCGCAAGGACCTGGCCGAGCGTTTTGACGACCGCCTGCGCATTGCCTGCGCTTTCGCGGAGGATAGACAAGTTGAAGATAGGAATGTTGTCGGCCAGCACCACTTTGTTCCGGTCATAGATAATGCCACGTGCGGCAGGCAGTGGCCGGATATGGATGCGGTTCTTTTCTGCAACAGCAACGTGTAGATCATGTTGAGTGACTTGCAAGAAGAACAATCGGCAGACCAATGCAATTGTCAGGGCCAGCACCAGAAGGGCGCTGGCGATAATGCGGATTCTTACAATTCTGTTACTGGCTTCCCGGTCCGATAGGTGGGTGGGGTGTGTCATCAATAAACCATTACCGCTTAATCAGCTCTCGCTTCCTCGGATTTCGATTATTTTACGGTCAATAAACTATACGGCAATGGGGTTTTTTAAATATCTGATATAATTTAAATTGATGTCGTGATGTTGCAATTGGTGTTGAAATCAGAGCGAACAGTGCGGGATGGTATAAATTAAGTTGATATCAGATGTGCTTTTTTGCGCGTTGCGCTATATCGAGGCGGGGAGGACTATTCATCAACCTTCCATCACCTGAGAATAACAACGTATGACTATTTCTACTGTTGCTGCACTGCAAATGGGTTCGCACCCGGACGGCAAACAGAAAACCCTGGAGGCGATTCTTGCCTACGAGTCTGAAATAAAAGAGGCCGGCGCCCAGCTGGTGGTGATGCCGGAAGCTTTGTTGGGCGGTTACCCCAAGGGCGAAATCTTTGGTACGTATATGGGGTATCGCCTGCCTGAAGGCCGAGAAGCCTTTCAGCATTATTTTGCCAATGCCATTGATGTTCCCGGTGCTGAAACAGCGGAGCTCGAAGGCTTGGCCCAACGTACCGGCGCGCAATTGGTGGTTGGCGTCATCGAACGCGCTGGCAGTTCCCTGTTCTGCTCTGCGCTGTTCTTCTCGCCGGAAGAAGGCCTTGTGGCGAACCACCGCAAGCTGATGCCAACCGGCAGCGAGCGCCTGATCTGGGGCCAGGGCGATGGCTCTACTATTCCCGTGATCGATACCCCAGTGGGCAAGATCGGGGCAGCGATCTGTTGGGAAAACCACATGCCACTGCTGCGCACGGCGATGTACGCCAAAGGCATCGAGGTCTGGTGTGCACCGACGGTGGATGAGCGCGATAACTGGCAGATCTCCATGCGCCATATCGCTCATGAAGGGCGGTGCTTCGTGGTCAGTGCCTGCCAGTACCAGCCGTCACCGCGCGACTTGGGGGTGAGCCTGCCGCACTGGGATGACGACCGTCTGCTGATGCAGGGTAACAGCGTCATCATCGGCCCCATGGGCGAGGTCATCGCGGGTCCATTGAAGCACGGCCCTGGCTTGCTGGTGGCCCAGATCGATTCGGCGGATCTGGTTAAGGCGCGTTATGACTTTGATGTGGTCGGCCATTATTCACGCCCTGATGTCTTCACCTTGATAGTTGATGAGCGGGCGAAAACCTCGGTGAAGTTCCAGCGATAACGTAACGCTGTTTTTACCTGCCCTGGCATCTTCCTGATGCCAGGCGTTTGTTCAGTCCAGCGTACATCTGTTTTTTGATGTCGTCTTGCAATACCTGCGTTTCGCGTAGCCCTGGATCAATAAGAAAAATATTTGAGGCTTGTCAGAAATGAATAATGATTCGCTCATGTTGTACAGGAAGATTGCCTGGAAAATATTGCCGCTGCTGTTTGTCAGTTACATCGTCTCCTACCTCGATCGGGTCAATATCGGGTTTGCGGCGTTGCGCATGCAGCAGGACCTGAATTTCAGCGATGCCGTTTACGGCCTCGGTGCCGGCGTGTTCTTCATCGGTTATGTACTGTTTGAGGTGCCCAGCAACCTGCTCCTGACCCGGATCGGTGCGCGCAAGACCATCATGCGCATCATGATTTCCTGGGGGATCGTGTCGTCCTGCATGATGTTCGTGCAGACGCCGCTGCAGTTTTACATTGCGCGTTTTTTGCTGGGGGTGTTCGAAGCCGGTTTTTTCCCGGGGATCATCCTCTACCTGACGTATTGGTTCCCTGTGCGCATGCGCGGCAGTGTGATCGCCGTGTTCATGTCGGCAATTGCCCTCGCGGGCATCATTGGTGGGCCGGTTTCAGGCTGGATCATTCGTGCCATGGAGGGTGTCAGTGGGTTTAGTGGCTGGCAGTGGATGTTCCTGCTGGAAGGGGCGCCAGCTGTCATCTTGGGCATCCTCGCCGGCTTCATGTTGATCGACCGCCCCGAGCAAGCCAAATGGCTGAGCAGCGATGAGCGCAAGCGCATCGCGCTGGAAGTCGGCACACCCGCCAGCAGCGAAAGCCACAGGCTTGGTGCGGTAGTACGCGACCCACGCATCTATGCGCTCGCACTGGTGTATTTCTCGGTGATGGCCGGGCTCTACATTCTCGGTTTCTGGCTTCCGGGGATGATCAAAAGCTACGGCGTTTCAGATCCCTTCCATATCGGCCTGCTGACGGCTGTGCCTTACATGGCCAGTGCTGTGGGAATGATTGTGATCGGCAGGCACTCCGATGCCGTGGGCGAGCGCAGATGGCACCTGGCAACCTGCATGGTGGTGGCCGCCTGTGCCCTGATCACCTGCACCTTCGTACCGGGCAACCTGGTGCTGGGCCTGGGTACCTTGAGCGTGGCGGCGGTGGGGCTGTATGCCTCGATGCCATTATTCTGGACCATCCCCACCCGTTACCTGGGCCGCGAATCGGCTGCTGGCGGCATCGCACTGATCAACTCCCTGGCGCTGTTTGGCGGCTTCACCAGCCCTACGGTGCTAGGCCTGGTCAAAGCCAATACCGGTAGCCTGGACATCGGCCTGTACCTGTTCGCCGGCCTACTGGTCGTGGGGGCCACGACGTTGATCCTGGCGCTGCCCGCTCGGCTCATCAAGGAAGACTTATCGGTGCCGGTACAGGGCCAGGTCTGCGAGTCGCTTTGAATCAGGCGAAGCCACTCAGGGTTCGCGCCGTGAGTGGCTTGTCCGTGGTTAACATCCAACAGGCCAAGGTCATGAAAAGAAAGATGCAAGCGGGTGGTGATGTCACTGTGCAGAAGATCGGGGTGATCGGCGGGCTTGGGGCGCTGGCATGTGCGGACTTGTTTTTCAAGCTGACCCGATCACGGCAGGTGCTTGCGGAACAGTTTAACTGCCACCTACTACTGGAGCAGCAGGCCTTCGACGATGCCGCGTTGCCGCTCTACAAAGGGATCAACATCGCGTCCCGCAAGTTTTACGTCTATGAGATGTGCAAGGTATTCGAGGCGCGCGGTATCGAGCGGGTGATGCTGCCTTGTTTCGCCAGCCACACGTTCCTGGACGAAGTTCAGGCGCAATTGAGCCTGCGCATCCTCGACATGATGGAAGCTGTGAAGCGGCATATTGATGGCCGCTATGCCTCCGGAACGGCCCTGGGGGTACTGACGTCGGACGTGGTGCGTGAGTCTGGGCTGTTCGAGCGCTATCTGGGCGGCCATATCCTCATCTACCCGTCAGCCCCCGAGCAGGCGGCGCTGATGGAGGCGGTGTACGGTGCCGGTGGGATCAAGGAGGGAGGGCTCGAAGGCGGGTCACTCGAAACCGTTCAGCGGTTGTCCGCCGCTTTGCAGGCGCAAGGCGCGGCGGTCATCGTGCCAGGCATGACCGAGCTTGCGCTGGTGTGCGTGGCCTTGCAACGCAGTGGTATTGCCATGCTCGACAGCAACGAAATCTATGCCGATTTCGCTGCCAGCGAGCAGCGCTCGCACGCAGCAGCGCCGTTCAAGCTGGGGGTCGTCGGGGGTGTTGGGCCCGCAGCCACGGTGGATTTCATGGACAAGGTCGTGGCCAATACGCCTGCAGGCAAGGACCAGGACCATATCAAGATGGTGGTCGAGCACAACCCACAGATCCCGGATCGCACCGCCAACCTGCTTCGGGCTGAAACGGACCCGACCATTGCGCTCTATGCCAGCTGCCAGCGGCTGGCTGACGCCGGTGCCGATGCCATCGCTATCCCGTGCAACACCGCGCATGCTTTTATTGCGCGTATTCAGCAGCACCTGGATGTCCCGATCATCAACATGCTCCACGAGACGATCGCGTCCATCGTCCTGCAGCATGGGCCAAGCACGCCATTGGGGTTGCTCGCCACCTCGGGTACGGTGCAAAGCCGTGTCTACCATGAGGCTGCCAGGGCCGCTGGTTTGAACATCATCACGCCTGGCCATGAATACCAAGCGCTGGTAATGGAGGCCATTTATGGGCCTCGCGGTATCAAGGCAGGTTTTACCGATGGCATCTGCAAGGAGCAGTTGCTGGTAGTGGCGGAGCACCTGTGCGAGCTGGGTGCCGGGGTATTAATACTGGGCTGCACGGAGCTGCCCCTGGTGCTTGCGCATGCGGATGCGTTCCCGCTGGGCAGGCACCGGGTAGCGATGGTTGACCCGACTACAGTGCTTGCCCTCAAGTGCGTTCGCCTGGCGCTCGATGCGCGCGCAAGCCGAGGCGATGCAGACACAAGCATCAGGACAGGCAGAAGGAATTCTCTACCAGCTCGATGATCAGTGCCTTGACTGTTTGCAGCGTGTTGTCGTGCTTGCTGCCTACCCGCGTACCGATCTCCAGGTCGTAGGAGGGCAGGGGCACAGGGCAGGGGAAGGTTTGCAGCGTGCTGACGCGTTCCATGGCCTGCGCCGCGTGGGTAGGCACCGTGGTGATCAGTTTCGAACCTACCAGCAGAAACGGCACTGCGGCGAAATGCGAGGTCGAGGCGCGAATGCTGCGCTTGTATCCGACAGCATTCAAACCTTCGTCGACGATGCCGACGAAGCCGCCTGACGACACCAGCAGATGGGGCCGTTGGGCGTAGTCTTCAGCGGTCGTCGGTATGTCGTTATTCGCATCGGCAATGCACAGGTAATTGCCCCGCCCCAGGCGTTGCCGCGCAATCAACGGCGAAGATAGCCCGCCGGCAGACACGGCGATATCTATCTGATGGCGCATCAACATGTCCTGGACCAAGCCACTGTGGGTTTGCCGAAAAATGATGCGCAAACCGTGCAGATGCTCGTCGATCTGCGAAACCAGGCTTTGGCCCAGGGCGATTTCACTGTCATCGGACAAGCCGATGGTGATCGTCCTGCCCTTGATGTCTTTGCCGCCTACGGAAAGCGCGAGCGCTTGCCGACAGCAATTGAGCGCTTCGCCAATCAACGGTGCCAGTTCATTTGCACGCATAGTCGGGCGCAGGCCTCGGCCGGTACGCTCGAACAACGGGTCGGCATAAATTTCCCGCAAACGGGCAAGTGCTGCACTGACCGCAGGTTGAGTAACGCCCAGGCGAATGGCCGCGCGACTGGCGCCGCCTTCTTCGATCAGGGCGACAAATACCCTGAGCAGATTCAGGTCGACAGCGTCGATATCAATTTTGTTCATATCAGATATCTTGATAGTTAATTGATTTATAGTATAGGGGTGCGGACAATGCCCGACAAATAGCTAACAGTTTTTAATCGCTCACTCGCTGGAAAGGTGATGTTCACACTCATGAAGGGCAGGAAAGTTGTGGCAGCAGTGGGCGTTGTGATGTTTGTCAGTACGTTGGAGCCTGCGTCCGCCCAGCCGCAAGATATACCGCAAGGCAGCATTTTCACGCCGCTCGGCAAACAGTTGATTGCCGAGCTGCAAGTCGCTTTGTTCGGGCGAAATTATTATCACGGTGAGATCGATGGGCTGTTTGGCAGCGAAACCCAAGAGGCCATCTACCTATTGCAAATGGAACAGGCGTTGCCAGTGACCGGCAGTATTAATGCGCAAGTACTGAAAGGGCTCGATATTGATCCGCCTGCCTGGTTGCTGCACTGATTAACCGTTGCAAGTGAGTATGGCCATGTCTTCTGCTGACGCAGCCCCGCCGGGTTATCCGTGGCGGTTCAGGTTCGTCGTTTGCCTTGTGCTGATCCTGGCGTTGGTCCTGTGCTGGCGAATTATCGAATTGCAGGTCGTCGATAAAGCCTTCCTTCGCCAACAGGGCGATGCGCGAAGCCTACGGTACTGGTCTAAGCCGGCGCCGCGCGGGGTGATTACAGACCGGGCCGGACAACCCTTGGCGGTCAGCACCCCGATGGTGAGCCTATGGGCTGACATGCGTGAACTGGCCACCGAAACGCCTAAATGGCCGGTGCTCGCCCAGGCGTTGGAAATACCTCCAGCCGAATTGGAAACACGCTTGTCCCATAACCCGCGCAAGGCGTTTTTCTACCTGCGCAGGCGCCTTTCCCCCGAGCAGGCCGGGCAGGTTTTGCAGGTGGTTCAGCAACAGCACATCAAGGGCATCTATAGCCTCGAAGAGTCGCGACGCTTTTATCCTGCCGGCGCCATCGCCGCGCATGTAGTAGGTTTTACCGATATCGACAACAAGGGCAGTGAAGGCCTGGAGCTCGCCTACGATCAGTCCCTGCGTGGTGTCAGCGGCAAGCAGCAGGTTATCAAGGACCGCAGAGGGCAGGTGATCCAAGACCTGGGCGTAACCTCGCCGGCAAGGCCCGGGCAGGGTCTGGCGTTGTCCCTGGATATGCGGCTGCAGTACTTCGCCAGCCACGAGCTGGAAAAGGCCGTGGTCGACAATGGCGCCGACGCCGGCAGCGTCGTCATTCTCGATGTTGAGACTGGGGAGTTGCTGGCACTGGCCAACTATCCGACCTACAACCCGAATAACCGCGCCCATGCCAGCCCCGCAGCAATGAGAAACCGGGCGCTGGTAGATGTGTTCGAGCCTGCTTCGACGATCAAGCCCTTTTCAGTTGCAGCGGCGCTGCAAACCGGGCGCTGGAAAGCGTCCGACACCGTGTTGGTGAAATCGGGCAGCTTGAAGGTTGGCAAGTTCACCATTCGCGATGCCTCTCGCACCGCGGGTGAGCGGCTTGACATGACCGGGATCCTGGTACGCTCCAGTAACGTTGCGATCAGCCAGGTGGCGTTCGATATCGGCGGCGAGACGATTCATGACCTGCTGCAGCGGGTCGGCCTGGGGGAGGCGACCGGGTTGGGATTTCCAGGAGAACGTTCAGGGGTGCTGCCCAGCCGTCGCCAGTGGCGGCCCACCGAAACGGCGGCGCTGTCTTACGGCTACGGCGTTTCTGTCACGGCCGTTCAGCTGGCCAAGGCCTATGCGACTTTGGTTAACAGCGGCAGGCAGGTGCCGGTGTCGCTGTTGCGGGTGTTGAAACCGCCGGTGGCTACCCAAGTGATGCCTGCGGAAGTGGCCGATGCACTCACGCACATGTTGGTACAGGTCGTCGAAGCACCTAGAGGTATTTACCGTGCCAAGGTGCAGGGCTATCACGTCGGGGGCAAAAGCGGCACGGCCAGAAAGCCCAGCGCTACCAGTAAGGGCTACCAGAGCAATTCGTACCGGGCGATGTTCGCCGGGTTCGCGCCTGCTGACGCGCCGAAGTTTGTTGTGGTTGTCATGATCGACAACCCTACGAAGCACGGCTTTTTCGGTGGTCTGGTTTCTGCGCCAGTCTTCAGCAAGGTCATGGCGCAGGCGCTTCGGTTGTACAACATCGCCCCGGACAATCTTCGCTGAAACCCCAGCGCGGGTTGACCAGCGCAGTACCAGCAGGGCGTCCAAGGCGATTACCAGCGGCGACAGGTACAGCGCCAGGCGGGGTTCGTGGGGAGATCAGGTGGAATTGAACCTGAGGATAGAGCATCATGACTCATTGATGTGCTGGCACAGCCCGGCGCTGGCAAAACCGGTGTTGCAACTGACGCACAGGCGCCCCGCGATCTGTTGCCCATGCTGCCCTGCTGCGGCTAGTTGAACGCGCTCAAGGATCTGCTGCACCTCCCGGGCGAACTGCTCCCCTCGAAACGTTAGCCGGATGCCTCGGCCAACTCGTTCAGTCAGCGCGAACCCCAGCTGTTCCTCAAGCGTGCTGATGCGGTGGCTGACCGCACTTCGCGTGAGGCTGAGCTTGTCAGCTGCACTTGAGATGCTTCCGAGTCGTGCCACCGCATCCAGTGCACGAAGCGCCGTCATTTGTTCGAAGAAATCACGGCCTCCAATTTGGTCAAGATCGACCTGGATGGGGCGCCCGTTGGCGATACGCCTTACGCCGTCAACCCGGCCGGTTTTGTCATCCACAGTGCTATCCACCGTGCGCGCCACGATCTTCAATGCGTACTGCATACCCACACTCGCGCCGGCTGTGCGGTTGCCGCTTTGGAGTGCGGTTTACTGCCCGTGAACCAAATGTCCATGGAGTTCTACGGCAAGGTCGCCTATCACCACTATGAAGGGGTTGCCCTGGATCTCGATGAGCAACAACGCCTGGTCGCAGATCTGGAAGACAAGAACGTGATGATCTTGCGCAACCACGGCCTTTTGACTGGCGGACGCAGCGTGGGCGAAGCGTTCATCAGGAGGTACTACCTGGAAAAAGCTTGTGAGATACAGCTCGCGGCCCAGCAGACTGGTCAGCTGCTGCTGCCGAGCCATGAAATTTGCGCCCCATACAGAGCGACAATTCAATGAGCCGCAGCGCGAGCTGAAAGAAGGTGAGTTGTCAGATCCCGATGCGGCTACCCTGGCCAGGAAAGCCTTGCTGCGCATGCTAGACCGAGTAGCTCCAATATCCCGCAGGATCAATGGGGGGCAGCGATCGTCGCACCCTCCACTGATCAGTCAGGTGCTTGCCGGCATCGGAGGTTCACTCGCAGATGGCTGATTGCCGCTTGTGAGTATGCAGAGGAAGCTGGCCAGGCCTGTCTGCAAGTCCATGCCTTGCCGAGTGATGCAGTGAAACGCTGAAGTGTAGGCGAGCCGATCCGGAAGAATCGCTCGCAGACGCCCTTGCTCGACCCAGGTTTTCGCATAGTGGGAGGGTAGATAGCCGATGTACGTCCCCGAGAAAACCAGCAGTGCGATGGCCTCCATCGAGAAGGCGCTGATCATGTTGTTGAAGCGCAGTTCGTAAGGCCGGCGGTTTTCTGCGACGTAGCCGCGATCCACATAGTCGCAAGCACTGATCTCTTCGATGGAGAGTGTTTCATCTGCTCGTTCAAAGAACGGATGATCACTGCTGCAGTAGAGGTTCTGCTCCTCGTTGAACAGCGGCCTGTAGTCCAGGCCTGAGAGCCGATGGTGAAAGGCCCCGATCGCCAAATGCAGGCGTTCTTCCAGGACTGCTTGCTCCAATTCATCGGGACGCATCACATGCAGCTGCAGGCGAATCCTTGGGTGGTTTTTGCGAAAACGGGCAATTGCATTCGGAAGAGGGCTCTCGGGCATTGTTGCCAAGCTGTCTACGGTACCCAGCTGAAGGTGTTCCTGGCTACGGCCGTTCACCTCCACTGTTCTTTGTCGAAAGCGTTCAATGTCGGCGAAGAGTTCCTGGGCAGCGCTGTAGGTGGTCAAACCTTCTTCTGTGAGCTGAAAGCCGGACTTTCCCCGTTTGCACAACGAGTACCCCACACGTATCTCGAGGTCGCGGATCACCACACTCAGCCGCGGCAGACTCATGTTCAAACGGGTCTGGGCCGCGGTGAACCCCCCAGCTTCAACAATCGTGCAGAACGTGCGGAGCATCCGCAGATCCACGTCATTTAGATTTCCAAGCATGACCACCTCTAGTCGTGTGGGCTTTTTGAAGCCCTGCTACCGAGATAGCAGGGCTGATGGGCAGACCTTACCCGTTCATCACGCCGCCGCCGTTCACGCCCAGTACCTGGCCTGTGGTGAAGCTGGCTTTCTCGGAGGAAAGGAACACCACCGTATGAGCGATCTCGTCTGCGGTCCCGAGGCGCTGGAGTGGATATCGTGCCGCTTCTTCTTTCACGTAGGCCGGCCCAAGTCGCTCGACCATTGGTGTAAGTGTGCCACCAGGTGCCACCGCGTTCACTCTCACGGCATGGGGCGCGAGTTCTCTGGCTAGCGATTTGGTGAAAGCGATAATCCCACCTTTTGCTGCGCAGTAGTGACACAGGTTGGCGCAGCCCAGCTGGCCAAGGTCAGAGGCAATATTGATGATGGCGCCACTGCCTTGTCGGGTCATGAGTCGAGCGGCTTCCTGCGCGAACAGGAAGGTGCCGTACAGATGCACGCGTATCATCAGGTCCCATTGCTCGAACGCCATCTGGGTGATCGGCGCTTCGCTCAGGATGCCAGCATTGTTTACCAGCACATCCAGTCGTTCCAATCCGCTGAAGGCGTGCTTCACCGTCGCCGGCGACGAGACGTCACCCAACGCAATACGAGTTGTGACACCTTTGGATTCCAGTTCCTGGACCAGCGATTCAAGCTCGTGGCTGAAGCTCAGATCATTCAACACTGCCGTGTCGCCAGTTTCAGCCAAGGCGAGGGCGATAGCGCGGCCGATACCATTGGCGGCGCCTGTCACAAGATAGGTTTTCATGGGGCGGTTCCAGATCAGTAGGGATGGTTTTCGAGCCAGCGTGCGTAGGTCACCAAGCCGTCGCTTAACAGAAACTCAGGGTGGTAACCGAGCTGTTCACGTGCTGCGGTGATGTCGAACCGGGCGTTCTCATCAAGGACGTCAATCGTGCCGGGGCCGATGGCAATGTCCGCTGCCGGATATAGAGCGCGCACGCGCTCGGCAACTGAGGAATAGCTCTCCTGCTCGCCGGCGGTGACGTTGAACACGCGCTGAGCCAATCGACCCTCTTCAACGGTCGCCGCCAGTAGGCAGGCAGCTGCGACGTCCGTAACGTGCACGTATTGCAGGCGGTAATCACCGCCAGCGGCTTCAGCGAGTGGCTTTCCATCGATGGCTGCACGTAGCAAGTCCTTGAGATAGCACTGCATGAATTGGCCTGGCCCGTAGATCCAGCCCGGGCGCAGTGAAACAACACTGACCTGGTAGAGGTCGGTGTAGACCTGGCCAAGCTTTTCGGTGAATACCTTGGTGCAGCCGTAGGGGGTGGTAGGTTGTAGCGGCACCGACTCGTCGATCACGCCGAGTGCTTGGTTATTGCCGTAGGCACATTCGGAACTGAGGTTCACCACTCGCGGTGTTCCGCTCAGGCGTGCTGCTTCCAGCACGTGAGTAGTGCCCAGCGCGTTGGTCAGAACGGTCTGAAGAGGGATGCGCCGCGAATCAACGGGGTGGGAGATTGCTGCCGTATGGATGACTGCATCAAACTTTTGGGTCTGAAAGGTTTCCAGCAGGCTGGCCAGGTCGATCAGATCGCCCTGGCGATATTGGTAGTCAGCAGCTTCGATTGCACAGGTCAGGCTGCGATCATAGCCAGTCACGCGGTGACCTCGCCTTAGAAGCTGACGCACGACTTCTTGTCCAAGGAATCCATTGGACCCTGTCACGAGAACATTCATGGGGAAACCTCTCAGTAGGGGTGAACGGGCAGATCCAGCGCGCCCTTGCGCATCTGTTCGTAAACGTCGTCAGGCGTGCACCACCAGGCGTCGTCATGCTGTTTAATGCGTTGAATCAGGCGCTCCAACATCAGAAGCCTTGAGGGCCTGCCAATCAGCTGTGGATGCAGGGTGAGAATGAAATGGCCGCCATACGCGCGCATGCCTTCCATCTCTGCGGTCCAGAGACTCAAGACCTTGTCTGGTGCCTCGATCACGCTCCCCACGGCAGGCTCCGCGGAGTAGGCAAATTGTTCCCAGTCATCCAACGCCCAACTGACCGGCAACTCTAGAAGTTGCCCTGGCTCGCCCCCTACCAGGTAGGGACGGTCATCACCCATCAGGCTGCTATCGGTTCTGAACCCGAGCTCGACCAGTGAGCTGATGACATCCGGCGTGATCTCCCAAACCGGAGCACGATAGTGATTAACCTCGCGTCCAATGGTCCGCTCTAGCACCGCTTTGCTATCGCGGAGGATGCGCAGGTTCTGCTCTGGTATTTGTTCGTCGACGCGTTCGTGGAAATAGCCATGACAGCCAATGCCATGACCGGCTTCTGCGATTGCGCGAACGACGTTTGGGTCCATCTCGGCGATCAAGGCCGGGATGTAGAACTGGGCACGCACGTCGTACTTCGCAAGTAGCTCGAGAATGCGGGGTACACCCACACGACGGCCATAGGCGCCCATCGAGAGCAAGCTCAGTCGGCGCCCATCCAGGCTGGACGATTCCCATGCCGTTTCAGCATCCAGGTCAAAGCTCAGGGTTACAGCGAAACGTTTTCGATCAGGCCACATGGTCATGGGGAAACGATCCTCTGCGAAGGCGCCTTTCGGCGCAGTCGGTTGTAAGTGAGCACGACCGCACCGCTGGCGATGATGACGATGCCGCAGTACCAGGCGTGATAGAGATAGGCAGGGTCCGCAGGCTGGGCGCCTGCGGTGTAGGCGATGTAGGCGAGAGTCAGCAGCGCCAAGGCTGGCAAGCCGGACATTGCGAAGGCTTTACGAAGCGGCTGCTCGCGGAAGACCGCGAAGATGAAGCAGAGGATCATCGTGCCGTAGGAGATCATCATGGTGATCGACACCACATCGTAGTACCACTGCAAGTCGCTCACCGGCTTGGCCCAGATCATTGCCAACCCACAGGCAGTGCCAATCACGGTCAGTCGCGCAGGCACCCGCCTCGGGTTCAATTTCTCCAGCGCCGCCGGCAACTCGCCATCGCGACTCATGCGATAGCCTGCGCGAACCCCAGCATTCAGCGAGATGTTCAAGCAGTTGCCAGCTGACGTGATGATTACCAGGGTCGGTAACCAAAGCAGCCAGGAGGGCAGGTATAGCTGTGCAATGCTGCCGATTGCTTGTGCGCTGTCGGCGAACATGCCGGCGAGGGTGCTGGCAGGGACTGCCATTTTCCAGCCGATAGCTGCGATCGAGTAGATCACCAGCATTGCAGTCAGCGTCAGCAAGAATGACCGCTGGATGGTTCTCACGGGGGTTTTGGCCTCTTCAATGAAATTGATCGAAGAGTCGAATTGCGCGAGCATCCACATCCCAAACAACATGCCTGGGCCAATGGCCGTCCAGAAGCTGTCCAGTGACGAGGGCAGGTAGGAGCTCAGGACGCCTGCACTGGGTACTTGTGGATGGATGATGCCTGCCAAACCCAGTCCCAAGAGCACTGCGAGTTCGAGGGCCAGCAAGCAGATGGCAACTTTGGCAGTAGCCTCGACACCCCTCAGATTCAGCACCATGAATACGAGGAGCATCGTGCTGGCCACGATCTGCCCGGTATGGGCTGAACCATCAAGGCCGAGGAGGCTTTGTGCGTATTGCGCCCCGACCAGCGCGCACATCGCGGTCACGCTGAAGCACATGATCACGTACGTCCAGCCAAGAATGGTGGCCGCTCCTGGTGTCAGATAGCGTTTGCTGAACACAAACACGCCACCTGCTGCAGGCGCCCTTCGAACCAGGTACACAAGGCTGAAGGCGATCACCATCATCGGGAAGAAGTACGCAGCGAGAATCGACAGCGGAGCCAGTTCTCCAGACAGCGTGTAAAGCAGGGGCATCGACGATACCCCGACCCAGGCAGGGCCATTGAAGGCCAGTGTGTTGGCACAGACGTTGAGCGTGCTCAAGCGTCCCTTGGACAGGGTGGTATCGATCTCTCGAACCTCACCCTGCCGGTCGTAACCGATGAAGTCGCTGAAGCTCATGATGGCTTCTCCTCGACTTAGGCGTGGTCAGCCAGAGCATCCGCGAGGATGCAGAGCAGTTCGAACATCATCGTTGCGCCGACGAGTGCTGTGGCGCCTCCCAGGTCAAACGGTGGGGAAACCTCAACGACGTCAGCACCGACCAGGTTCAAACCGCGCAGACCGCGGATCATTTGTTGGGCCTGCAGCGTTGTCATCCCGCCGATTTCTGGTGTGCCAGTTCCAGGAGCGAATGCCGGATCCAAGACATCAACGTCGAAGCTGATGTAGGTAGGATCGTCGCCAACCACTCGGCGGACCTCTGCCAGGGTGCCTTCCACGCCGAGATCGCAGAACTCCTCCATGTGGATCACTCGGATCCCACACTCCTCAGCAAATGCTTCATCTTCGGCAGAGTAGATCGAGCCGCGAATGCCGATTTGCACGGTGCGTCGCGGGTCCAGCAGGCCTTCTTCAATCGCTCGGCGGAAGGGCGTGCCATGGGTGTAGGGGTTGTTGCCGAAATAACGATCATTGGTGTCGGAGTGAGCATCGAAATGCACCATACCGATTGGGCGATGACGGGCGAGTGCACGGAAGATCGGCAAGGTGACCAGATGATCGCCGCCAACAGACAAGGGGATGACGCCAGCCTGATGCAGTTTGCTGAAGAACCCTTCGATCTGCTTCAGCGAGTCGAGTAGGTCGATCGGGTTGACGGGCGCATCGCCCAGATCTCCGACGCGGACCAAGTCGTAGGGCGCGATGCGGCTCACGTGATGAACCTTGCGCATGAGGCTGGACATGTTCCGCACTTCACGAGGTCCATGGCGTGCGCCGGCACGGTTGGTGGTACCGCCATCCCAAGGTACACCTACCAAGCCAATGCGAACCTGAGTCGGGTCTTCGAAGGCGGGTAGCCGCATGAACGTGGGGATGCCTGCGAAGCGTGGCACCAGGGCTGCATCAATAGGCTGTGGGTTTTTGTTAGTCATGTAGGTCTCCACGTCGACCTATATGGGCCGACTTTTTATGTTTGTCATTAAGGAGCGAGTTGCAGGTAAACCGTTTGAGTAATAACAGCAGGTAAGTCACTAGTCCGGGAGGGTGGGGCAATGATGTATGCTTTTTTGTTGTTACTCTTTAGCCAGGTCAGAGTATGAATAGCCTGCGCTAAAATAAATCGCCAATTACGAAAGCTGGCTTATCCAAAAGTTAAAGTGACCCGTGGGCGGCGTAGCTATGTCATTGATCGGCTGAGTGATGCGCAAAGCAGGCGCTCGTGGCCTGCTTGTGCACATGCTGTTAAGTATTGGGGTTTACCTGGGCAGGCATGATCGACACGTTTCGTTTCGCAAAGATGTAATACACAACGCCGGGGATGATAAGCCCAATAATCCAGGAGATATCTACTCCGCCCATTTTCTCGACCAGGGGGCCGGTGTACAGGCTGGTCGAGATAAAGGGCATCTGGATCAGAACACCGAGGATGTAAGTGCCAATCCCCACCATGTTCCAGCGGCCATACTGCCCGTTGGGGTCGAACAAAGCGTTGAGGTTATATTGCTCCTTGTTGATGAAGTAGAAGTCAACAAGGTTAATCGCGCTCCATGGCGTGAAGAAGGCCAGCAGAAACAATATGAATGATTTGAAGGTTCCGATGAACGAATCCTCTCCGAGCAATGCCACCGTCGTGGACGCGCCGACGATGCACAACACAAAGCAAACCCTTTGAGCCGCGCTGATTGCCACATCGCCACGGAAACCGCTGATGACCGTGGCGGCGCACATGAAGCTGCCGTACGCGTTGAGTGTCGAGATGGTGAGCTTGCCAAATGCGATGCTGAAGTAGATCAGCGCTGCTGCCAGGCCCGTGCTGCCGAGCCCTACGATGACGGATACCTCATGACCAGCGAAGCTGGCCCCGGCCAACGCGGCTGCGAACACGCCAAGTACCATAGAAACTTGCGCGCCGATCACTGAGCCCAGTCCAACCGCCAGGATGGTTTTGAGAGGCGAAGTTTTGCTCGGAAGGTAGCGAGAGTAGTCCGCGACGTACGGGCCATACGCGATTTGCCATGAAGCCGAAAGCGACACGGCGAGCAGGAAGCTACCCCAGTCAAAGTGGCGAATTGCCAAGAGCTGGCCGATATCGTTGGTCATCGTCAGGCGGACAAACAGATAGCAGAACGCGATGACACCCACCACGCTCGCTGCGCGACCTGCGATGTGAATGAAGCGGTAGCCCATGATCGTCATGAGCATGGTCAGCCCAGCAAAAATCAGAATGCCGCCACTGTTGCTCACCCCAACCAATTGCGCCACGGCCTGGCCGGAGAGGATGGCGCCTGTAGCGTTGAAGCCCAGGTACATGAGGGCGACCAGCACGATAGGAATCGTTGCCCCGTATACGCCAAACTGGACTCGACTTGAGATCATCTGGGGCAGGCCGAGCTTCGGCCCTTGAGCGGCATGAAGGGCCATGACGGCGCCGCCAAATATCTGGCCGACCAACAGTCCGATCAGCGACCAGAACACGTCACCGCCCAGAACGACCGCAAGGGAGCCGGTCAACAGTGCGGTAATTTGCAGGTTGCAGCCGAGCCATAGCGTGAATTGGCTATAGAGGCTGCCATGTCGTTCCGATTCTGGAATATGATCGATAGAGCGTTTTTCGAGCAAAGCGGGCTGACGCGGTTCATCCGAAGAGGTGGGCATTTGCTATCTCCACGGGACATTTAATTGTCCTCGTAATTTTTGTTGGCGTAAGAGATGGGCAGTAGCGAATTGAGCGAGGTATACGTTGTACTTATTGTGTGTTGCTACCAGTGAAGGTTATCCTCGAAAAAGGCAGCGGTATACGCTTAGTTGGTTAAGTCAGCTTTATGGTTCTGTTAACTGAAGGGGCGAAGGGGAGAGAAGGCCGGCTGCGCCATCGTCAACCGGCCTTACTAGTGTCCTGTCTCGGAAATAAGCTGTTCACTTTTGGCGGCGTCTTGGGCGCCCGGCCGGCGTTGCCACTCCTCGCCATAGCCCTGCTATGACTCGTCGCGGCGCCTTGGCCGAACACCCA
>Ga0160433_100148_pt1 | contig 60690 bp, 49 predicted proteins | sample HID1972K_E0MG_FD_108235 | JGI IMG/M metagenome (GOLD analysis project Ga0160433, IMG submission 108235) | Enriched pill bug-associated microbial communities from UW Madison campus, WI, USA - HID1972K_E0 MG | ecosystem: Host-associated > Arthropoda: Insects > Digestive system > Unclassified ...
CGTAAAGCCAGCCATCTCGATCTGTCTGATGCAGCGCGGTTGCAGGGTTGCGGCCGCTGCGCGCCCGAGCGCGCGGTCCGGCGTCCCGGCACAAGGCCGCTCCTACAAGATTCAGCTAAATCAGTGGGTTAGCGTTTGTTCTATAGGAGATCGCCCAGCCCCCTGGGCCACGCAGAGAACAAGGCCTGTAAGCGCGCCCACCACCCTGTAGGAGCGCACCTTGCGCCGGGACGCCGGACCGCGCGATCGGGCGCGTAGCGGCCGTAGAATCAGCCACCCTAATTTTTCTGACACACCGCGATTGCAGGTTTTGCGGCCGCTGCGCGCCCGATCGCGCGGTCCGGCGTCCCGGCACAAGGCCGCTCTCATAGAATACACGCTAACTCATTGATTTAGCTGAACCCTGTGGGAGCGGGCTTGCCCGCGAAGAGGTCCACACTGCCATCAAAGACAGTTGCTTCCACAGGACCGCAACACAAAGCCGCCCCCCACAGGTTCTGCAGCGACTGCGAAAATCTTTTTAATCTGAAAGCTAGGATGCCGGCCCGCTGCGAGAGGCCCGCCCTGATACCACAAGGTGCAGGGCGCCACCTCTGCCTTGCTCCCTACAAACTCGGGTCGCAGTCATCGACAATGGCCTTGGCCATCCCGCTCAGGTAATGCGCGGCCCAGACCATGTCGTAGTCCTCCTCCAGAGCACCGAGCACGGTCAGTTTGCGCACACAGCCCAGCATGACCGAGGCCTGCTCTCGGGCGAAATCGGCCGGTACGCCCGGTACCACCTTGAAAAGCGCTTTGCCGTAGCCATGTCCCGGCGCGAACGACGCGACACCCCGGGTGGCGGATGGCGTCGTGGTCGTTGCATCCAAATCCTTGGTCATACCCATGCCCTCTCGTGTCAGTGCTGCGACTGGACCTTGCTCAACGCCAATTCGACCATGCTGCGCGCCGAGTCGATCTCGTGCATCACGGCCAGGGTCAACACCTGTTCGGTGGGCTTGGGGTACAGCAGCACGGTCTGCTGTGCCACGGTGAGGGCGCAGACCAGGTACTCCGTGGTCTGGATGAGGATGCTTTCGAGGGTGTGGTCTTTGGCGCTTAATGGGGGATCGGGGACGATCTTCAGCATGGTACCTCTCCTGACAAATGGAGTTACCACCGTTTGCTGGCTACACGAAGGGTGGCAACTGTACGCGGGTTAGCCAGCCGGGGTCAGGATCCCGGTGCACTCGAAAGTGCCCCGCGCACAGCCGCCATAAAGCATCAACGCCGTTTGCACGACGCTGTTGAAATAGCGCTATACGCCCTAACCCGCAGGTGGCTAAACCCGGTCGTTGAATTTGCAACGACTGGGCGAGACTAGAGCGCTATCGGGACAGGTTCAATGGCTGAAAGGCGGCAAAAGTATCTTTGGGAAATGGACTACAGGGAATCAGGAAAGTCTGAAGTTTTAACCGGTAATCCTGAACGCCGTGAACGTAGGTACCAATGGGTTACGGCGCTCGCCACGAGTTGGCTTTCACAAACTATATTCGTCGGCGGCCCCTTAGCAGTTGCGGCTGGGGCTTTCTTATCGCTCGAACCGAAATGATGAACCTACCCCATGAAATCCAGGGTAATCAAAGGTCGCCCAACCGGCTCAGCGAAGATACGGTGTACAGGCGCCTTCTATGGGATTTTCTTTGATAGGCACTGAGCGAAAGGAGGCCACTGTAATCTTTGGATTGTTCTATTCGCTCTGGTACTCGGGATGCCGCTGGCGTTTAATACCCCTGACTCACCCGCCTGAAACTTCCAGAACGATGAGATAAGCCCCTCGTTTTCGAGCCTATACACGTCACACAAACCTATCCTGGCCCTGAGGGCCCTAGTGCCTGGCCATTGGCTATTTGAGATTTTCCGAGTAATTATGATTAAGATCGCTAACAGTATTGAATGCTCCAACACCGCCCCCTTCGTCCTTTTCGGCGGCGTCAACGTCCTCGAATCCCTGGACCTCGCCCTGACCGCCTGCGCCGAATACGTACGCGTCACCGAGAAGCTCGGCATTCCTTACGTGTTCAAGGCCAGTTTCGACAAGGCTAACCGCTCCTCCATCCACTCCTACCGTGGCCCAGGCATGGAAGAAGGCCTGCGCATCTTCGAGAAGGTGAAAGCCGAGTTTGGTGTACCGGTAATCACCGATGTACACGAAATCCATCAGGCGGCACCCGTCGCCGAAGTCGTCGATGTCCTGCAACTGCCCGCCTTCCTGGCACGCCAGACCGACCTGGTCATGGCCCTGGCCAAGACCGGCAAGCCGGTGAACATCAAGAAGCCGCAATTCCTCAGCCCCTCGCAAGTGCAGAACATCGTGCACAAGTTCAAGGAGGCCGGTAATGACCAGCTGATCCTGTGCGACCGCGGCACGTGCCTGGGCTACGACAACCTAGTGGTCGACATGCTCGGTTTCGGCGTGATGAAACGCACCTGCGAAGACCTGCCGATCATCTTCGACGTCACCCACGCGCTGCAACAGCGCGACCCCTCGGGCGCTGCTTCCGGTGGTCGTCGTGAGCAAGTGGTCGAACTGGCACGGGCCGGCATGGGCGTCGGCCTGGCTGGGCTGTTCCTGGAAGCTCATCCAAACCCGGACCAAGCCAAGTGCGACGGCCCAAGCGCCCTGCCCCTGGATCAACTGGAGCCGTTCCTGGCGCAGATCAAGGCGCTGGACGATCTGGTCAAGTCTTTCCCACCCCTGAACATTCGCTGAAGCCGGGTTTTCTGAACAAGGATTGTGAACATGGCACGCACAGAACAACGGGTGGCCATCGTTATCCCGGCCCGCTACGGCTCGACTCGCCTGCCAGGCAAGCCGCTGGCGGACATTGCCGGTAAACCGATGGTGCAGCACGTCTACGAGCGTGCACTGCAGGTCACCCACGCCCACGTGGTGGTGATCGCCACCGATGACGAACGTGTCGCGCAAGCGGTGCGCGCGTTCGGCGGTGAATGCGTCATGACATCGCCAGATCATCCATCCGGCACTGACCGGCTCGCGGAAGTCATGGCCCAGGTCGATGCGGACATCTACATCAACCTGCAGGGTGACGAACCGCTGGTTCGCCCGGCCGACATCGACACTCTCACGGTCGGCATGCTCGAGGATGCAAGCGTAATGGTCGGCACCTTGTGTCATCCGATCGACACGCACGAAGCCGGCAACCCGAACACGGTCAAAGTGGTAGTGGCCAATAACGGTAATGCGCTGTATTTCAGCCGCTCGCCGATCCCCTACCCGCGCGACGGTGAAGTGGCCCACTACCTCAAGCATGTCGGCGTGTACGCCTATCGCCGCGAAGTGCTGGCTGACTACAGCGGTCTGCCGCAACCGATGCTGGAACATGCCGAGAAGCTGGAACAGCTGAGGCTGATGGCCGCCGGTTACTGCATCCGCGCCTACCCGGTAGAGCCGACCGGGCCGGGCGTGGATACGCCAGAATGCCTGGAGCATGTGCGCTCACTGATGAGCGGCCAGGTGCCAACGCCCAAACCTACCCTCAATGACATTCGCCTGGTGATCACCGATGTGGATGGCGTCCTGACCGATGGCGGCATCTACTACGACGCAACCGGCGAATGCCTGAAGCGCTTCCATGTGCGTGACGGCATGGGCATGCGTTTGCTCGAAGAAAATGGCGTCCGCGTGGCGGTACTGTCAGGTCGCGACTCAGCTACGTTGCGCAAGCGTGTAGCTGACCTGGGCATCACGCTCAGCCAATTTGGCGTGAAGGATAAGCAAGCCGCTTGCCATCAGCTGATGGTTGAAGCGGGCGTCAGTGCAGCGCAAACCGCTTGTATAGGTGATGACTGCATTGATTTGCCGGCATTTGCAGCCTGCGCAATGGCATTTGCCGTTGCGGATGCACCAAGCTATTTGAAAGCCGCGGCCACAGGAGTACTGAAAGCGGCTGGCGGTACTGGTGCGTTCCGTGAATTGGCAGATGCCATTCTGGTTGCGCAGGGCAAGGATGCGGTGCTGGGCACCGCGACCGGCTATGCGCAAGTGATGGCCAAGATGGCGCAGTAAGCGGAAACCTAGAACGGGGCCTAAAACGCCCCGTTCATTTCGTCTTGCACCGCCTGAGGAGTGCCGCGTCTATCGTATTAAGCAAAGTCAGTCGAAAATTTCTACTACACCTACAACTGCATTCTGGCCGCCAATTACTGCCAGTGCACGAATCTTGTTGTCGACCATGTAGGCTTCTGCTTCCGCCAACTGCGCGTCTTCCTTGATGGTATGGGGATTCGCAGTCATGAATTCGGAAACAGCGGAGTTGATGACCCCTGCATTTTCCAACAACGCGCGACGCAGGTCACCATCGGTGACGATACCGACGAGCTTGTCCTGGTCCATTACCACGGTCATGCCAAGACGGCTCTGCGTCATTACCAGCAGGCAGTCATGAAAGCTGGTAGACGGATTCACGACTGGTGCCGGCGCATGCATGACGTCGCGGACGCGCGTCAGCAGTTTACGGCCCAAACTGCCACCGGGGTGGTAACGGGCAAAGTCCGTTGGCTTGAACTGAATGGCATCGATCAGGGCCACGGCCAGTGCATCACCCATGGCCATGGTCGCCAGCGTGGAAGTCGTTGGCGCCAGGTTGTTCGGGCACACTTCGCGCTCGACGGAAATATCCAGCCAGATGTCAGCGTGCTTGGCCAGGTTCGACTTGCCATTGCCGGTCATGGCGATGATCTTGTTGCCAAACGACTTCAGGCTCGGGATGAGCTTGATCAGCTCTTCGGTCTCGCCACTGTAGCTGATTAGAATCAGCACATCGCTCGGCTTGAGCATGCCCAAGTCGCCGTGGAAAGCTTCGGCGGGGTGTAGGAAAAAGCTTGGCGTGCCGGTGGAAGCAAAGGTAGCGACCATCTTCTGACCGATCAGGCCGGATTTGCCCATACCACAAACGACGGTACGGCCCTTGCATTGCAGAATGAGTTCAACAGCATTCTGGAACTCGTGGTTCAGACGGCTAGCTAGTTGAGTAATGGCCTGCGCCTGAACAACAAGAGCTTCTTTGGCAATCGAGAGATGATTCATTTATTGACTTTCGTCCCTGAAAAATAACGTACTGAAAGTAGAAGAATTTGAGAGTTTACAGATCAAGCATTCGCTCGTCGTGATGAGATCATTCTTGTCATTGCGCCCGAGCCTCGGGCGTAGCGCAGTCTTGAGCTATCAGCCGCGAATCTCAGCCACCACCGCTGCCAAGGCCTCGGCCGGACTGGCTGCCTGGCTGATCGGACGGCCGATAACCAAGTAGTCGGAACCTGCATCCAGCGCTTGGCGCGGAGTCAGGATACGGCGCTGGTCGTCCTGGGCGCTGCCCGCCGGACGAATCCCTGGGGTTACCAGTTGCAACGACGGGTGCGCCGCCTTCAGCGCGGGCGCCTCGAGGGCCGAGCACACCAGGCCATCCATGCCCGCCTTCTGGGCCAGGGCCGCCAAGCGCAGCACCTGCTCCTGTGGTTCGATATCCAGACCGATGCCCGCCAGGTCGTCACGCTCCATGCTGGTCAGCACCGTCACGCCGATCAACAGCGGCTGGGCACCGCTGCGCTTGGCCAGCTCCTCACGGCAAGCCGCCATCATGCGCAGGCCGCCGGAGCAGTGCACATTGACCATCCATACGCCCATCTCGGCCGCGGCCTTCACCGCCATCGCCGTGGTGTTCGGAATGTCGTGGAATTTCAGGTCAAGGAACACCTCGAAGCCCTTCGCGCACAGCGTCTCGACGATGCCAGAGGCGCTGCTGGTGAACAGCTCTTTGCCAACCTTGACCCGGCACAGCGCAGGGTCCAGCTGGTCAGCCAGCTGCAGAGCGGCCTCACGGGTAGGGAAATCCAGGGCAACGATCAGGGGCGTCTGGCAGGCGGACATGGTCAGGGTCTCTTGGCAAGTCAAAAACGGCGGGCATTGTAAACGATGTGACGCCACGCGTGGGGGCCGCGAATCGGCTGAATTGGCCGCACCCAGCCACCGTCCTATAATGGAACCAATGAATTCGGGCTCCGCTCGAAAGCACAGTAGCGACGCTGACAGTCGCTTAGGGAGAACATGATGCCCTGGTATGCGTGGTTGATATTGCTGGTAGCCCTCGGCTCGATTGTGGGCGGGTTATTACTGTTGCGCGATACGGCGAAGGAACTGCCATTGACCGAAGAGCAGAAAAAGAAGATCCAGGAAAGAAATGTGGAAATGGATGCAAAGGAGGCGAAGGAGCGCTGATCTGGGGATCGCACAGCCGACCTGGGCTCGGATCGGCTGTGCTTTGTCTCTCCCTTACTCGACCATCACCTTGTCGCGGTTGCGGTCCAACAGCGCGGCGCCGATACCTTTGATCTCTAACAGTTCATCTACCGACGCGAAAGGCCCATTAGCCTCCCGATACGCGACGATAGCTTCGGCTTTGGTCTTTCCGATGCCATTGAGCTGGCTTTGCAAGAGCGAGGCATCAGCCTTGTTGAGGTCCAGTCGCGGTTGCTTGGCCTCAGTGCTCATTTGAACGGAAGGCGTTTGTTCCGCCACGGGCGCAGCATTTATCGAGAACGACAGGCCAGCGAAAAGCGGGAGCAGAAGGTAAGACAAGATGGTGTTGCGCATGGATGATCACTCCTGTGATGGGGTTGAGGCAGCATTTCCTCTGCTGCAACGACAACCCTAGCCGATGGGTCATCAGCGTCAATGCGGCCACTGGGTACAATCGTTACTAGATCCATCAGTCGATAATGCCTATGGGACCTATAAAACAAAATTTATCTTGCTGATTTACTTAAGGTTTCCAGGCGCTATAACCCTGTGGGAGCGGGTTTACCCGCGAAGAGGCCCGCACTGACCGCATCGGTGTATGGCACCGGCTTCGCCGGTGTTCGCGGCGGTCCGGCGTCCCGGCAAGCCCGCTCCCACAGCGTCCCGGCACAAGGCGCGCTCCCACAGGATGCGAGGTGGGCTGGAGAAATGCTCTCTGCGCGACAGAGCCGACTCAAAGAGGCTGGGCGGACTCCATCCGCCGCTGCTGATACATCCAGTCAACGATTTCGCCCTCTGGCGTATAACCACTGACCAATTCACGCAGCAGTTGACGAACGTGCGGGTAATCGCCTTCGTTGACAGCCGTGAGCAAATCCCCCAGCTTGAGTTTCAACACATCCCACGACAGGAAATCTTCAGTGGTCGACATGATCATCGGATGGCGTGTGGCTTCGACCTTGTCACCAATCAACAACTCTTCATAAAGCTTTTCACCGGGACGCAACCCTGTGAACTCGATCGCGATGTCCCCAAACGGATTACTCTCCGAGCGCACACTGAGCCCTGAGAGATGAATCATCTTTTCCGCAAGCTCGGCAATCTTCACCGGTTTACCCATGTCCAGAACGAACACCTCGCCGCCGTGCCCCATGGAGCCTGCCTGTATGACCAGTTGTGAAGCCTCGGAAATGGTCATGAAATAGCGGGTGATCTTGGGGTGCGTGACCGACAGTGGCCCCCCGGCCTTGATCTGCTTATGGAACAGCGGAATGACCGAACCGGACGAACCCAGCACATTGCCGAAGCGCACCATGGTAAACCGGGTCTTGTTGACCCGCGCAATATTGTCGGCCTCACCAAACAGGACCGGCGCCACCTCTCGACTCAGCGCTTGCAAGGTCAACTCCGCCAGCCGCTTGGTACTGCCCATGACGTTGGTGGGACGTACGGCCTTGTCGGTGGAAATCAGGACAAAACTGGAAACGCCGGCCTGCAAGGCGGCTTGTGCGGTATTGAGCGTGCCAAAGACATTGTTCAGCACGCCTTCGGCGATGTTGTGCTCGACCATCGGCACGTGCTTGTACGCCGCGGCGTGGTAAACCGTATCGACCTTCCAGGTGCGCAGGATATCGAGCAGTTGCACCTGGTTGCGGACCGACCCGAGAATCGGTACCAGGCGAACCTTCAGGGACTCCCGGGCCAGGCGTTGTTCCAACTCGCTGAGGATGCAGTAGAGGTTGAACTCGCTGTGATCGAACAAGAGCAGCGTTTTCGGACACAACCCGACAATATGGCGGCACAGCTCCGAGCCGATCGAGCCGCCAGCCCCAGTCACCAGTACCGACTGATCCACGATGCAGCGCTCAAGCAGATCATGCTGGGCCGGCACGGCATCACGGCCCAGCAAGTCGGCGATGTCGACCTCCTGGATATCATCGACCTTGACCCTCCCGCTGGCCAGGTCCATGAAACCGGGAATACTGCGAACATGCAGCGGAAACCCTTCGAGATAGCCCAGAATTTCACGGCGACGCCCACGTGTGGCCGAGGGGATCGCAAGCAGTACTTCATCGGCACCGGTATCGTCGATCATGCGTTGGATGTGCTCGGGCTTGTAGACATGCAAGCCCGAAATGACCCGATCGGCGATGGTGGCATCGTCATCGATAAAGGCCACAGGCCGCATCGCCCTGCCCATGCGTAGCGCGGCGACGAGTTGATTTCCCGCGGCGCCTGCACCATAGATGGCCACCTTGGGCAGACCATTGTCACGGCTGGTGAAGGGTACATGCTGAGCCGCGGTAAACCAGTCGCCCATGAAGTACTGGCGCATGGCAAGACGCAGCCCACCGACGATCACCAGGCTTATCCACCAGTAGTTGAAGATGATGGACCTGGGCACCACCGCCTGGTGGTTGCTGTACCAGTACACGATAAGCGTCAGCAGCAACGAGGACAGGCTGACCGCCTTGATGATGGCAACCAGCGCGTCATTCCCGAAATAACGCATGACCGCCCGGTACATGCCAAACCGAATGAACAGTGGAATCGCGACCATAGGCGCGGCGACAAACAACCAGGTATGCACCACGACCGGGTTGTACATCTCATCCAGGCCCAACCGGATCATGAAGGCCGACCAAAGCGCAAACCATATCAACACGACATCGGTCGCCACTTGTATCAGGCGCTTCTGGCGCCTGGGCAGGTTCACTAAAAACGTGCGTAATTTGTCCATAACTGCTGGCCCAGGCGGCCCGCCCCCTTTTTATTCATGCGTGCGATTCATGCTGGCACGTATGGAGTGAACATTCATTGACCTGCGCCGAAGGCCGAGGGTTTAAGCCTCGGCCTTGCCTGCCCGGTACTTAAGGCACAGCGCGATCAGCGGACCATAGGCGATCAGCGTGCCCAGCAGGCCATCGAGCTTGAACACCGCTACACACAAGGCAACAGGGGCCAACCAGCCCAAGGTGATCACGGCAACCGCCAAGGTGACGGGCAGATGGCGTCCAACGCTACGGGCGGCATACTGGTAGGCATGGCTTCGGTGCGCTTCGTATACCTTTTCGCCGTTCAGCAACCGGCGCACTAGCGTGACAGTGGCATCCACGATGAACACGCCCAGCAGAATGATCCAGGCCCACAGGTACGCAGGGTCGTGCCATGCCCCTTGCAGGGAAAGCACCCCAAGGCTGATGCCAAGAAAGCCGCTTCCCGCGTCGCCCATGAAGATCTTGGCTGGCGGAAAGTTCCAGACCAGAAACCCTGCTGCAGCAACGGCCAACAGCAGCGGGGCGACGCTGGCCTCGGCGTGCCCTCCTATAGCGTAGATCACGCTCATGGCCAGGCACACCACGATGGCTTCAGTCCCGGCGATACCGTCGATCCCGTCCATGAAGTTGTACAGGTTGAGCAGCCACACCAAGTAAAGAAGCGCCACGGGCAACAGTACCCACCCAGCGCCGACGGCAACGTTTCCCACGACGATGACCGGCAAGCCGCCCAGCCAGCACAAGGCCCAGACAGCGGCGGCAAAATGGCCACACAGGCGCCAGCGCGCAGGGATATGACGGTGGTCATCCACGAAGCCGATCACCGCCACCAGCAGGCCTGCGCCCGCGAGCGCCAGGTAGAACCGGCCCGCCACCTCGCCGCTCTGCCACAGCACTGTAAGCGCCAGCAGATAGACACAGACAATGGCAACGCCGCCCCCACGAGGCGTGGGCACGCTATGAGAGCTGCGCGCGTTGGGTATGTCCAGCACACTGCGCCACAGCGCATAGCGGCGGATGACGCCGGTCAGTAGACACGAACCCAGCCCTACGGCCAGCAATAGCCCGGCAATACTCATCAATGGCGTGATTCCAGAAAATGGTCAGCGGTGGCCTGCAACGCCACACGCATGGGGACCGGTGGTTGCCAGCCCAATAGCTGCGTGTTCTTGCCGATATCCACCTGCAACGAACCAAGCAACCGCTGCACGACGGCGGCTTTGCCGGTCAATTTGCCCGCCAGCATCAGCAGCGATGCAGGCACCGGGAGCAGCAGCGAACGGCGTCCCAGCGCATGGGCCATGCGCCGCAACAGCTCGGGTGTCGACACGTCCTCGCCATCGCTGACCAGAAACGTCTGGCCGGCGGCATTCGGGTGAGCCACGCAGACGCCGACGAAGTCCACCAGGTTCGCCAGGCTGACCAGACTGCGGCGATTGTCGACCGCGCCCAAGGGCAGCGGCACCCCACGCAAGAGCCAGCGCATCATGCTCGCCATGTTGGCGCCAACACCGGGCCCATACACCAGCACCGGCCGAACGATCACGACTTCCATGCCGCTCGCCAGCGCCAGCCGCTCAAGGCCCCGTTCGGCCTCCCACTTGGACAGCGCATAGGCATCGACAGGCCTGGCGGGGTCGTCGGCACGCATTGGCTGGCCAGGCAGGCTGCTCTCGCCGTTGACCTTGATCGAACTGATGAACACAAAACGTTTTACCCCAGCTTGCGCGGCCTGTTCGGCCAGCGCCAAGGTGCCTTGGGTATTGATGAGCCGAAACTGCGAAAGCGGGTCGGTCGCGCGATCATCCATCACATGCACGCGCGCCGCGGTATGCACCAGGGTATCGACGCCTTCAAGCGCGGGCGCCCAGTCGGCCAGCGAGTCCAGGCCAGGCATGACCAGCTTGCCGGCGCCTTCTGGCACGCTTGCCGCTTCGCGCCTCACGGCGGCGATCACCGGCCGAGGCTGCGCTGCCAGCAAATGGCTGACCAGGGCGCGACCGACAAAACCGTTGCCGCCAGTGACCAACACAGCGCCCATAGCCCTCTGCCCGCCCGCCATGGTCAGGATTTGCCAGCGAGCAGCTGCCGGTACAACTGCGCGTACTGGCTGACCATGCCGTGGGCAGAAAACACCGACTCGTAGCGCTGCTTCGCGCTGCGTCCCATCGCCCGAGCCTGCTCGGGGTCGTTCCAGAGGGTCTGCATTGCTTGCGCCAGGGCGCGGGCATCGCGGGGTGGAACGACCAGTCCGGTCTCGCCGGCACGGTTGATGAACGTAGTGCCAGTGCCGATCTCGCAGGAGATCATGGGCTTGCCGTACATGGCGGCCTCGAGCAAGGAAATGCCGAACGCTTCCGAGCGCAGGTGCGAAGGGAACACGAAGCCCTCACAGAGCGTCAACAGCGCGACCTTGTCTTCATCAGGCAGGCCGCCGACGAACTGCACGGTGTTGGCGCCCAAGCGCTGCGCGTGTGCCCGCAGTTCGTGCTCAAGGTGGCCATGACCCACGATCACCACCGGCAGGTTGCTCTGCTTGGCCGCCTCGATCAGGTAATCCAGCCCCTTGTAATAGCGCAAGGCGCCAACGAACAGGAAGAACCGCGGTCCCAGCCGCGTACGCCAAGCCTGCAGCCTGTGTTCCTCAGCGTCGGCATACGTGGCCCGGTCCAGGCCGTAGGGGATCACCGACACCTTGTGCGCAAAGCGTTGCAGCACCTCGCTGCTGGCCACATAGTTGGGCGAAGACGCAACGATGCGGTCGACGCTGCCCAGAAACCGGTTCATCAACGGTTGATAGAGCTTGAGCAGGGTTTTCTGCTTGACGATATCGGAGTGATAGCTCACCACCGTCGGCTTCTTGAGGCGACTGGCGAAGTGCACCATATCCATGTAGGGCCACGGGTAATGGTAATGCACGATGTCAGCCTGCTTGGCCAGCTCGGCGAAATCCCCGAACGCGGAGAGCGAAAAGCCGGTGGATGCCACATGCAAGTCGAGCTTTGCGCGGTGCGTCAGGTGCTGGCCAATCGGCTCGCCGCGGGCCGCGCCGCGGCGGCTCAGGTACAGCACCTGCGACTCGACGCCCTGCGCGCTGCCGCCTTGCGCCAGCTGGTAGATCACCTGCTCGATGCCGCCCATGGTCTCGGGGTAGTAGGTCTTGAAAAAGTGCAGCACCTTGATCATCGGGATTCCACCAGGCGGTGATAGACGCCCAGGGTTTCACGGGCGCAGCGCTCCCACGAGAACCCGGCGGCGTGGGCGAGGCCTTGTTCGATGGCGAGCGCACGCCACGACTCGTCTTCCAGCCCTTGCTGGATCAACCCAGTCAAGGCATCGACATCCATCGCCTCGCACATGAGCGCGGCGTGGCCAGCCACTTCGGGCAGCGACGAATTGTTGGAGCACACCACCGGCACACCCGAGCTCATGGCTTCGAGCACCGGCAGGCCAAACCCTTCATACAACGTAGGAAAGGTGAACAACCGCGCGCCGGCAAACAGCAAGGGCAGGTCTTGGCCGGGGACGAACCCCAGGTACCGCGCCCACCCTTCGCGCCTGGCGGTTTCCAGGCGCTGATGGATGGCTTCATTGCGCCAGCCGTGATAACCGGTCAACACCAAGGGCCAGCGGGTGCGCAGCGCCAGCGGCAGACGCTCGTACGCTGCGAGCAGGGTTTCGATGTTCTTGCGCGGCTCGATGGTCCCGACGAACAGGCTATAGCCCCCCGGTTGCAAGCCGTGACGCGCGAGCGTGGGCCGCAGCGCCTGCTCGGTGCGCGGATGGAACTCAGCGGAACTGGCCAGCGGTACGGTGTCGATCCGCTCCAGCGGCCAATTGAAATAGGCCGCCAGCTCCTGCCTGACGAATTCCGAATCGGTGATCAACCGGTCGGCGCGGCGAAGCGTCTGGGTCAGCTCTTTTTGAAGAAACCGCGCCAGTTGCGGTGTATGGCACTGGGACCAGGTAAAGGGCGACAAGTCATGGAACGTCGCCACCTTCAGGCCTTTGAACGGCGGCAGGTAGTAATTGGGGCTGTGGTAGACAAAGTCCGAAAACCCCTTAAGCGCCCGCCCTTTCAGCCACGGCATGAGCACGCGGTAGGCCTCGATGGCGAGGGGGGCTTTCTGGATTGCGCGCTTGAGGCTGTGGCCATTTCCGGACGCATCGCGCGCGCTGGGCAGCTGCGGCACGAAGCGCCGGCCGGCCATGTAGCGCAGGTCGGTGATGTCCGGGCTCAGCGCAAGACGCTGAGCCAGCTCAAAGGTATAGCGGCCTATCCCCGTCAGTGGGAACCGCACCGGGTCAACGCAAAGCACGACTTTCATTATTGGCTGGCCAGCATCCAGGCCAGTGTCTCGCTGAGCGCGGGGGTTTGCCAGTCACGGACCAGGCCGCGCAAGCGGGCGTTGTCGCCGGTCAGGGTCTTCACTTCGTTGGCGCGCACGAACGCCGGGTTGACCACCACGTCGAGCGTGTGTCCGGTGATCGTGCTGCACAGCTCGATAACCTCACGCAACGAGTGCGCCACGCCGGAGCTGACGTTGACGGTCTGCCCGATCGGCGCCACTTCCAGCAGCCCGCGGTAGGCCGAGACCACTGCACGTACATCGCTGAAATCGCGCCATACGTCAAGGTTGCCCAACTCGATCACTTCGGCCTTGCGCCGAAAATGCGAAACGATCTTGGCCAACAGGAAATTCTCGCCCTGCCCTACCCCCGAATAATTGAAGGGGCGCGTGATAACGATCGGCAGACGCGACTGCCACAAGCTGGCCATGTACTCCATGGCCAGCTTGCTGACAGCGTAATCGTTGGCGGGCGCTGGGGGGGTCTGCTCGTCCAGCAGGCCGGCGGAGGCGTTCCCGTAGACATTCGCGCTGCTGGCCAGCAGCACGCAGTCCGGTGTCTTGCCACAGGCGGCGATCGCTTCGAGCAGATTACGCGTGCCGATCAGGTTTACCTGATAAAACGCGTCGGCCACCCCATGGCCCACGAAAGCGAGAGCAGCCAGATGCACGACGACATCGGGCTGCAGGTCAGCCAGCAGTTTGCGCAAACCGGCCGCATCGGCCAGGTCTACCTGAAAATAGCCATCTTCATCGGAGGGCTGGCTGCCAATGCCCAGCACTTCATAGCCCTGGGCCTGAAGCTCTGCAGCCATGTAGCGACCCGTGAAACCGTGAATACCTGTAATCAGTGCGCGCTTACCGGCTGTAGTCATCAGAACGAAAATCCTTTCTCGTTACGGCGCAGGTCGGCTTCGACCATCATGCGGCAGAGCTCCTCGAGGGTAGTCTCTGGCGCCCAGCCCAATACTTCCTTGGCCTTGGCCGGGTTGCCGATCAGCAGGTCGACTTCGGTTGGGCGGTAGAACTTCGGATTGACCGAAACCAGCACCTTGCCAGTCGCTGCGCAGATACCTTGTTCCGCTTCCGCTTCACCCTGCCACTGGATGGTGATATCGACTGCCTTGAACGCCATGGTGACGAAGTCACGCACGGTTTCGGTACGGTTGGTGGCCAGCACGAAGGTGTCTGGCTCGTCAGCTTGCAGCATGCGCCACATGCCTTCGACGTATTCCTTGGCAAAGCCCCAGTCGCGCTTGGCGTCCATGTTGCCCAGCTCGAGGGTGTCCTGCAGGCCCAGCTTGATCTTGGCGACGGTGTCGGTGATCTTGCGGGTCACGAACTCACGGCCACGCAGCGGCGACTCGTGGTTGAACAGGATGCCGCTGGTGGCGAAGATGCCGTACGACTCGCGGTAGTTGATGGTCATCCAGTGGGCATACAGCTTGGCCACGCCGTAAGGGCTGCGCGGGTAGAAAGGCGTGCTCTCGACCTGGGGGATGGCCTGTACCTTGCCGAACATCTCGGAAGTCGACGCCTGGTAGAAGCGGACCTTCGGGTTGACGATACGGATGGCTTCGAGCAGGTTGACCGCGCCCAGGCCGGTGATTTCGGCGGTGGTCAGCGGCTGTTCGAAGGAAACCCCGACAAAGCTCTGGGCCGCGAGGTTGTAGACCTCGGTGGCTTCGGTGGTCTGCAGCAGGCGGATGCTGGCCGACAGGTCGGTCAGGTCGTACTCGACCAGGTGCAGGTTGGGGTTGTTCTGGATACCCAGCTCTTCAATACGCCAGAAGTTAACGGAGCTGGTACGGCGGTAGGTGCCGTAAACGGTGTAGCCCTTTTCCAGCAGCAGTTCCGCCAGGTAGGCGCCATCTTGACCAGTGATCCCAGTGACGATTGCTTTCATGCGAATTAACCAACTCCGTTAGTGCGATAAGGGCGTCCGAGGACAAAAAGTGTGGCCGCATAAGGGCGCTGGGCCTACACGTTTAGTCTTACGCCTAAAGTATACATCTACTGCAGCCATTGCTCGACTGTGCGAGGTAACGCGGTGCTGCCGTCAAGGCTAACGGCGTGGCACCGCAGGCTCGAGCCTGGCCACGTCGCCACCGGGCAGGCCCTTCTCCGGCTCCGGGCTGAGCCAGACATTGACACTGTCGACGCTCTCTTCGTTCAACTTGCCACTCCACCGGTTCAGCATGAACAGGTTGGTGATGAAGTCGTACTGGGACTTGAGCAGGTCGCGCCGCGCCCTGAACTCGTTCTGCACGCTGGTGAGCACATCCACGGCATTGACCACGCCGTAGGCGAAGGCCTTCTGCGCGGCGATGCTCGACTGCTGGGCAGACGACAGCGCGTTGCGGTTGGCGCGGATCTTTTCCACACTGGCCTGGGCGGTCAGGTACGCCGTAGTGGTTTCCTTGACGACCTGGCGACGGATACCTTCGAGCTGCTGCTCGGCGGCCAGTTGCTCGTCGTAGAGGCCACGCACCCGTGCGGAGGTCGAACCACCGCTGTACAACGGAATGGAAACACCCACGCTGGCTACATAGCTGTCGCTGCGCGGGGTCTGGGTATTGTCATAGCCGACGTCGCTGCGTCCGGCGCTCAAGCTCAGCGACAACTGCGGATAATGGCCGCCCTTGCCTTCACGCACCGCCGCGTTGGCTGCTTCGGCGCCATGCTCGTAGGACTTGAGCAAGGGGTTGGCATCCAAGGCTTGAGTGACAAAGTTCGCCAACGGCTGAGGCGGTGCTTGCAAGGCCACATCATTGCGTACACGACTGAGACGCTCATTGATCGGTCGCCCGACCACCTCGGACAAGGCCTCGCGGCTGACCTGCACCTGGTTGCGCGCTTCCACCTCCTGTGCCGCCAAGGCATCGACACGCGCCTTGAGGTCGAGCATGTCGGTGATCTTGGCCATCTGCCGCTCGTACATCATGTTGACGCGGTCGAGGTTCTTCTGCGTCGCACGGCGTTCAGCCTGCACCAGCTCGAGCTCGTCGTCGGCGGCCAGAGCGACGAAGTAACGCTGGGCCAGATCGACGGTAGCCTCGGCATGGGAATCCTCGGCCTGCTCGCCCCGCTGCAAGGTCACGCTCTTGGACTTCTGGTAGCTCTCCCAGGCCGACTTGTTGTACAGGTACTGGGTCAGGCTCAGCTGGTTGCTTTTGTTGTCGTAGATTTCCCGCGAGGCCTCATCCTTGCGCAGGATACGGTTGACGCTGCTATTGATGGCTACCTGCGGCAGCAAACTGCCCAGCGCTTCGCGTTGCTGTTCGCCAGCAGCTTTTGCACGCAGGTAGGCACCCAGTACGCGTGGGTCTTCCAGGCGCGCCTCACGGTACAGTCCGGCCAGGTCCAGCGCGTAGGCCGAGGCCGACACAGGTTTGGGCGGAACATCATTGGGGACCAGGGGCTCGGCAGCCATGACCTGCCAAGCCGCAAGACTCAGTACTACACCAGCTAACAAACGCGCCACAATCATTCCTCGATCATCGACTGGGCGAACATGTTGCGCGCCGGTTTGAGCAGATACTGCAGCATGGTGCGATCGCCTGCGTTGATCAGCACTTCGGCCGGCATGCCGGGCTGCAGCTTGCGATTGCCCAGCTTTTTATGACCATCGTCCGATACCTTCACGCGCACCAGGTAATAGAAATCGCCCGAGCGCTCGTCGGTCAAGCGGTCGGCGGAGATACGGGTTACCGTGCCCTCGATGACCGGGGTGGTCGCATTGTTGAAGGCACTGAAGCGGATGTCTGCCTTCTTGCCCAGCTCCAACCGGTCGATGTCGGTGGTCGCCACACGGGCCTCCACCACCAGGTCCGACGTCGCCGGCACGATATCCAGCAGTGGCGTGGCAGCGCTGACCACGCCGCCCACGGTGTGGACCTTCATGTCCAGGACCATGCCGCTTTCTGGGGAACGAATCACCACCCGCGACAACCGGTCCTTCAATGCCGCTTCTTTTTCCTGCAAGTCGAAGACCTGGGCCTGGACCTTGGCCAGCTCATCGGCCACGTCGGCGCTGAATTTCTTGTCCAGCTGCACGATCTGCAACTCGGTCTCGCTGATCTGCAACTGGGTTTCGACGATGGTCGACTGGTGCTCGGCCACCTCGGTCCTGAGCATATCCAGCTTGCGTTCCTGTTCGAGCAGACGCTGGTTGTCGACGAAGCCTTGAGCCAGAAGGTCCTTGAGCTGCACGATCTCACCGCTGTAGGACTTCTCGAGGTTGCGCTTGGTCTTGATCATGCCCTGCAAGCCCATGATCTGCTGCTTGAGCTGACCAATACGCTCACGCTGCACGGAGATCTCGCCCAGGCGCGAGTCATGACGTGACTTGAACACCTGCTGCTCACCTGCCAGCGCCTCCATGGCCCGCTCGGAGTCGCTACCCACGGCCTCGACAGGCGGAATCGCTGGCAACTGATCACGCTCGGCGCGCAGGCGGGCCTCCTTGTAGCGGGCCACAATCAACTGGTTGCGCGTGGACTCGTACTCGGCGCTCAACTGGGCCTCATCCAAGACGATCAAGGGATCACCCTGCTTGACCATGTCGCCATCGCGCACCAGCAGTTCCTTGACGATGCCGCCCTCAAGATGCTGAACGGTCTTGCGATAATTCTGCACGGTCACGAAGCCGCTGCCATGCACGGCATTGCTCAACGGCGCCACGGCGGCCCAGGTGCCGAACACACCGAAGGTCACGAACACGATGGTCAGGCCGAGGCGCCGGATGCCGCGGTCAGAGGTGGGCATGTCATCGAAGTTATGGTCGAACGTGGTTATGGCTTTGCTGCTCATCGATGAAATCCTTTCACACGCCGGGAGCGGTAGTAGTGGCGGGCGCAGCGGCAGGCGCCGGCGCTGGAGCGGGAGGGGCTGCCGGTGGCGCAGGCGTGGCGGGAACGCCTGGCGTGCCGGGCGCTGGCTGGGCAACCCGCTGCTGCGCCTTGGCCTGCTGTGCTGCCAGTTCGGCAAGGACCCGGTCGCGCTCGCCATACAACGAAAGGGTACCGGCCGACATCATCAGCAGGCGGTCGATGCGCGAGAGTATGTTAGGGCGGTGCGAAACGATGAACACCGTGGCGCCCGTTTCCTTGACCTTTTGCAGGGCGACACCCAACGCGCGCTCCCCGACCTCGTCGAGGTTGGAGTTAGGCTCGTCCAGCACGATCAGCCGAGGGCTGCCATACAAGGCCCGCGCCAGACCGATGCGCTGGCGCTGGCCACCGGAGAGGTTCACGCCGTCGCTGCCGATCAAGGTGTCGTAGCCATCGGGCAGCAGCAGGATCATTTCATGCACGCCCGCGGTTTGCGCCGCGAGCACCACTTTCTCGGGGTCCACTTTTTCGAAGCGCGCAATGTTGTCGCTGATGCTGCCCTCGAACAGTTCGATGTCTTGGGGCAGGTAGCCAACGTAGGGGCCCAGATCCTGCTTGTCCCAGGTGCTGATGTCGGCGCCATCGAGCCGTACCACACCGTGCTGGGGCGGCCAGATGCCCATCAATGCCCGCACCAGAGTGGATTTGCCCGCCGCGCTGGGGCCAACGATACCGACGATGGTCCCCGCAGGCGCAACAAAACTGATATTGCGAATGACCGCTGCCTTGGCCCCCGGCGGTGCCACCACCAGGTTTTCCACCTGGATATGGCCTTGGGGAGCCGGCAACGGCATGCGCTCGGGCTCGGCATTGAGCTCGGCGAGCACCTTGTCGAGGCGCTCGTATTGCACCTTGGCGCTGATAAAGCCCTTCCAGCTGCCGATCATCTGGTCGATCGGGGACAACGCCCGGCCCAGCAGCAACGACCCCGCCATCAACAGGCCTGGGTTGATCTCATGGGTGATCACCAGATAGGCGCCGATTGCCAGCATCATCGACTGAGACCAGGTGCGGAACGTTTTGGAAATGGACGTGACCACTCCGCCCTTGTCGCTGGCGTCGGACTGCAACATCAATACCCGGCGCTGGCGAACGGCCCAACGGTTCATCAAGGTTTCGAGCATGCCCATCGACTCGATGACCTCGGCGTTGCGCAGGGTCTTGGTGGTAACAACGTTAGAGGCGACGCTCTCTTTGTTAGCGGCGGCCAGAGCCTGGCCGGTCACCCTGTGGTTGACCACCGCCAGCACCGTCAGCACCACGCCGCAGGCCAGGGTCATCCAGCCGAACCAGGGGTGGAACAGGAACATTACAGCGGTATAGATCGGAAACCACGGCGCATCGAAGAATGCGAACAAGCCTGGGCCGGTCAAAAACTGGCGCAGCGAAGTGAGGTCATTGAGCGATTGGGCCGTGGCATCCCCGCCGCCGCTATTGAGCGCGCGCTTGAAGCTTGCCCGGTATACATCCCGACTGAGCAGCGCATCCAGCCGATTACTGATACGCACCATGATGCGCGAGCGCACCCACTCCAGAGAACCCAGGGTCGCCATGAGCATGGTCAGGATAAGCGTGAGCATCAACAACGTGGAGGTGCTGCTGGATGGGACCACCCGTCCAGAAACCTGGATCATGTAGAAGGTCGGCACCAGCATGAGCGTATTGACAAAAAAGCTGAAGAAGCCGACCGAGAGGAAGCTGTGCTTGCAGGCTGCCAAGGCTGCCTGAAAGTTATTTTTGGGTAAAAGACTCATGGCATCCGTACTGATGAGAAAGACGAAAACGGCGGGCAGTGTAACACTCACTCGATGATGTTGTGCCACTGGGCCGCATGACACAACCGCTTGATGGGTGGGGACCCGCCATGTCACCGTTTACCTGGCGGCGCGCGAACTCCGCATGACACGAACGTGGTGAACCTTGCCCATCAAACTTAGGAGTCAAAGTGCCATCTCGCATGAATGTTAGCGACCAAGAAAGCCGTCCGTGGAGGGGTATTTCATGCCACCCCCAATATACCCGCCATAAAACTGACAGATACTTCTATCAGCCCTGGAGACGCCTGACAACCTCCTGATTTATATGAAAAAAAATTTACCAATTATTTTACCCGCATGACGGTTAGGCAGTCGCGTGGCGCCAGACAGCAAGAATAAGACCTGCCCATACTAATGAAAAAAAATCATTGGAGGCCAGTTGACATATTTTGGGCATAGCTTACTCTTCAACGTCGGAGGGAAGCCGCCACTGGCCTTTTTGCAGCGTTTGGTCTGTCATCGTCAGATGACCAGTGTGTCTATTGTATTTTAGGGAGCTTAAAAGAAGCATGTCATTGCCTTCGCATACTCTTGACGGCTTGAAAATCAGCTCTCGGGTTACGTTGCTCGAGCCGGGGATGTATATCTTCCGCTACGCGTCGCAGCCGCCGGTCGACAAGCCAGTTTGCATCGCATTGCAGCAAGCCCCATTAGGGAAGGGCTCAATCGACTTCTTTCCCGCCGAGGGCGTCAGCAAGAACATGCTGAGCCGCCTGGGCGACACCCTTGTCGCTCGCGTTAAAGGTGGTGTCACCACCGTCCTGATCACCGAATATCATATGTTCGATGCCGTCATCGAACCTATCGACCTGCGCGTCGACCGCATCGATACCTCCCCGGCCATCATGCGCAACTATGCAGTCGTGGCCCAACCCAATCCTTCCGCGGTATTTAGCCCGCAACCTGTGCCCCTGAAGCTCACCGCCCATGTACAGGGCGCTGGGCACGTCGAATCCAGCGAAGGCTGGGTGGGAGAGATCGACGGCGCTCAGCGCTTGGCCGGTTTCTGTATCGAATGGGCCAGCAAGCCTGCCGACGTAGACTTGGTCTATACCTCGACCGTCGCAGGCTCAGGCCCCAGCCCCAATGTCGCCAGCGGTACCTTCACCGGCTCGCGCAACAACGGATCTCCCCTAGTAGCCGCGGGTTTCAGCCTGGTAGGCTCCAACCGTCACGCTTACGAATTGTCAGGCCACCTCGTGTTCGACGGCACCGCGCCGCAACCCGTGGTCGCCAACGAGATGATGTATGGCCCCACCGCCACCGAGCCCCTGGTGGCCCTGCACATCAGCATTACACCCGCTACGAAGATGAACGCTGCCCGCTCTAAGTCTCCGTGGGACAACTCTGCGCTCAAGCAGAAAATCAGCAGCACAAGCCAATTGGCTTGAAGTAACAGGACTTAGCCATGCAATACGACAGCCCAGTCTCGAAAGCCGACTTCCAAAATTTCCTGGAAGAGGCACAGTTTTCTGAAGATACCGCAGCTGCCATCAGCGCCCTGCTGAACCTCGACACCGTTGCAAGCGTAAACCTGGCTAGCTTCGACGGCGTTAACGTCGAAATCCCAACCGGCCAGACCGGTAATGTCGACGTCGTAACAGGCACCATCGCTGGCGCAGCTGGTGACCAAGTCACCCTGAACTTCCCTGCTTCGCTGAGCACCGCCAAGGCGTTCATCCTGGAAAGCGATGCCAACTTGGTTGCCACCTTCGACGCTTCTGCCGCTGCCGCTGATGTGCCAGCCGTTCAGACCTTCGCTGCTCTGGCCGCTATCGCAGTCCCTGCCGATACCTCGGCTGAAGTCGAGTTCCTGGTCACCACCGGCAATGGCAATGACGTGATCACCGTCAACGGCGACCTGAACAGCTACATCGACGCAGGTGATGGCAACGACACCATCGTTACCGGCAACGGCAACAACACCGTTATCGCTGGCGCTGGCAACAATAATGTGAAGACTGGTTCGGGCAACGACACTGTCGTCCTGAGCGGCATCGCGCACACTGATGTTGTCGACACCGGTGCAGGCTTCGACGTTGTCCAGCTGGACGGTTCGCGTGACGACTACAACTTCGCCACCGGCAGCAACTTCAACGTTAACCTGACCAGCGCAGCTGTTGACGTTGGCCAGACTGCTTCGATCACTAATGCCGAGTTCCTGACCTTCGTCAACGGTGAAGAAGTCGAAACCGTTGCCCTGGCTCACAGCGAAGCAGAAGCTGCTGCTCTGCGTATGTACCAAGGCATCCTGAACCGCGACGCTGATCTGGAAGGCACCAAGTCCTTCGTTAACCAGGTCAACGAAGGCACTTCGCTGACTGACATTGCCAACCAGTTCCTGAACTCCTTGGAGTTCACTGGTGCCAACAATGCCACCGACGTCAACGAACTGTACCAAGCGTTGCTGGGCCGCGCTGCAGACGATTCCGGTGCCAGCACCTGGACCGAGCTGCTGGCGAACGGCGGTTCGCTGGCTGATGTAGCCGCTGCCATCGCTGTATCGAGCGAAGCTCAGGCGCTTGACGCGTCGAACGGCGCCTTCGTCCGTGACCTGTACTCCAACGTACTGGGTCGCGATGCTGAGCCTGAGCAAGAGGAACTGGACTTCTGGGTATCCTCTCTGTTCAACGGCGCTAGCCGTGGTGATGTTGCCAAAGACTTCGTCACCTCCAACGAAGCTGGCGTCAAAGCCAACAACGACTTCATCGAGTCGCTGTACAAGTCGGCTCTGGATCGAAACTCCGAAGCCGGTGAGAAGGACTACTGGACCGCTCAGATCGCTCAAGGCGCAACCCACGCCGATATCGCGATTGGCATCGTCGGTTCCAACGAAGCTGTTGACAACAACGACAACGTCGTTGTGCTGCACGGCCAAGTGTAACTAGCCCTGTCGTAGCGAAGCGTATACCCGGCCGCAAGGCTGGGTGTATGCGAAAAGGGGCGACTTTCGGGTCGCCCCTCTTTTATTTTTTTTGATCAAGCCAAGCTTATGTCTAGACACCTCGACCGTGGGCGAGAAACGCTCATGGACATTTTCCACCGTCATCGCCAGTCCGATGATCCTGGTGTTGCCGCTGCCGCACTCGAGCGTGCGCTGCAGACCGCCGAGTACCGCCCAGAAGCGCTGATCTGGAAAGGTATCGAGGCCCTGCCGCGGGATCCTGAGCTTGCCTTTATTTTTTTTGCCAATGCCATCCATGCGCTACCTCAGCGCGCCGACCTCCACGCACTGATTGGCCGCAGCCTGCTCGCCCAGGGCCACCCCACGCTTGCCACCCGCTACCTGACGGGCGCCTGGCGGCAACAGCCCAACGACCCTGCCTTGCGCATGGTGCTATGGCAGGCACGCAGCCAATCGGAAACCCCCGCTGCCCTGCGCCGGCTTATCCTCGCGCACCTGCCTGATATCACCGCCGCCAACGAACTGACCTTGGTGCTTAAACTGCTGGCCGCGCAAGCAGAATCGCCCGGCACGCTGGGTGTGGTGCGGTACCTGCCAGACCTGCAAGAAATCTATGGCTGGGCCATCGACCTGCGCAACCTGCAGGCGCCGGTCCCGGTGCACCTGGAAGCGAACGGGGTACGCGTCGCCACGGTTGCCAGCGCCGCGCATCCACTGCTGGGGGCTGCAGGGTTGCCGGCCGCCCATGGCGGGATCCGCATCAAGGTGCCCAACCCTACCCCGGCGGTTCATGTGCGCTTCGAGACAGGCCTGGCGCTGCTGGGCAGCCCTGTATTTGCCATGCCAGCCTTCGTGCCGCCGCCAACGGTAGGCGGCGGCGGCATTGAACAGCCGGTCGATGTGCTGATTCCGGTGTATGACGGGCTCAACGAAACCCTCGAGTGCATCAACAGTGCCTTGGCGGCCCGCAAACTCAACCGCACCCCCCACCGCCTGGTGGTGATCGACGACGCAACGTCCCTCCCCGCCCTGAGCAAGGCGCTCAAGCTACTGGCCAACAAGGGCAAGATCACCCTGCTGCACAATGCGGTCAATCTGGGCTTTATCCGCAGCATGAACCGCGCCATGGGGCTGAGCCCAGGCAAGGATGTCGTGTGGCTTAACGCCGACACCCGCGTTCATGGCAACTGGCTGGACCGTCTGCGCAAGGTCGCCTACAGCGACCCGGCCATCGCCTCGGTCACCCCCTTTACCAACAACGGCGAATTGATGAGCTTTCCGCAAAGCCAGATCAGTCAGCCGATGCCCACGGCCCAGGAGCAGGCTGAGCTGGATGACCTGGCACGGTTGACCGACAGCCCGCCGATGGAAATCGAGACGGGTTGCGGCTTCTGCCTTTATATCAAGCGCGAGGCCATCGACCAGGTGGGTTACCTGGACGACGTGCACCTGTCGCGCGGCTACGGTGAAGAAACCGACTGGTGCCTGCGCGCCCGCGCCTTGGGCTGGCGGCACATGGGCGCACCGGGCGTGTTCGTAGCGCACCAGGGCGGGATCTCCTTCGGCGAGGAAAAGATCCTCCGCGTGGCTCAGAACAACGCCGTTCTCAGGCGGCGTTACGCCGATGCCTCCTCGCGCTACCAGGCGTTTGTCCTGGCCGACCCGATCAGGCCGGCTCGGCAAGCCTTGCAGCGCGCGCGCCTGGCCCGCATGGCCGAGCAACCGGCACGTACCCACAATAACCGCTGGCCAGCACTGGAGGTGAAAGCGCTGCACATCCACGACGGCTCTCTGGCCGACACCCCGTTCAGCCTCACTTGGCGCCGTGAGGACCAGCGGACCTGGGTCACCCTCCAGGCCCCTCTGCAGCCGCTGGCTATTAGCCTGGACTACGAGCTGCCCGCGGAACTGGTGAGCCTCGTCCGGGACCTGCGGATCTTGCCTGTGGAAGAGCTGGTCTTCGAACAACTGGCGCGCTGCCCCGTCGAACTTTGCGGTTTGCCCACCCTGCTGGACAAACCCTATCGCATTGTCTGCCGCGACGATCAGCTGCTGAGCCAGGACGCGACTCATGACTGGCCGCACTTTGCCCACCAGGCATCGAGCGTCCACCTGCCCTGGGATGCCCTGCGCCAACGCTATGCCGCTGCCCTTCCTGAAGCCAACCTCATTATCCAGGCGCCACGCAAGCGCCTCGCCTCCCCTGTCGACACACCGCGCGCCCTGTTGATTGGCGACGATCTGCGCGACGCTGGCATTGCCAAGCAGTGGCTGGCTCTGGCCCGGCGTATCACTCGCCAGCGCATGCCACTGGTGTTGCTCGCCAAGAACACCAGCCCCTGGTTTAACACGTTACTCGCCACCGGCGCGGTACAGGCATTACCCAAGGTGTCCGACTTCACGCTGGCCGACTGCGCGCTGGCCACCGGTTGCGCCGGCGTGCTCAGCCTGGAGCCCAACCCAGGCGCCGGATGGCGGGCGCCGGCCCTCGCGGCGAAGCTGGATGTGCCGCTGTACGCGATACCGGGCCCGCTAGCCGATGAAGCCGGCGCGATGCCCCTCATCCATTTACCTTTTTCACTGAGCCCGGCCTGATGTCAGAACAAGTCTTGGATAAGCCCAAGGCGGGCCAACCGCCCGTCATCCGCTCATGCCTTAGCGGCGCTATCACTGGCCTCCATGGTGATGTCCTGCAGGGCTGGGCCATGGACACCGCACAACCGGATCAGCGTCTGGTGATCGAGATCTGTATCGATGGCGCCTGTGTCGCGTTGGCGCGTGCCGATCAGTACGAAGCCACTGCCAAGGTCGGCGATCAGTTTCATGGCTTTGCCGTGCAGTTGAGAAAAAGCTGGCTGGACGAGTCGAGTCATATCACCGCTCGGGTCGCCAACCAAGACTACCTGCTGGAAGGTGGCATCAAACTGCCTGCCCTGCCCAGCCAAGACACGGCAGCCATCGCCTCACAGGTCTGGCATACCGGGGGGTTGCGCGTCAGCGGCTGGTCGTGGGACCCGCAAGCCCCACGGCGGCATGTACAGGTGACAGTCCGCGAAGGCAACCGGGTGGTCACCCAAGTCACCTGCGACACCCACCATCAGGCGTTGGTCTACCGCGCCACCAGCGATCATGGCTTCACCCTGGACCTGCCTTGGGAGCTGGCCGACGGCAAGCTGCATATCCTCGATGTGGTAAACGATCTGGGGCAGCCTCTCTCAGGCAGCCCCATTCGGCTCTGCTGCTGGCCCGAAGGCCTTGAAGGCTTGCTGAAACAGCATGACTTCGCCCCCGACGAAAAGACCCTGGCTCTGCTTAGCGAAGTGGCGAAGGAACAGACCCTGCGGTTACCGAAAAGCGCGGGATGGCAGCATTACCCGCAGTGGTTCGAAGCCTTCCAGCGCCTTGACGCCAAGGACACACCTCCGTTTCAAGGCCAACCTGGCCTGCTGCTGATCACCGAGGGGGATGAAACCCTCGAGCACATCAGCCTCGAGAGCCTGGGTGCCTGTCGCTCGACCCTGCACCACGTTGCTTCAGCCTCGTTCGAAAACCTCCTGCCAGCCCTCGAACAGTTGCTGGAGGCCGGTTGCGACCGCATCGTCCCTCTGACCGCAGGTGATCGCCTCGCGCCCAACGCCTTGCCGCACCTGAGCGCGCTGATCGGTGATGGGAACGCCTGGGGCTATGCCGACTGCGACCGTGACGGCCCGCAAGGCGAACGCAGCTTCCCGTGGTTCAAGCCCGTATGGGACCTCAACCTGTTCATCGGCGCCGATGTGTTTACACCCGGTGCGATCTTCGGCGCGACCATCCTCGATCAGGCGCTGGCATTGCTCAAATCGACCAAAGGCCAGCAGCCTCTGAATTGGCATGCCTTGTGTGCAGGTATCGCACTGGCCACCGAACAATACCAGGCCAGTGTCGTGCACCTGCCACGTGTGCTCTATCACCGTGGCAGTCATGGCGTTGCCAGTCCCGAGCAGGCCGCGCCATCGGCGGAGCGTCAGGAGGCCATCGCCTGGCTCTGCCAAGGCCTGGCGGCCGGCGCGACCGTCACGCCAGTGCTTGATTACCCAGCCTTGTTACGAGCCCATTGGCCGCTGCCGCAACGCCTGCCCCGCGTCAGCTTGATCGTGCCAACCCGAGATCAATACAAACTGCTGCGCACCTGCCTCGAAGGGCTGCTCAACGAAACTGATTATCCAGACCTGGAAATCATCGTCGTCGACAACCAGTCCAGCGACCCCGACATCCTGGCCTATTTCGCCGAACTGACGGCACGCGGCGTGACCGTACTGTCCCACCCCTACCCGTTCAATTACTCGGCAATCAACAACCGAGCAGCCAGCTATGCGACTGGCGAATTGATCGGCTTGGTGAACAACGATATCGAGATCATCGAAAGCGGCTGGCTTAAAGAAATGGTCGCCCAGTTGCTGCGCCCAGGCATAGGCGCGGTCGGGGCCAAGCTGCTATGGCCCAACCGCATGGTGCAGCACGGCGGCGTCGTGGTCGGCGTCAACGGGCTTGCCGCGCACACTGGCAACAACCTGGAGCAACGCGACCCAGGTTACCTGGGCATGAACCAGATCAGCCGTCGTCAGAGTGCGGTCACGGCAGCGTGTCTGCTGCTGCGCAAGTCGGTATTCGATGAGGTGGGTGGCCTCGATGAACATGCGTTTCCGGTGGCATTCAACGATGTGGATCTTTGCCTGCGAATTCGGGAGTTGGGCCTGAACTTAATCTGGAGCGCGTTCGCACAGTTGATTCACGCGGAATCGGCGAGTCGTGGGAAAGATCAGACCCCAGAGAAACGGGCACGCGCATTGAGGGAGCAGCAAGGCTTTATCGAGCGATGGTTCCTTGCAGCTCCCAACGATCTCCATTATCACCCCGCGCTGAGCTTAGATTATTTAAGTGGTCCATATGGTGGCCTAGCAATGCCTTTCCTACACTGCGATGTGAGAAAGCAAGCACACAATCAAGCGGTTCTGAAATGACTAATCAAGTACGTAACGGAATACTTTTTGTATGCGAAAGCATCGGAAGTCTAAATATTGCCTCTCGGATAGTACGCAATTATAATTTTCGCTGCCCAGTCTATTTATTCGTCATCGAAAAACTCTTAGAGAACAACCAGGAGATCATTGAGAATTTTGGCTTTTATACCACGGACCCTCATACACTTCCTGGATTAATGCAGAAGATCAAACTGGTGCTTCTTGGAGCACACGAGTCATCTCCACACTGCAGAATCTCAAATGCTATCGGCTTTTTAGCCAAACAAACAGGCACCGCCCACGCCAGCTTACAACATGGATGGATTCAACCAGGTCTGAATTTCTGGACGAATATAAAAAACATTGACTACAGAGGGTTCAACACAGACAACTCTCGGTCATTGTTTCACTTCTCAAAAATACTTAAATTTTTTGGCGCGACGGGTATTGGATACCCACAACCATTAAATAAACCCCCTATTGCAAGCGGGACAATCGAAAAAATTATTATTGCAACTAATTTTAACTGGGGAGTTTACCACCAACAGGAAATCAAAACATTTATTGAATCCACACATTCAGTAAGAAGCAATTTCCCAAATAGCCTAATTGTACACCGCCCCCATCCCGCAGAGAAAAATCCGCAAATCCAAGATGCATGGGACGAAACATATAAGAACTGCAAAATCCAGTCAATAGCCGAATGCGAGGATAGCCGGGACCTTTTATGGCCATCGCTTGTTATATCAACGCCGAGCACTATTGCACTTGATTACATATGTTTAGGAATACCTACCATCCTTTACGCACCTGAAAAATTTCAGCGCCACATAAATGATTTTTCACTGGAAGGCATTAGCTACAACAACCCAATAGAGCTTCAGGCGCTATTGGACAGAATACCGGATATCCGCAGGGCGGCTATACCAAAATTTCCAACTGACATATTTGAGCACACTCTTCTTGAACTATATAGAGAAAACCAGCAGTATAATCTAAGCGAAGACACCTTCTTCACTTATTGCGAACGAATCAAGTAATAACCTAATACCCAGGGCCACCATAGATGCCTAAGTCAGCGCAAAGCAATATATCAACTCCCTCCTTCAGTTTGGGCCTCGTCGAAAACCTGCGATCCTTACGCCCAGACTTAAAGCCCAGTGATATAGCGGCTTTAGTAATTGATGAAACCAGCTACTATAGAGATCATAAAGACGTACAGAAAGCGGGCGTTCCAGCTGCCCGCCACTATTTCCAGTACGGAGAAAAAGAGAAGCGTAAATATTGCTATCCTAGACTTAGCTATACCAGCTCAATGGCGAGCCAGCCAGTACAAAAAGGAAAAACAATATTCTATACCACTGCTCCGGAAGACAACCCTTCTTGGCTTTATAGATGCGTATTCCCTAATAAAAACCACGAAAACTCGGATGACCATATTTTCTTCTCGGGTGCCAATCTGTTAAGCGATTTGCTCATCGGCATTTTCGCGGCAAAGAAAATAATTTTTCTCCGGCCAGGCTATAACCCAAGAACTATATATCTTATTCAGCTTGCCCGAATGCTTGGCATTAGCATCGAGTTTGACTTCGACGACCTGCTACTTCCAGAATTCGCCAGGGAAAGAGGTGCCTGTCGTTCGGGCCTGCGAAGTCCACAGGAAGATTTTAGCGAATCCCTCAAGCAATCAGCCCTTACGGTCTACGCCGACTCAATTACATGCTCAACTGACGGAATCGCTGTTGAACTATCCAAGATAACCCCTAACGTAACAGTTCGCCGCAACAAACTGCCGCTACACTATTTCCGCTCAGTAGAAAATATTGTATCACGAGGCAAGTCCTATAGCTTTCCCGATGGAAAGGTTAAAATCCTCTATCTTTCAGGCAGCAACACTCACAAACGTGACTTCTCGACAATTACTGGCCCGTTAACAAAGCTAGCGCAACAATATGGCGACAAGTTCACCATTAGCTTTATGGGAAGCCTCTCCGATTACTCAAACGTATTCAATATGCTTGGGGTTAAATCACAGATGATTCCGTCTGTCGCATTTGACAAAATGCTTGACATAATCTCTATGCACGACCTAGTTCTCGTGCCTCTTGAAGACAGTATATTTAATAACTGTAAATCCAATATAAAATATATCGAATGCGCTTCGCAGGGCGTACCTATTATTGCAAGCTCCGTCTCAGAATTTGATTTCGCTATAAAAAATGGCGTAAACGGATGGTTGTGCAACGATGAAGCTGATTGGTATCAAAAACTTGTAAGTATATTACTTGACCCCGACAGCATTATCAGCTGCGGAATCAATGCTTACAGCCACGCCAAAAAAGGTCTCAGCGTATGAAAACTAAAAATCCGCAAACATCTAGAAAACCGCGTAAGCCAAAAGCCACAACTGCCTTGATAACTCAACCCCTAGAGCCTAATCATTCTGCTCTAGATTCCCGAGTTTCAAAAATAGTTTCGAAACCTGCGACTGTTGTTGGACGCATCCACCCGCTTTATAGAGAAGATTCATCAGAAAAAATTCTGTATATTGCGACGAATCATTCTCAGGTCGAAATGGCTTGCCTGATGTCTGAACACAGCTCATTCGACTCCGTCATCTATAGCGATGGCTTCGATTTCCACGAACATTCCTTAACTTTCACGCGCCCCAGTTTTACCACTACTCTAAAAGGTGTAGCAGCTATTCTAAAGCGCGTCACAAAAATCGTGACTTATATTGGCCAAGTCAACCCCAATATAAAAAAAGAATACAGGACTTTATTGTCAAGCGCTTTGAAACTAGAAATTCCAATCATCGAATTACCTCACGGGCTTGTTCAGTCTGGATATAACTTAGATGACACCTCACGGTTGATTAATCTTAGCTCATATTATGAAGGTATAGGTTCTAGCCTACCGTCTATTGCATCCCTCAGGCTCGGATGGTACGGTAAATATAGTGTAGGATATCCACGCTCCGTGGTTACTAAGCAAACCACTAATAGAACCGTGCCAAAATTTACGCTAATTACAACCAACACGAATTGGTTTTTATATTCCGTTGAAGAAAAGCGCATTTTTTTTAATAGCGTATTCAAGTATGCAGAAGCCAATCCCAACCATCTATTTATCTGGTCACCACACCCAGCCGAGACCAACGAGCAAACATATTCACACAGCATCTCCGCACTGAGGCCTGCCAATGTCCTTATATATGGGCTAATGAAAGACATATATTTCGACGGCATAGAAAACTCAAATGATTTAGCAGCTTTCTGTGAGGACGGCATCTCAACGGTAACCACATGCATACTTGAATATGAAATGCATAATAAAAGCGTGCACATCTTTAGCACGCCTGGCGTAGCGCAAATAATCGAGAGATTTCATAAAGCAAAAACTTTTACTTCAATAGCAGACCTGAATGCACCGGCCGCGCCAGTACATACAGGAATGTTAGAAAGATATGACCCACTAAAATTTGATGAGTATCTGTCCCTGGCACCAAAAAGCGATCCACGCAACAGCATTTATTTAGATTTAGTTTGATATTTATAAGGAAGCCTGTGAAAACCTGCAGGCTTCACTACCGTCTCACTTGGCTATATAGCTCGCATGCAAATCGTCGAAATATCAAAATTTATAAGGATATATTTCGCTTTATACTATCTGAACTCAAATTATTTTTGAATTTGAGATATTCATATTTTGGGTATGAAAGAAATGCATTCATAGCTATGGCATAGTCTTGATCCGGGGCGTGTCCAATGCCTTTCAGAAGTGGATACAGGAAAAAATTTGGCGCTATTTCATCTCTATCCACGGCACTAAGATACCTTTCAGCATTTCCAGTGATCACAAGGTCTGGCTTAGCCATTTCTACAATATCATCATGAAAAAAACGCGTTCTAAAAAATGCTACCTCTTTAAAACATCTTGATAGAAATAAACTGTGCAATCGAGAAAAGGAATCACCAAATATCACTACCCGCATGCTAGTTAATGCACGATCATTGAAATATAACTCAGCAAGCCCATCATTTGACACGCCAAGGTTGTTCTTGACGTGATAAAAATCCCAACCCACCTCTATATCACACTTTACATCAAATTCCTCTGGTGTCATTTTAGTACCCAAATCGCCAGAATATTTTACTTTCTTGGTAAGTAGCTCTTTCAGTTCAACTTTGAGTTCCGCACAAATTGCCGCCTCAATCCCAAGCTCTTTCAGCAGCAACGCGGTAAGGGCACAATAACCCTTGTCCGACATATGTGTATCCTTTTTATGGAATGCTGCCCCTTCATCACTCAACTCGTCCCTTGGATAAATCAGTACCTTTCTAAGCTCGGGATTTCTCTTCACATAGCTACTTCCCAAACATTCGTATGATTCGAGAGGAAATTGCAAGCTCTGTACTGACTGCTTATCAGGATAGATAACATGCATGTATTTAATATTCTTAGCAGCGCAGAACCTTTCTCTATTCTTAATATTATTATGGAAATTCTCAAATGACTCAGCAGTAGGCACTTTGCGCCCTGTCATATAATCAAGCACTGAGTGACGCCCGCCAGACAAATATAGATAGCCCTCATGCCCAATTATTACATTTCTTGACTCATCGGCGAACCTTAGAGTTTTATATGAGGTAATAGCGTCAGTGTATGCAGAACGATAAACTGTAGCCTTTATAGACGCCCCCCAACGTTCGTGAAAATTTAATATTTGAAACTCAGTAAGACAATCCGCAATCGCGTCCAGAGTTAAAATAAATAAATCTTCACGTATGTCGCTTCCCCTACATTGCCACAATGCATTCAGCTTTAAGTATGCTGCGTCAGAATCTCGATTTAATATTGCCTCCTGCAACTGCGCTACGTCTACCAGCATAGTGTTTTGAATCATTTATCACCCCCAGCCATATAGGATTTTGAACCATTGTATTTAATGAAAAAAGCAAATGCAAGAAATATCAACATTGATAAATATCAAATCGGCCGTCACATTACCAACAGCCACCCAACTACAAAAATCCTCAAGCAACCGCGAAGAGTGACTTTCAATAAACATTATGTGCCATGTCTATTTACCAACTTACTTTCATATAAATTATAATCACTCAAGCGACTTTATCACGCTTAGATTTCAAACCTCACGCTACAGGTCATTCGTTCGCTGAATCAGACAACTTCCTAGAAAAGATAGCCTAAGCGATTTCGTCTTTATACTCCTCCGCCCTGACGATATGCTTCGTCAATCACCCTGCTACATAGCAACCTTAGGCGATAATGTTGTATTCTCTGCAAGCGTCGCCAGACTGGGCTATATGAAATTGTTCGGGCAGCGTCGAAAGAATGAGCGGCCGCATGGCCCGCTCGATTTCAGATATGGATTTTCTTAGACTCAGGGTGTCTTTTTATGATTCTAGTAACAGGCGGAGCCGGCTTCATCGGCTCAAACTTCGTTCTTCAATGGTGCGCTCGCAGCGACGAGCCTGTCTTAAACCTCGACGCACTAACCTACGCCGGCAACCTGACCAACCTCCAGTCGCTGGAAGGCAATGAGCAGCATCGCTTCGTGCAAGGCAACATTGGCGATGCAGCCTTGCTGGCCCAGCTGTTTGCAGAGCATAGCCCCCGAGCAGTGGTGCACTTCGCCGCGGAGTCGCACGTAGACCGCTCTATCAGCGGCCCCGAGGCCTTCGTCGAGACCAACGTCATGGGTACCTTCCGCCTGCTGGAAGCGGCGCGGGCACATTGGAACAGCCTGCAAGGCGCCGAGAAAGAAGCCTTCCGCTTCCTGCACGTGTCCACCGACGAAGTCTATGGCACCCTCTCCCCGACCGATCCGGCCTTCACCGAAACCACATCCTACGCGCCGAATAGCCCCTATTCGGCGAGTAAAGCGGCGAGCGATCACCTGGTGCGTTCCTACCATCACACCTACGGCATGCCGGTACTGACCACCAACTGCTCGAACAACTACGGTCCGTTCCACTTCCCCGAGAAGCTGATCCCGTTGATGATCGTCAATGCGCTGGCCGGCAAGTCGCTGCCGGTGTATGGGGATGGCCAGCAGATCCGTGACTGGCTCTATGTCGAAGATCACTGCTCGGGTATCCGCCGCGTGCTGGAAGCCGGCGCGTTGGGCGAGACCTACAACATCGGTGGCTGGAACGAAAAAGCCAATATCGAGATCGTTCAGACCTTGTGTGCTCTGCTCGATGAGCTGGCCCCGGCGGCTGCCCGTCAGGTGGTCAACCAGAAGACTGGCGAACCTGTTACAACCTATGCCGAGCTGATCGCCTATGTCGCCGACCGACCTGGGCATGATCGCCGCTATGCGATAGATGCGCGCAAGATTGAGCGCGAGCTGGGCTGGAAGCCCGCCGAGACCTTCGATACGGGCATTCGCAAGACTGTGGAGTGGTATCTGGCCAACCAGGAGTGGGTCAATGGCGTCATGGACGGCAGCTACCGTGACTGGGTAATGCAACAGTACGAGGCGGCACGTGCATGAAGATTCTGCTGCTGGGCAAGAATGGGCAAGTAGGCTGGGAATTGCAGCGCTCGTTGGCGCCCCTAGGTGAAGTGATTGCTCTGGACCGCCAAGGCGTCGAGGGGCTGTGCGGCGATCTGGCTGACCTCGATGGCCTCGCGGCTACGGTGCGTACCGTGGCCCCGGAGATGATCGTCAACGCAGCTGCATACACGGCTGTGGACAAGGCCGAGTCAGAGCCTGCCCTGGCCGACCTGATCAATGCACAGGCTCCCGGTGTGCTGGCACGTGAAGCCGCTGCCCTAGGTGCGTGGCTGGTCCATTACTCCACAGACTACGTGTTCGATGGCAGTGGCGAGCAACGCTGGCAAGAAGACGCCCCAACCGGGCCGCTGTCGGTATATGGCCGCAGCAAGTTGGCCGGCGAGCAGGCGATCAACGCCAGCGGAGCCAAGGTACTGGTGCTGCGTACCAGCTGGGTCTACGCCGCACGCGGACACAACTTCGCCAAGACCATGCTGCGCCTGGCCACCGAGCGAGATGCACTCAATGTGGTCGCCGATCAACTGGGCGCGCCAACGGGCGCGGAGCTGATCGCTGATGTCACCGCACACATGCTGCGTCACATTGCCAGCAACCGGGTATCCGCCGAGCTTGCCGGGGTCTATCACTTGGCCGCTGCAGGTGAGACCTCCTGGCACGGTTTTGCGCGCTTCGTGCTCGAGCATGCCCAACGCAATGGCGTGACATTGAAGGTAGCGCCCGATCAGGTGGGTGCGATCACCACCGAGGCCTATCCATTGCCGGCGCCACGACCGCACAATTCTCGCCTGGCTTTGGGTAAACTAGAAACCGCTTTCCAACTCAAGATGCCGCCTTGGCAGCAAGGCGTACAACGTATGCTGGATGAGATCCAGCGATAGGGACTTTTATGGCTCGTAAAGGAATTATTTTGGCTGGCGGTTCGGGTACCCGTCTGCATCCAGCCACACTGTCGGTTTCCAAGCAATTGTTGCCGGTGTACGACAAACCAATGATCTATTACCCGCTCAGCACATTGCTGCTTGCGGGTATTCGCGACATTCTGATCATTTCGACACCGCAGGACACCCCGCGCTTCGAGCAATTGCTGGGCGACGGGAGCCAATGGGGCTTGAATCTGTCCTATGCCGTTCAACCGAGCCCGGACGGGCTGGCCCAAGCGTTCACCATCGGCGCGGATTTCATCGGCAACGATCCGTCGGCGCTGGTGCTGGGCGACAACATTTTCTATGGGCATGACTTCCAATCGCTGCTGCTCAATGCCGACAACCGTGAATCTGGTGCGTCAGTGTTCGCTTATCACGTGCATGATCCTGAGCGTTACGGCGTGGCAGAGTTCGACGATACCGGCCGGGTACTGTCGCTGGAAGAAAAGCCACGTACGCCCAAGTCGCACTATGCAGTCACCGGTCTGTATTTCTACGACAACCAGGTGGTTAGCCTCGCCCGTGATTTAAAACCTTCGGCGCGTGGCGAACTCGAGATTACCGATCTCAACATTCTGTACCTTGAGCAACAGCGTCTGCATGTCGAAATCATGGGCCGCGGCTATGCCTGGCTCGATACGGGCACCCATGACAGCCTGCTGGAAGCCGGTCAGTACATCGCAACGCTCGAGCGCCGTCAGGGCCTGAAGGTCGCCTGCCCTGAAGAAATCTGCTACCGCGCCGGCTGGATCGACGCCGAGCAGCTCGAGCGCCTGGCCCAGCCCATGCTCAAGAATGGCTATGGTCTTTACCTGCAAAATCTCCTCAAAGAAAAGGTGTTCTGATGCAAGCCACTCCCTTGGCCATTGCTGACGTCGTATTGTTTACCCCTAAGGTGTTCGGCGATGCCCGCGGCTTTTTTTTCGAGAGCTTCAATGCCCGGGTATTCAAAGAGGCCACCGGCCTTGAGGTCGACTTCGTCCAGGACAACCATTCGCGCTCGTCGAAAAACGTGCTGCGCGGGCTGCACTACCAGCTGGCGCCCCACGCCCAGGGCAAGCTGGTGAGGGTCGTGCAAGGCGAAGTGTTCGACGTAGCGGTGGATATCCGCCGCTCTTCGCCCACCTTCGGCCAGTGGGTTGGCGCCGTGCTGTCAGCGGAAAACCACAATCAACTGTGGATTCCGCCAGGCTTTGCCCATGGGTTCATCACCTTGAGCGATACGGCGGAGTTTCTGTACAAGACCACCGACTTCTATTCCACGCAGAGCGAACGCTGCATTGCCTGGAATGATCCGCAGATCGGCATCGACTGGCCGGTGGGCGCTACGCCATTGCTGTCCGATAAGGACCAGAAAGGCGTCGCGCTGAGTGAGGCTGATCTGTTCGATTGATCGCTTTGCGAGCAGGGTGGCTGGTTTAGATCGCGGCCCTGCTTGTTCTATTGATCTTTCAACTTCACTGCGCTTTCCGTGGCAGAAGGTGAATCCCAGAAACGTGTACTGCGTCATTGGGTACGCTGCTTTGCGGTTACTGTCTTTGCAATACACAGTCTTCGACTTTTCAGCAGTGAACCACCGCATCGACGGCGTAGCGCGCAAATGGGACAACCTGGAAAAGTCCGTTGCATCGTGAGCGATCCACGAACCCACCTGCCCAGTGGTGCGACTTTGTTTTACCGTGGCATCTCCGGTGAGCAGTTCCACGGCAGCAACGCTTCGTAGTCGGCTAGCGACTGCGCGAGTGGCAGGCGCTCTAGTACGTGGCGCAGCCACGTATAGGGCTCCTGGCCGTTGATCTTGGCGGTCTCGACCAAGCTATAGATCTGTGCGCTGGCGGTGGCGCCCTTGGGCGTATCGCTGAACAGCCAGGCTTTGCGCCCGACAACAAACGGCTTTATCGCTCTTTCGGCGGCATTGTTGTCGATCGGTAAAAAACCAGCCTCCGTATAACGCTCCAGCCGGCTCCAGTTGCTCGCCAGATAATTAACCGCCTTGCCCAGCACGCTTTGCGGCGTCACTTGGGACTGAGTTTTATCCAGCCAGCTTTTCAACTGAGCCAGGATCGGCAGGCTCTTTTCCTGCCGGCCGATAAATCGCTGCTCGTCGCTGCCGTCTTTCAGTTCACGCTCGATGCCGTACAACTTATTGATCATCGTCAGCGCGATATCGGCACGCCCCGTCTTGCCCTTGGGCTGCACTTTTTGTGCTTCGATAAATTTGCGCCGCGCATGGGCCATGCACGCCAGGCGCTCCACGCCCGGTTGCAACGCCAACGCGTTGTAACCCGCATAGTCGTCGGTCATCACGTAGCCACGATAACTTTCCAGCAGGCGCAGCGACACGTCCTGCGCGCGGCTGGAAGTGTAGTCAAACAGCACGACTTTTCGATCCGGTGGCCCGCTGGCCTATACCCAAATCCAGGATTGGCTGGTCGGGTCTCGATCCGGTTCTTTAAGCACCTGGACGCGGGTTTCATCGCAGTGGATGACCGGGCTCTCCAGCAGCCGGTCGCGCATCAGATTCAATAGCGGTTGCAGATGTTCACCGCACTGGATAATCCAGCGGGCCAGCGTTTGCCGCGGGATTTCTATGCCATGCCGACTTAGCACCGCTTCAAAACGATGCAGCGGCAAGCCGTCGACATATTTGGTGGTTAACAGCATGGCTAACACGCTCGGGCTGGCCATGCTCTTTTCGATCAACTGCGCAGGTTTGTCGGCAGTGACCGGGGCCGACTCACAACCTCGGCAACCATAGACTTTGCGGATGTGTTTGATGACCCGGATCTGCATCGGCACGATATCCAGCTGTTCGCTGGTTTCTTCGCTGATCACATGCTTACGGCAACCGCAGGCACAGATCAGTTCGTGTTCGGGCAGCTCGTGGATGACTTCAGTACGCGGCAGATCCGCCGACAATGGCTTGCGCTTGCCACGGCGTGGCGCAGGAGCAACGACTTCCTCGTCAGCATCGCCGGCCGCAGGCATCGGCTCGCTTTCGGGTTCATTGAACAGCGCCAGTTGCGGCGTGTTGGGCTCTACGGTCTGTTCAGAGTTGCGGCCAAAGATACGGTCACGCAACAACTTGATCTGTTCTTTCAGATCGACGATATGAGTCTCGTATGCCTCTGCGGTTACCTCCTGACGGCTGAATGCCTCAAGCAACATTTGCTTGAGCAGAACAGGATCATCAGGGAGGTCTTCGGGCAAGGGTCGCATGCCCTGGATTATACCCGTCAGGCAACAAATCTTGGAGTCAAAACCTTGTGCGGACGGTTGCGCCACAGATCAAATCCGTCCAGTAACCAGTTCAGTTCCTGCACTGTCAGGACGATGGCTTCGTCCGTGGCATCAGGAGAGGTTTGGAAGCGCTCGGACTCGAGGCGCTTAAGCCAAAGACAGAAGCCGTTGCGCTCCCAGTAAAGGATTTTCACTCGGTTACGGTGGCGATTCAGAAATACGAAAAGCACGGGATCGAAGACAGCGACCTTTATATCCAGCTCCACCAGGGCCGCCAAGCCATCGATAGATTTTCGAAAGTCGACGGGCTTGGGATACAGGTACACTTTCTCGACTTTGGCGTCGGGCGCATCATGGCGGGAGGGCTCCAGAAAGAAATCGGGAGCACAGCATCCGGGATCAACTGGCGGCTTTGAATGTGTGGTTCATGGAGCGGTTAGTGCGCCAGCCAAGCTGGCAGTTGATAAAGGGTGAAAGTCCCTACGAGAGAAGTTATGGCGAAACACCTCGGCCTCGAGTCATGCGTTGTGCACCGTGAGGTGTACGGCGAAGCGTTGGCAGGGGAAACCAGAAGGCCAGCCATTGAGCCGCGAAATCATGAGTCCAGGGCGCCGACGCTGTTAAGCGAAGCGGAAGGCCACAGTGTGCATGACGATATTCGCAAGCCATGTTTCACGCCCTGCGCGGTCGTAGACCCTGAGCATGCTGGGAAGTCAACTGTACGGAAGCTGGGAGATCTCATCCGTGTCTGGTCGTGACAAGCCAGACGGGGCAGGAAAGGTCACAAGCCAAAAGCCTGCCGTCTACGCGGATGAGAAGTCGGATAACTCCGTAGTACCTGAGAAGTTGTCGAACAATGGGTTTTGCTCAGCGGAGACAATGGAGGAAAGGGAGTTAGCCAAGGGGAACAGCGAACAGCCTTCCGCACCCCGGACGCAGAGCCGGACAAGTGCGTTGTCAGGGTTGCTCGCTGTACGTCAAGCAGCTCGGCGAGATCGCCGGGTAAAGTTCACGAGCTTGCTGCACCACGTGACGGTCGAGCTATTGCACGAGAGTTTCTACAATCTCAAGCGAGACGCGGCCAGTGGTGTGGATGGTCTATCGTGGCGAGAGTACGAGCAAGGTCTGCTCACAAGGCTGGCAGCCTTACACGACAAAGTGCACAGTGGCCGCTATCGCGCCCAGCCTGTCCGGCGGGTGTTTATCCCAAAGGCAGATGGTAGCGAGCGCCCGCTGGGCGTAACCGCACTGGAAGACAAGATCGTCCAGACCGCAGTCGTGCAAGTGCTGAACGCAATTTATGAGCAGAACTTTCTCGGACTCTCGTATGGTTTTCGCCCAGGTCGAGGGCAACACGATGCATTGGATGCGTTATCGGTAGGAATACAGAACTCGCGTGTTCGTTGGATATTGGACGTGGATATTCGAGCGTTCTTTGACACCATCGATCACGAATGGATGATGTGCTTCCTGCAACACCGAATCGCGGATAGGCGAATGTTAGCGCTGATAGCTCGATGGTTGCGCACAGGTGTTCTCGAAAATGGAAAGCGCATTCCGGCGAAGCAGGGCACGCCGCAAGGTGCGCCCATTTTACCGTTGCTTGCCAACATCTACCTGCACTACGTGATGGACTTGTGGATCAGGCAATGGCGCAAGCGTACTGCACGAGGTCAGATGATTGCTGTGCGGTACGCAGACGACAGCGTGCTTGGGTTTGAAAAGCATGAAGATGCATGGAGTTTTCGCCAAGTGTTGGAGGCTCGACTAGCTCAGTTCAACCTGACACTGCATCCAGAGAAAACACGTTTGCTACGGTTTGGCTGGTTCGCGATCGAACATCGCAAGAAGCGCGGAGAAGCAAAACCGGAAACTTTCGATTTTCTCGGGTTCACGCATATCTGTGATAAAACCAAGAACGGAATGTTTGTGGTTAGACGCGTGACCATCGCCAAGCGTATGAGAACGACAATCAGGGAGATACGGGCGCAGTTACACAAGCGCAGGCATGAGCCCGTCCCGGTAATCGAACAATGGTTGAGCCGTCTGTTTAAAGGTTACTGCAACTACTATCATGTACCCGGTAACACACGGCGACTGGATGCCTTTCGCCGTGAAGTGATCGGTGCGTGGAAACATGCTCTTAAACGGCGAAGTCAGCGGCACCGTCTGAACTGGGAACGCATGACTACGTTGGCCCGGCTACTCATACCCAATCCAAGAGAGCTACCAATGCATCCGCATCCCATAACCCGCTTCGACGTCAAAACCCAAGGCAGGAGCCGTATGCGGTAATTCCGCACGTACGGATCTGTGCGGGGGGTGGCAGGTGACTGCCATTTCTACCGCGACCGATGTTCAAGCGCCGGGCAACTTCAACGATGGATTCGACGCGAAAAGAGCCATACCAACCACTAGCCAAAGCACCATGCCCGAGGACAAACGGTGTGGGCGGATAGTGGCCTTGTCAGCCAAAGTTTTGCGGCGGCGGTTACCCACTCATCAGGAATGTGTTCGATGAATATATCAAGGCGCTAGAGCGGTTGATCTGAAAAGTCCACAACAGCGCTTAACGTCTGAGCAACAGACTAAAAAACCGGAATCAGATTCCGGATTTCCTGCTGCTTGAGGATTAGTCAACAATCCTTACGCTGGGGCTAGCTGTAATTAGGAAAATGATGTTTAGGCAACTTTCCCATCCAAATTTTTGGAAGGGTGTTCAAGAAAGACTTTACTTCTGAACCGTCTCCAAACTGGCCGTTCAATTCCGTAGTGACAGCCCCAAGACAGCACCAACGAGATAAACAATACAAGCGGCAACATTATTGCGCCAGACACGTTAAAAATCTCAAGCATCCATAGCACGGGAAAATGGAACACGAATAGACCGTATGACATATTTCCAGCCTCGCGCTGGGTCTCATACCAGAGAGATTTGAAACTGATCTTGCCCAGAAAAACAATCAATGGCAACCCGACCAGATAGCCAAAAGCCACCTCCATATCGTAGACTCGTCGGATTTGCATTTCATAAAGAAAAACGACATAACCTAAACACACAATCCAGAGAGCGCACAAAGCTATATTACCAATACGTGTCTTCCTCTCTAGCAAGACCCCTGATAAAAATATAAAAAGCACACCTATTATTAGCCTGTATCCATACCAGTCAGTATTTAACAAGCTCATCTGCGCGCAAGCAAATACTGCTAAACTAACCAACCCTGCCGCTACACCCAGCCTTGGCCAAGCCAGCAATAAAGGAAGAAGCAGGTAGAACTGTAACTCTGTGCCTAAAGACCAAGCAGGGGGAACAAGCATAAACTGATTCACGCCAGACCACATATAATAATTAAGTGGTATTATCGTGAAATTAGCCAGCCATTCTTGAATACCTGGAACCCTTACAAAGAACGGCGATTGAGCGCCGCACAACCATACTATTACGGATATTCCGAGAGCTGTAAAATACATAGGGAACACCCGTAACGCTCTATCATGGTAGAACCAAAATATGGACTTTCGCAGATCGATGTATGGGCGCCGACTCCAAAGCTTCGCCACCACATGACCTGCAAGCAAATAGAAAATTACGACAGCCCAAACGCCAACATTCCAGCCCTTGAAATCGATACCTAAATGACTAACGACTACCAGGCTGGCCAGCAACAAACGTAGTATTCCCATCTCATGCCCGCTACCTATTGAATACAGAGTAGGATAGCGCAGAAAGATGGCTAAAAGCCATATGGCGAACAGTTCGCCGCCGGTCGGCACGTCGTAGCCGGCATCGCTGAAGGCGATGGTCGACGTACCTTTCGACCTGGCCAGCATGTCCAGGCCATCGCTCCATTCTCATTACAATAACTTCATCACTACTAATCCCGGAGCTACTGGGCGACCTCGGTTTTACAACGCTTGAATTCTTAACGATGCGTCTTCGAGACGGTTTGACTTCCATATCACCCAGAGCGAAGGTTGCATTGCCTGGGCGATCCGCAGTTCGGCATCGAATGGCCGCGGGACTTGCCCCTACCTTATCCGGCAAGGATCAATTGGGTAAGGCGCTGGGCGAAGCCGATTTGTTCGATTGAGGGAACAGAGCAGAACCCTGCCGTGCTCAACTCAGATTGACATTACGCGCTGGGCGATGACAGCATTCCGTTTTGACCACCTGTGAAGAGTCGATGACTGCTCCCTCCCCTTCAGCCGAACGGCTTTATACCCTCGATACCTTGAGGGGTGTTGCTGCGCTTTGTGTTGTGTTCTGGCATTGGCAGCATTTCTTCTATGTGGGCGACAGCCCGCTAGGGTTTGATGGTTCTCGCCAGCCATTCTTTTCTGCGCTGACTCCCCTTTATCAATATGGTGGGATGGCTGTTCAGCTGTTTTTCTCCATCTCTGGCTTCGTCTTTTTCTGGCTGTTTTCGACTGGGATCTCGAAGCGTAACGTTACCCCGCAGAAATTTTTCTGGGATCGCTTCAGCCGGCTCTATCCCCTACACCTGGTGACCTTTGTTCTGGTCGCCTTGCTTCAGATTGCTTACCTGAACGTTAATTCAAGCTACTTTGTCTACCCCTTCAACGATGGGTATCATGCGGTACTCAACCTATTTCTAGCGCCTGCATGGGGGTTGGAAAAAGGCTGGTCGTTCAATGCCCCAGTCTGGTCCGTGTCGATTGAACTGTTGCTCTACGCTTCATTCTTCCTCGTTTGCCTGGCTGGCCGATGGCGTTGGTTGCTCGCGCTAGCAGTCTGTGGATTGGGCTTCATGCTCTATCCACACAGCTATAAAATTGGCAGTGGGGTGCTCTGCTTCTACATCGGTGGCCTGGCCTTTGGGCTTCTTGAACAACTGCGCCGGGTAGTTGGGAGCGGGCTGGCACTCGTAGTCAGTGCAGCAGTCGCGCTGGGTGCATGGATCTACCAGATAATCATTGCTGACACTGTCGATGCCTACGTGATCATGTGCCTGTGCTTTCCTGCATCGCTGGCGGGGCTGGCCGCTGCGGGCATGCATTGGCCGGGAATGATGCGCTCTGCTGCCTGGGTGGGCGACATCAGCTACTCCTCTTATTTGCTGCATTTTCCGCTGCAGATCCTGTTTGCACTGGTGCTGGACGGGATGGGCTTCGCGCGGGAGATTTTCTACCAACCGTGGGTGATGCTGCTGTTTTTCGCAGTCCTTATACCGCTGAGCCTTATGTCCCATCATTGTCTGGAGCGGCCGGCACAAATGTATTTGCGCAGCGGCAGAATGCGTTGGGGGCGCAAAGGCAAAAGATGTGCGCCGACTTGACGTGGCAGCCAATGACCGGCATATCAACGTTCAGGATCATGACAGGAGGTTAATAGGGCGCTACTGGACCTGGCCTTTTTCGGCTCTCTGAACCTCGTCATCGGCAAGCGTGGCATTTGCTTTATAGCTATGCGTATCATCCGGTGAAACACGCCAACCCCGTGAATTGTTACCCTTATGCTTGACACCCTGGTCCTGATTACCGGCAAGCTTAGCAACCTGTCGCTGACGAACCCGCGTATCGAGTTGGTCGAGGGTGATGCCGCCGATGAAACAGGTCGAACGTGCAGTAACAGGCTGCCAGCCTGTCGTTCACCTCGCTGCGGTGGCATCAGTACAGGCATCCATTGATGACCCCGCTCCTCCCCATCAAAGCAACTTCATTGGCACCCTGAAGTAGGCCATGCGCCCGACAGGACTGAAGCGTGTGGGATTCGCCTCCAGTACTGCGGTCTACGGCAACAACAGTGAGGGAGCAGCCATCGACGAAGACACCGCCAAAGCGCTACTGACGGCCTATGTGGCGAATAAGCTATCGAGCGAGCTTTACCTGGACTCCTATCGCCGCGCCCACAATCTTGAGCCGGTGGTTTTCCGCTTTTCCATATCTTTGGCCCACGTCAGGATCCGTCTTCACCCTACTCCGGGTGATCAGCATTGCTTGGGCTGTAATCGGGGAACACAGGAGACAGCTCCCGCTGGCGGGAACCCTGATAGGGATGTCAGCCGAAGCGCCGATTACGCCTGTCTGAGGGCGTCATCGGCGTTCCAAGCCAGGCATGCACCTGACTGCTTGCACAGTCAGTGGCTTTACAACAGTTTTTTCAAGACGCGATAGTGGTCTCTTCTGCGGGCACCCTGGCATGACTCAGTAGAAGCTTCAAGCCCAGAGCGACCTGCTTCCCACCCCGAACCATAAGGGCCGTATCGTTGTGCCGTGCCACCAATAGGTTACGCTCATCCACCACGACCTGCTTACCCAAGCTGCGGTAGGCCTCGATGTCTTGCAGAGCGCTGTCAGGGTCATCTGCTACCGGACCTGCAACCCACAACAGGTCGGCTTGTTCCGGTTTGATCCAGTTGACGGGGATGCAACATGGCTGGCTGGAGGGCTGCGGACGGTTGGCCGGGACCGGGCAGAGCTCTTTGAGTACGATATCGAACGTTTCGGGTAGCGCAGCGCCGTGACAGGCAATCAATTGCGGCGCTTCGCCGCGCTCAGCACCCGGCGAAGCGAGCAACGCTGCAATATGCTCGATCTGCAGATCAAATGCGAACGCCTGGATACGCGCTCGGCCGGCCTTGCCATGCGCCACGATCTTCTCCGGCTGGTCGATGTAAAAGCGCAGACGCTCCGCCAGCTCTTCGGCGTTGCCGTGCTCGAAGAGATGACCTGTATTACCGTCATCGACCAGCTCAGGAATACCGCCAATGCGCGACGCGACCACCGGCAAGCCACAGGCCATTGCCTCGGTGATGGTTACGGGTTGGTTTTCCGGACATACCGAGGGCAGGACGAATACGTGAGCTTGGGCAAAGCGCTCTGCGATACGGGCATTAGGTAGGCGGCCCCAAAACTTCGCGGAAACCTCAGGCGCGATCTCGCGCAATTCGGCCTTGTACGCTTCTAGCATATGGCCATCACCGACCATGTCGACGTGGACGCGATCAGGTGGCAGGAGGGCCAAGGCCTTGAGCAGGGTCGGCACGCCTTTGTGACCTCCCATGTAACCTGTGAACAACACATTCAGGCGTGGGCCGGGTGTAGGCGGTGCGGTATTGACGAAGCGCGCAAGCTCGATGCCGTTGGCAATCACGTTCATACGGTCAGCCGGCAGGCCGTTGGCGATGTAGGTGTTTGCCAGGTAGTGACTTGGCGAGATGAAATAATCGACTGCATCCAGCTGCCAGCGTAGGTAATCCTGGCGCATGCGCTGGGGCAGCATCACGCCATCGTTATAGATATGTGAATGGCATGCGTGACACTGGGTGCTGTCCCGACACAGCGTATTCTGGGTAGTGATCCGCGTGCTGTTCATGCAGAAGCCCCAATGGTCGTGCAGGGTCAGCGCGATGCGGATGCTATGGGCCCGCGCCAGTTGCAGAATGCCCAGCGATAGGCCAGCCATGTGGTGAGCATGGATGACATCGGGGCGCCATTCGGCGATCAGCTTGAGGAATATCCGCTCCACACCTGGGTGCGCGACGTTATTGCCGGTCGGTGCAAAATCCAGGTAGGTCAGCGACACCCGGGTGATTGGCAGGCCATCGAACACTTCTTGCTGGATGGGATAACCCGGCAGCCCACGGCTGTTGTCGCCCGCCAACACACGCACTTCATGGCCCAGCGCAGCCAACGCCAGCGCCTGATGGTGGGCGATGATTTCCGCACCACCGATGACGTGCGGCGGAAAGAAGTTGGAGATGACAAGAATCTTCATTGATCCAACCCTGAGGCCACGGATGGGTAGAGGTAGCCACTGAAGCCTGGCAATTCGATAGACGCCTCAGCCGACAGACCGAGCGCCTGTGCAGTAGGGCCAGCGACATCAGTGTCTATCAACAGCAGACCGTCACCCTGCCCTGTCAGCCGCGCAACCAGAATCTGGCGTAATGTCTCGTCACTCGCCTGCTCACGGCTGAGTATAACCAGGTCGACGGCGATTTCGCTGTCGTGCAATTCATCCAGCAACAGCGGCAAGGCAGTGTTCACCGGCGCATCGATGCGGCTAAGTGTGCCATGGGTGCTGATCTCACCCGACTTGCCTTCCGCCACTTGCCAGGCACGCAACGAATGATGGCCCACCAGTACTGGCAGCCAGTCGGGTTGCTCTCCCACTAACAGTGCGCAACCAGCTGGTCGCTGAGCCAGCAGGCAGGCCAACGCAAGCTGGCCTGGGTCGTCTACCAGGGGCACGTGCGCAGCGATCAGCAAATGCTGCCACTGACGCGGCAGTGGCTTAGAGGTCGAACGCGAAGTGTGGGCAGCCAGTTGCCGTAACAGCGCGCGAGCGTAGCTGCGCCAGGTCAGGATCGGCCTGGCTACAGCTTCGCTGGCCAGTTGCAGGTATTGCTCTGGCTGGTTCGCCAGCGTGTAGATCTGTGCGGCCAGGGCATCAGGGTCTGTCATGTCCACGGTGCGGCAGCCGCCTTCGGCTGCCAGCTCGGCCATCACCCCGCCGTTGTGACACAGGCATGGGCGGGCATGCCACAGAGACTCGACGATCGGCATGCCGTAGCCTTCGACCAACGACGCATACACACTGACATGGGCCTTGGCGTAGTAATCGTTGAGAGTGGTGTCATCAACCACGCCGTGCCAGACGATTCGCGGGTCGGCAGCACTGGCTTCCCATACCGCATCGACGATGTGGTCGGCGCCCGCATAACGGTTGCCGATCAGATCCAGTTGCCAATCCAATTGCGGATAATCCCGGACCAGACAGCCTACGGCTTCGAGAAGCACTTTATGATTCTTGCGCGGCTCAAGGGTCGAGACGCAAAGAATGCGCAACGGCTCCCCTGGGCGCGGCGCGGCAGCGGGTGTGGTGGCGCGAGAGGATGCGGTCAGTTCGCCGGGAATCCAGCAGGTTTTGACTTGGGCATGCGCGATGATCCCCTCACGAGCCCAGTGGGCTTGCAACTGTTTGCCGGCATCTGGGGAGATCGGCAGGACCCGATCGGTTTCAGCCAGGCCGTTCATGTACGCCGCATGGTTGTCACGAATGAGGGTGTCAGCGACCCATTCAGGATGGGTGACCGGGATGGCGTCATAGAAAATCGCCGCCACTTTTAGGCCCATCTCCCGTGCAGCGGCACGCCTGGAAGGGCCATGGCGCTCGAAGACAATTTCGCTTTGCAGCAGCCAACCGCCACGCAACGCGCGGCCACCGAGGCTGGATAACGTCTGGCGGCGATTGGCCGGTGATCGGGGCAGTACGTAATGTTCGGGGTCCGGTTTCGGGCCGCCGTACAGTGCCAGATTGCGGTACTCGTCTTCAGTAGGCAGCACATACTCGCGCAGCGCTTCATCCCAGGTCACAAACAGCGGCTCACCGAGCTCCTGCAACTTGCGGGTCAGACTACGCACAACCCTGGCCACGCCAGTATTGGCCGTATCGCGCAGACACGCGCTGGTATCGATCACTAGGCGCGGTACGGGAAGGTCCTGGATCGGGGTCAGACTACCCAGTAGCTCGGCATACGCTTTGATCGTGCGCTGCCAGGTAAACGTCTGCTGAAACGCATCAAGGTGCGCGTCCCACTCAGGCCCTGTAAGTAATTCACCGGCAAGGACACGCAGGGCTTTTTCACCGATATCAGGCTCGTCACTGCATAGCTGCTGCGGGTCGGCGACCACTTCAGGATGGGCGCCAATATTCAATACCAAGACCGGTTTGCGCAGCTGCTGCATTTCGGCCAGCGGAAGATTGAACCCCTCCCATCGCGAAACGCTGATGCCTAACTGGGCGCTGGCCATCAACGCGGACAGGTCGGCATCGCTTGGGTGACCCAGCGGCAGGATGATACCCACCAGATCAGCCGGCAGCTCCAGCTCGTCGGCCGTAGCCAATACGCTGAAACGTGCCTTGGGGTGCACAGCGAGAATCTGGCGGGCGATGGGATAAAGGCCCTCGCTGTTTTTGTAGTTGCCGGTTTCCCAGCGCCCCAGGTTGACGATCATCGGGCCTTCTGCCACTTCCGGCGATGCCTCGACGCGCTCCGGCTGATGGCCATGCTGCCAGAGGCTCTGATCGACGCCACCGACCAGATGGTCGGCGCCGAGATGGATCATGGCGATTTCCACCTCAAGGCCTGCATCGGGAAGGCTCTGAGTACGGGAGACAAAATCACTGATAGGCGTGACGACTCGCGCCTCGGGCAGATACTCGCGTCGCTGGGCGCGCAGGCGCTCCTGCACGATGCGCGCCGGGCCTTGCATGTCTTCGTATGGCACTCCGCCGCAATCCAGCGCGACGGTGGGGACGCCCCATTGACGGAACACTGCAATGGAGGCATAGAAGGGCCACCCGCCAATGAGCGCGACAGTATCCGAAACATCACGCCCGATGGGGACGAACCGATGCTGATTGTCACGCAGCCAATCAGCGGTGACCTGATCGAGCTCCGTGTAAGCCCCCAGGTGCTCTGGCGGCGTGTGGATGTCGTCGGTGATGCGGCGCAAGACATCGTGATTAGCGCGCTGTGCGACAAAGGTGATGTGCCAGCCCGCGGCCTTGAGCCCTTGGGCAAGCAACAGCAATACCCGATCGACACCAAAGCGGAACAGCAGGCGCTCGTTGCAGATAATTAAATGCATGAGATCAATTCAGTCTTTTCTGGGTGCATAACCGATGGCTGCGTAGTCCTGAGGGCCAAACAGCAATTGATTGAGTGGGGTGGTAATCGCTTCGTCACTGCCCTGTAGCAGCAGCGACGGATCGCCAGGGTGTCGACGATCAATTTCAACACGCTCGAAGCCCCGGGAGTTGAGCAGAAACGCCACCAACGCCGGCGGAAGGGGGTTGCGGTGGGTCGGGTCGATGTAGAAGTTGCAGGCGCCGGTAATGAGGTTTTCCGGGTTCGGCGTTTCGAATAGCACCACGCCACCAGGGCGTACCACACGATGCGCTTCATCGATCAGTCGGATCAACACCTCCAAGGGCAGGTGCTCGATGATATGAAACGCGGTCAGCCCGCCCAGACAGTGGTCCGGCAGTGCCGCTAGGTAATGCAGCGCATCACCCAGATGGGCCTCAAGACCCGCTGCTTCGCAGCAATCGATCATCGAGCTATTGGAGTCGACGCCGAACGCCGGAATGTTTTCTTCCTTGAGTAGTTGCAGCCATTCGCCACGACCACAGCCCAGATCAAGTACCGGAAGCGGGGATGAATCTGTCTCGACACGGAAGTACTGAAGATTGCACTTCAGGCGTTCGCGGATCATCTCCGGCGCGCCACGGAAGTTGGCCTCGAACTCCAGATAAAGCTCGGCAGGCATGCCTGGTTCTTCGCAATTCGCCGGCAGCGCCTGGCCATTGTCGGCAACCCCGGCCCGGCGTGATTGGAGCTGCGAGACAGCCATGATCTGCTCGCGCAGCAAACGCTCCAGCCGGCGCATGCGCTCAATCAGGTACTGCTCGTTCTCCTGGATGGCCAGTGCATGGGTGTACAGGCTCTGGTTGGTCTGACTTTGCACCTGCATGCCGACGTTACGCAAGCGCGTGTGGCCATCAGCGACATGCCATTCCAAGGCATTCAGGCGCTCGGGCATGTGTCGCGCCACAGCGAGTATATGCAAAGCCCGATGAGCACCCGGAATGCGCACGATGACAGCGCGGGCGAGCAGGATGAAGATGTTTTTGAGCGTTGCGCCACCCGGACGCTGTCGCACGCGGGTGAGGAAATTCATGATCCGCGGATGGCTGACGAGCTTGCCTATCACGGGAAGACCCCGCAGCCGGCGGTATAGGCTTGGTGGAGGCATCTGGGACGGTGCAGCATTTGCGTTGCTCGCTTCGGCGAGCGATGCCTCTGGTTGCGAGGGTGCCTGCGGTTTAGGCGGCAAGTAGCCCTCGATATCCACCAACTCGAACGTGCGCACGATATCGTTGGGCACGCTGCTAGCGAATGTCGGGCTCATGGCCGTTGCGGCCACACGCTCATATTCGCGGCGATTGACTTCTGCCTGGATGGTTTTCTGCAGCTTTTTAAGATCTATAGTCATTATTTGTGTTCAAAACTGGTTGAGTGGCCAGTGTAGGCGGATGAGTGTGTGGCACTGGTAGGTTCGCTACGGGAACACTTGAATCCGCCATTCTACGCAGGTCGCATTGTTACCGTCGAGCAAGGGCCAAGAGCCTTGGCCGTTCATAGGCCGTCGTTCCTGCGCGCATTTGCGCAAGAAAGACGACGATGTCGACAGGCCCAAGTCATCAGCGCTGTGCTGAAAACGCATCAATCAAGCTTGAACTCTGCCTGCATGGCGCATACGCCGGCGAAGTGTTTGTAGCCCGAATGGCCCACCACGTTAAATACCACGGCCTTGTCCCACCAATCGAAGTTGTCTTCGATATGGTCTGCGCCGCCGTGCAGGGCCAGGGTCAGGCTATAACTGCCTGGACCTACGTTGAAAGCAGGAATGGTCACCGTCAGGTGTTGTTCCCTGCCGGCCTCGACCCCCAGGTCACGCAACTCGCCACGCAGCCAGGTATTGGTACCAAAGATGTCATAGCCGGTGCGGTCCTTGAACATAAAGCCCAGCGACAAATCGTAGATAGGCTCGTTGGACTTGATCTTGAGGCTCAGGGTCAGAGGCGCACCCACTTCGAGCATGGTTGCTGCATTGCCATTACTGCTGAGGGTCAGCTCCTCAATTCGCGCCTTGCCGTTACCGGAACGACCCGCATATGGGGCATTCACCGCCTGAGCTTGCAACGTGCCTTCTTCCTTCTTGGCGATCAGCGCATTGTAGTAGTCCAGTACTTCGTCCGGACGACCGTCCATGAGCATTTTGTGATCGCCCAGCAGTATTGCCCGATCACACAAGCTTTTGATCGCGCCTGGGTCATGAGACACGAACAACAAGGTCGTACCCTGTTCACGGAAATCTCGAATGCGTGCAAACGATTTGTGCTGGAAGTAGGCATCGCCTACTGCTAGCGCTTCGTCAACGATCAACACTTCGGGACGAACAGCCGTCGCGACACTGAATGCCAAGCGCACGAACATGCCTGAGGAATAAGTGCGCACCGGCATGTCGAAGTAGTGACCGATTTCGGCGAATGCTTCGATTTCCGGCATCAACGCTATGATTTCAGCTCGTTCCAGCCCTTGCATGCGCCCGGCAAGCGCCACGTTTTGTCGGCCAGTGAATTCGGGGTGAAAACCCATACCCAACTCCAGCAACGCAGCGATGCGGCCAGTAGTGGTGATGGCGCCTTCGGTAGGCATCGCGGTGCCGGTGATCAACTTGAGTAAGGTACTCTTGCCGGCGCCATTGACACCGATAATGCCCACCGACTCACCCTGCCCCACTTTGAAACTGACGTCGCGGATGATCCAGTTCTGATCGCGCTTGCATAGGCCGAGCCACGTACCGAGCGCGTGCCAGCGACCTTTGAGTTTCGGATAGGCTTTGCCTACCTGGTCAACGTGAATAGTCATATTAGATCTGATCTAGCAGGTCGTTGTAGCTGCGCTGGTAAAGCACCACAGCCAGGAAGAAGACGATGACGGCAAAACCCAGCGGATACGCCAATTGCGACATGCCTACCGGCTCGCCTAACAAAGCTTTCTGCGCCGTAAGCACTAGCGAGAAAATGGGGTTCCATGAAAGCAGTGCCTGAACGCGTTCGGACAAAATGCTCAGCGGGTAGACGATCGGCGTAGCCCAAAAGAGCGCCTGGAACACCACGTCACTCAACTGGCCGACATCGCGAAAGAACACGTTCAAGGTGGCCAACAGGGCCCCGACGGCAATACCCAGAAACACCGTGGTAATCAGCACTGGTATCAACACCAAGGCGCTGGCCATGAGCGGAAAGCCGGACACCACCATGAATAGCACCACTAACACCAGCAAAATCAGGCTGTTCAGCGCTGCCGTAGCGATTACCGGAATAAACAGAATAAACTTGGGAAAGCTGGACTTTTTTATCAGGTTGGCATGTTCAAGAAATACCCCTTTGCCACGCTGCACCAGTTCCAGCAGCAAGTTCCAGGTGATCAGGCCTGCGCACAGATAGATACTGTATGCATACTGGTGCTCGATACCGGGCATTCGAGCCTGCATGAGGCGCGAGAAAATCACGGTATAGATGAACACCATGAAGATCGGCGGTACCACCAACCACAACGCACCGAAGGTCGACCCAGCATAACGGCTTTTGATTTCCCGCAGAGTGATCGCAAAGATCAGACCTCGATAGCGCAGTACGTCTTTCAACAACGACAGCGGCGTATTCATTGTACTCGACTCACCATATTTATAAGGTTTCCTATTTGCAAAGCACCCGCATCCCATGTGCAATCAACGGCGTGGACCAATGAGGGTAGAAATGGACATGTCGATGGCTCCTCCTACGGGCTGACTGCCCGATAGATCTCTAGCGTTTCTTGCGCGCAGCGTTTCCAGGAAAATGCTTCGGCACGCAGCAGGCCAGCGGCTGCCATGCTGATGCGCAGTGCTGGATCTCCCAGCAGGTCATTGAGCTGCACAGTCAATTGGTCGATGTTGCCGCGCTCCACCAGCAGCGCGCTGCCCTGGGCGAATTCGGACATGGACGTATCCGCAGTGCAGATGACCGGCACAGCGCATTGCATCGCCTCGAGCACAGGTAGGCCGAAGCCTTCGTACAGCGACGGATAGGCAAATATTGCCGCGCCCGCATAGAGGGCTGGCAGGTCACTGCCTGGCACGAAGGAAAGCTGCCGCAGGCCGTGGCTCAGCTCCAACGACTTAATGCGATCATTCAACGCTTGGTTGTGCCAACCAGGCGCACCGGCCAACACCAGCGGATACTCCTCGCGTAGCCTTGGGGGCAGATGGCACCAGGCCTCGATCAAAGTGTCGACGCCCTTGCGCGGCTCCAAGGTGCCGACGAACAGCACGTAGCGTCCATGCCGCAGGCCATAACGCTCAAGAGGCAGGCCTGTCTGCCCGGCAGTTTGGGGGTGGTAGGCATGGGATGCGCCGAGATACACGGTTCTTACCCTGTCGGCACTGACGCCAAAATCGCCGATCAATTCATTGCGGATCACGTCTGAATCTGTAATCAGAAAATCCGCCCGCTGCAAAGTCTGGGGCAGCTTAGCAGTCAGCCATTCCACGCGCTTGCGCGGATGAAACTGCGGGTAATGCAGGAATGACAGGTCATGAATCGTCGCTACGCAGGGGCCTGCATGAGGCTTGAGGATGAAGTTGGGCTCATGATAGAGGTAATAACGGCGCTCGCCCGCCCGTATGCGGCGCCTGGCATCAAGCAGCAGTTCACGGGCGCGGTAGGTGAACGTCCAGCGCTTGAGCACCTCGCGCAGCTGTGACTCGACCGTTTGCCACACGCTGCGCTTCATGCCCTCGTCGTCCTTGTGCAGGTAACGATCACTAGCCGCGACAGCATTGGCCAGAGCTGTCTCTACCGAGCAAAAGTTTGCGCCCTGGAAGCAATCAATGATCTCTACATCTTCAGCTTGAAGCTGCTCAAGCAGGTTGAGGGTGTAATTGCCGATGCCGGTAAAGGGTGGAATAAGCGATTCGGTATTAAGCAAAAGCTTCATGAAGTCGGACATACCTGGCTCGCCTGTCGGCGAGCGAATTAGTGATAGAGCCTGCAGGGAGAGCGATCCCGCTGCTTGGCTAAGCGACCGCAAAACAGGTTTTCCGGCCTGGATAATGCCAGCCTCCACTAGCGTTAGATCAAATTCGAGATTTCTTCCACGCACCGTTCGACCAGTGCGCTATCCCCGCGGCTCTCGACATTCAGACGCAATAACGGCTCGGTATTTGACCCCCGCAGGCTGAAGCGCCAGTCGGCAAACTCGACACTAATGCCGTCGGTGCGGTCGACGCTCGGATTGAGTGGCAGGTAGAAATCGAGAATCTTAGCGATGGTACCCTGCACATCCGCGACTTGGTAATTGATCTCGCCGCTGCATGGAAAGGCGGCGATGCGCTCGTCGACCAGTTGGGCCAGGGTCTTGCCGCTGACGCTCATCAGCTGGGCGACCAGCAGCCAGGGGATATTGCCGCTGTCGCAATAGGCGAAGTCGCGGAAATAGTGGTGAGCACTCATTTCACCGCCGTAGACGGCATCCTCAAGGCGCATGCGCTCCTTGATGAACGCATGGCCAGTCTTGCTCTGCACCGCGACGCCACCCGCAGCCTCGACCTGCTCGATGGTGTTCCAGGTCAGGCGGGGGTCGTGGATGATCTTGCTGCCAGGGTGCTTGATGAGCAGCATTTCGGCCAGCAAGCCGACCAGGTAGTAGCCCTCGATGAAGCGGCCCTGATTGTCGAAGAAGAAGCAGCGGTCGAAATCGCCATCCCAGGCGATGCCCATGTCGGCGCCGCTGTCGAGCAGGGCCTTGCGGGTCAACTCGCGGTTTTCGGGCAGCAGCGGGTTGGGCACGCCATTGGGGAAGTTGCCGTCGGGCTCACCGTTGATCACCACCAGTTCCAGCGGCAAGCGTGCCTTGAGCAGCTCGATGACCGGACCGACGGCGCCGTTGCCAGGGTCGGCCAGCACCTTCAGCGGTTTGAGCGCGTCGACGTCGATGTAGGTCAGCAGGTGATCGATGTACGCCGTCTTGTCCAAGTGCTCGCGAACCTGCCCGGCGGTGCTGGCCTTGTCGGCCAGGTTGCCCGCCTCGACGCGCTGGCGAATGGCCTCGAGCCCGGTGTCGCCGCTGATCGGCTTGGACTTCTCGCGCACCAGTTTCATGCCGTTGTAACCCTTGGGGTTATGGCTGGCGGTGATCATGATGCCACCATCGGCATTCAGGTGGCTGGTGGCGAAATACACCTCCTCGGTGCCGCACAGGCCAATGTCGATCACATCGGCACCGGCTTCGGTCAGGCCCTGGATCAGGGCCTTGGCCAACGAGGGGCTTTCCAGGCGCATGTCGCGACCGACCACGTAGGCGTTGCCGCCCAGCTCGGCCACCAGGGCGCGGCCGATGCGATAGGCGATGTCGTCGTTGAGGTCGGCCGGCACTTGGCCACGAATGTCATAGGCTTTGAAACAGCGGGTCTCTATAGCTGGATACATACATCTCACTTGATACGTTGCCGCACACGCATACATCGAATGGAAGGCGACTGTGGTCGGGAGGCCGCTGACAACAATCCGCCCGCAGCCGCCCTGTTCTGGGCGATTGCGGGCGGACGTCGAGCGGCTCGAAGTCAGGCGTCGACGCGGCCGTAGTTATCCTCGAAACGTACAATGTCGTCTTCGCCGAGGTAATCGCCGCTTTGCACTTCAATCAACACCAGGTCTATGACACCTGGATTGCGCAAACGATGCCTATGGCCGGCACGAATAAAGGTCGATTCGTTGGTATTGAGCATCAGCTCCTTGTCATCGTTGATCACCACGGCCATGCCGCTGACCACGATCCAGTGCTCACTGCGGTGGTGATGCATCTGCAGCGACAGGGAGGCCTGGGGTTTGACCACGATACGCTTGATCTTGAAGCGCTCGCCGTTCTCGAGGGTGGTGTAGGTGCCCCACGGCCGATGAACGGTGCGGTGCAGCAGATGCAGGGTGTGCCCTTTCTCTTTGAGCTGCCCGACGATGTGCTTGACGTCTTGCGCATGGTCCTTGTGGGCGATCATGACCGCATCAGGCGTATCGATGACCAGCAGGTCCTGCACCCCAACCAGCGCGGTCAAGCGGTCTTCGCTGTTGACGTAGTTGTTGCGCGAGGCATGGGAGAGCACTTCGCCTTCGAAGCGGTTGCCGTTCGCGTCCGCCTGTGACAGCTCACTGACCGCGTTCCACGATCCGATATCGCTCCAGCCGATATCACAAGGCACGGTAGCGACTTTTTCAGAGCGCTCCATCAGCGCGTAATCGATGGAGATATCCGGCACGCGCGCAAAGCTGTCCGCGTCGATCGCCAGGCAGCTGTAGGCCTTGGCCGTGGTCAGGCGCGAACACTCCTTGGCCTCGAGCGCCGCTTGCAATACATCAGGCGAGTGTTTCTTGAATTCTTCGATTACCGTACTGACCTGGAAGCAGAACATGCCCGAATTCCAGAAATAATTGCCAGCGGCTATATAGGACTCGGCAGTGGCCAGGTCAGGCTTTTCAACGAAGCGCGCAACCTTCAGACCGTTTTCCAGTTCCCCGACGTTGCCGGCCTCGATATAACCAAAACCCGTCTCGGGGTATTGCGGCTGGATACCGAAGGTGACCAGCCAGCCTTTTTCGGACAAGGTGATGGCCTTGGCCACGGCCTCGGCAAAGGCCGCTTCATTCTGGATCAGGTGGTCAGCGGCAAGCACCAGCATGTGCGCGTCGCCGCCGTGGCTGTCCTGCAACTGCAGGGCTGCCAGGGCAACGGCGGCAGCCGTGTTACGGCCAAACGGCTCGAGGATGAACGATTGCGCATGACCCGCTTTATTGATGGTGCGGTACTCGTCTTCGGTCTTGAACAGCAGCTCGCGATTGGTGACGGTCAGGATCTCGGAAACGCCCGCCAGACCTGACGCGCGTAGAAAGGTTTTCTGAATGAGATTTTGACCATCTGGCAAGGTCATGAAGGGCTTGGGATGGGCCTCGCGGGAAACGGGCCACAACCGGCTGCCAACTCCGCCTGATAAAATTACGGGTATTAATTCCATAGTAAATAATCCTGCCGGCCAGATCATGGCGCATAAATGTCACGCAAAATACTTCGGCAACAACCTGCCGCCTCGCACCTTGAACGTCCAAAATCCCTGCTTTTACTCAGCTGATAAGCGCGAATGCCATCCAAGTTACCGCGCACGCAGTGCTCAAGAAGCCCCTAGAATATCAGACAACAAACCAAGAGGCTGCCCCTGTGCCGCTACTGCGGCCCACATGCGCCGGCATGTCGGACGCGGGTCACGCTCAGTCGATCAGCAGCGCCCGGCCGTTTAGCTGGTACATGCGCTTAAGCTTCTCGGCGAGGGCCTGCTTGGCCGCTGTCTCACCGTGTACCAGCTTGATCCGCTCAGGCCATAGCGCCATGCCTGACACAAACCTGAGTAACCCTTCTTGATCCGCGTGGCCTGAATAGCCGCTTAGTGTTATCACTTTAGCGTGTATTTCATACGTCTGCGCGTCCAGATCAATGATCACGAAGCCTTGCGCGCCTTCACTCGCCTGAATGACCGCGCCTGGTGTCCCCCTGACCTGGTGCCCCACAAAAACGACCTCATGGCGCGGATCGCCGAGCATGGCCTTGAGGTAATTCACTATCCGCCCACCCGAGCACATGCCGTTGCCAGCAATGACAATGGCCGGCCGCCCGGTGCTTTTGAGGTAGTTGACCACCTGCTGATGCTGGCCGTGCTTCTCGACAGTGATGAGCTGACGAAAGCCCAGTGGCGCGCGCCCTTCGCTCAACCGCTGTTGGGCTTCGGCATTCCAGTACTGATGCAGGTCCCGGTAGGCCTGGGTGATGCGCTGGGCCAGGGGTGAATCGAGGATGACCGGCAGTTGCGACCAGTCGATGAGCTGCAGCGGATCACCGGTAGCGCTGCCCTCCCCCGCCTCAAGCATGGACTTACGGTGAAGAATGTCTTCGATCTCGTAGAGCAGCTCTTGGGTACGACCAAGGCTGAAGGCGGGGATGAGGATGGTGCCCTTGTCTGCCAGGGCACGGTCGATGACGGCCTCGAGGCGTTGCTGACGGTCTGCACGATCACCATGCAGACGGTCGCCATAGGTGCTCTCCAGCACCAGGATGTCGGCGCGCTCGGGCGGTTGCACGGCGCGCAACAGGACATTGTCGGATGCGCCCAGGTCACCGGAGAAGACGATCCGAGCGGTGTCGGATCGGCCGGAGTAATGAATATCGCACTCGACATAGGCCGAGCCCAGGAGATGGCCGGCGCGTTGCAGGCGTATGCGGCAGGTGAGGTTTTCGCGCTCGATGAGGGGATGCCATGTGTCGAATGGCAGGGCGACGATGTGCCGTTTCAAGTAGTCGATGAAGCGGTTGACTTGGGCGGGCTCGCTACTGACGCTCAAGCGGTAGGCATCTTCGAGGACCAGCGGAAGCAGCCTGGCGGAGGGCTCGCTGCACAGGATGGGGCCGCGGTAGCCTGCGCCGAGCAGTGCGGGAATGCGACCGACATGGTCCAGGTGGACGTGGGTGACGATCAGCGCCGCAATGCCTTGGATGTCGAAACCAATGTGCGCGGAGCCTGCGCCTTGCGGCGCGTCCGCGCCCTGCTCCAGGCCACAATCCACGAGCACGCTGCAGTGTTCGTCCAGGTGGAGCTGGTGGCAGGAACCGGTGACACCGTGGGTGGCCCCGTGGTGCGTGAGGTTTGGGTAGTCGGACATGCGTGGCGCTCCGGGCCGGCAAAGGAGCGCTATTTAGTACACACGTGGCTGAATCCCCCTATCAGAAGGAGCCGTGCTAACTGTAGGAAAATCCACCCAGAGATCAAGCGCTGCGTGGCAACGCGACTCCGCTGCAGCGTGGGGATTCAGTCAGGAGCCCGCCCAGCCCGCTGGGCTGGGCTGTCGCGCAGAGAACAAGGCCTGCAAGCGCGGCGCAATACTCTGTGGGGGCGGCGGTTCGGCGCCCCCACAGGATTCTGCTAAATCAATGAGTTAGCGTTGTTCTATGAGCGGTGGTGCGGATGCGTCGCTTGCTGCGCAGTACGCCGTAGGCGCCGAGCAGAGGACCAACCGCCAAGCCGACCAGCAGCGCGACCAACACCGGAACCGCCACAGGCATCGCCGGGGCCGACCAGCCGAACATGACCAAGGCCACCGCCTGCTGGTTCTCCAGCACGAAGAACAGCACCAGCGCTGCCAGCACCAATACGAACAGCGCCACCAGGGCGCGCTTGAGATTACGCATGACTCACTCCCGTTTCACTCAGGTGGTCTCGTGTTCATCTTCTTCGTTGACCCGGTCGCGCAGTTCTTTACCGGGCTTGAAATGCGGCACGAACTTGCCGTCGAGGCTGACGGACTGGCCGGTCTTGGGATTGCGGCCTACTCGCGGTGCGCGGTAGTGCAAGGAGAAACTGCCGAAACCGCGGATCTCGATCCGATCGCCAGTGGCCAGGCATTGGGACATCTGTTCAAGCATGGTCTTGATGGCTAGCTCGACGTCCTTGGACGAGAGTAGCCCTTGATGGGTGACAATACGTTCGATCAGCTCCGACTTCGTCATATTTTTCCCTTCTTTATCAAGCAGCTAGATCATTGCTTAAGCGTTTGTAGCACGGTCGGGGGGATTTGAACAGGGCGGTTCTTGACTTAATAAAAAATTCAAGGTGAGGGGATGTGCGATGGGTCGGGATTTTTGTGGGCTAAAGCGTGAGGTATGGGGACTGCAGTGCACCAAGGAGCGGGCCGGCCGCGGGAAGTAATCCATGCAGGGAATCGGCAGACGCCCGCCCAGCTCTTTCGACTGCGCTGTCGCACAGGGAGCAAGGCCTCCTGGTGCACCCCAATACCCTGTGGGAGCTCGCCCAGCCCGCTGGGCTGCGCTGTCGCGCAGAGAACAGAGCCTGCAAGCGCGGCGGCACCACCCTGTAGGAGATCGCTCAGCCCGCTGGGCTGCGCTGTCGCGCAGAGAACAAAGCCTGCAAGCGCGGCGCAATACTCTGTGGGAGCGCGCCTTGTGCCGGGACGCCGGACCGCGCGATCGGGCGCGTAGCGGCCGTAAAGCCAGCCATCTCGATCTGTCTGATGCAGCGCGGTTGCAGGATTGCGGCCGCTGCGCGCCCGATCGCGGCCCAAGGCCGCTCCTACAAGTTCATAAAAATCAATGAGTTAGCGTTTGATCTATGAGAGCCCACCCGCCGCCTTGGCGCCGCGCTGTCGCGCAGAGAACAAGGCCTGCAAGCGCGGCACCACTGCTCTGTGGGAGCGCGCCTTGTGCCGGGACGCCGGACCGCGCGATCGGGCGCGTAGCGGCCGTAAAGCCAGCC
>Ga0160433_100150_pt1 | contig 60169 bp, 46 predicted proteins | sample HID1972K_E0MG_FD_108235 | JGI IMG/M metagenome (GOLD analysis project Ga0160433, IMG submission 108235) | Enriched pill bug-associated microbial communities from UW Madison campus, WI, USA - HID1972K_E0 MG | ecosystem: Host-associated > Arthropoda: Insects > Digestive system > Unclassified ...
ACTTTTGGCGGCGTCTTGGGCGCCCGGCCGGCGTTGCCACTCCTCGCCATAGCCCTGCTATGACTCGTCGCGGCGCCTTGGCCGAACACCCAAGCCACTCGCCAAAAGAGAACGTATTTCCGAAACAGGACACTAGTGCGTCCCGTACATCCCGTTAGGTCCAACGATGCTGGCTTTACCCGAGTTGCCTTTAGCGCCTTTGAAATCATTGCACCTGCCTTGGCTCAAGCCGGCGGGTGTGAAGGTAGCGGTATTGCGTCTGGACCTGATCGATCCGCTGATCACCGGCAACAAGTGGTTCAAGCTGCACGAGCATTTTCGGCAGGCCGCTGCCACGGGCGCGCCGGGCCTGATCAGCCTGGGCGGCAACCACTCCAATCACCTGCATGCCCTGGCGGCGGCTGGCAAACGCTTCGGCTTCGCCACCGCCGGGCTGCTGCGCGGTCATCCCCAGGAGACGCCAACGGTACGCGACCTGCGAGCCTTTGGCATGCAATTGCACTGGCTTGGCTATGCCGGTTACCGGGCGCGGCATCAGGCGGACTTCTGGGCGCCATGGCAAGCGCGATACCCGGGCTGGCACTGCATCCCCGAGGGCGGCGGCGGGTGGCTGGGCGCCAAGGGCTGCGCGGCAATCGTCGATCAGGCGCGGGCACAGCTGGCCTGTCTGGGGTGGGATGGCTACGATGCCTGGTGGCTGGCAGCCGGAACCGGCACAACCCTGGCCGGTCTGGTGCTGGCGGAGGCTGGCGCCCATGCGGTGCACGGTGCGCTCGCCGTGCCCATGGACCATGGCGTGGCGCAGACGGTGGAATATCTGGCCGGGCCTCATGGGTATGTGCTGCACGAGGCCTGCCGGGGTGGTTTTGCCCGCATCGACCCGGTACTGCTCGACTTCATCGCCCAAAGCGAACAGGCCAGTGGCGTGCCGCTGGAAGCCCTGTACACCGGCAAGGCCCTGATGGCCCTGCGCGATGCGGTGGAAGCCGGGCGCTTCACCGCCGGCACGCGCCTGCTGTTCCTGCACACCGGCGGCCTCCAGGGCCGGCGTGGCTACCTGTAGGGAGTTCCCGCTGCTCTATTCCCTTGGCTGTGGCCAATTGTCGGGCACCAGGAACAACCGCTGCACCTCCTGCCAATCACCGCCTTCATCCTGCTCAAGCCCTACCAGCATCTGCGGCGCAAACTGCTGCCCCAGGATCTGCAGCCAGTCATCGAACTCGCGCCGTGACCAGCCGGCTTGGGGATTGACCAGCGCCGGTGCCAGCCACGCCTGGCGTGGGAGCGGTTTCCAGTGGATAGCCGTATGTTGGCAATCAAAGGCCGGCCAGTCGCCTCGATGCAGCCAGCGCCCGCACAGGTGGGCCGGATGTGCGCCAGCCGGCGCCTGGGCATGGCCCCGCCAGGGGTAGAACAGGTAGCCACCCAGCCACAGGTGCGCGCTGGCGCGGTCGATGTCCAGTCCGGCCAAGGCTTGCCGGCCTTCGGGGCGTGCCGAAATCGGCAATTGGTGACCGGCCAGGTGGGCCAGTTTCAGATCCAGCCGATCGTGGCATCCGGGACCGAGCCAGTGCGCCGCGTCGCGACCATCGTCCCCGGTCGGCCCCAGGTAGAACTTGATAGCCAGTTCCAGGTGATGCACGCCTTCGCGATCGCGCATGAGGATGTCCAGTTCACCCAGGGTATGCCCGCCGTTGCGGATCGGCAGGTTGGCGGCCAGCAGTTCGACGCCGGGGGCCTGGCGCAGGGCGAATTGCCAGAGCCGCTCGTAGTACAGGCCGAGGCGGTGACTGGTGATCTGGGCCAACCATTGGCGCAGCGCCAGGCCGTCACGGTCCAGCGCGAGCAGCCAGTCGCGCAGTTGCTCGGGTTGTGCCACCCAGTCGCTGCCAGCCAGGGGGTGGCGTTGCGGCCAGGGCGTATGCTGCAACAGTGGCGGCGAGAGAATCACCCAGGCCAGGTCGCGCACGGGCGCCTGGCTCAGTTGGCGGGGCAGGTCGTGGAGTTCGGCGAACGGGTTCATCCTGCGAGCATAGCCGTTGTCGGCGCGGGCTTCAGGGCATTGACCGGTTTGCCGCTGGCCGGCCCTTTCGCCCATAATCGGAATCTCTGGGCGCCCCGCGCCTTTTTCACCCGCCGCAGAGCCTCGCAGGAGCCCCATGGAGCAATTTCGCAATATCGGTATCATCGGCCGCCTTGGCAGCTCCCAGGTGCTCGATACCATTCGCCGACTGAAAAAATTCCTGCTCGAGCGCCACCTGCACGTGATCCTCGAAGACACCATCGCCGAGGTCTTGCCCGGCCACGGCCTGCAGACCTCGACGCGCAAGCTGTTGGGCGAGGTCTGCGACCTGGTGATCGTGGTCGGCGGCGATGGCAGCCTGCTCGGCGCCGCCCGCGCCCTGGCCCGGCACAACATCCCGGTGCTGGGGATCAACCGCGGCAGCCTGGGCTTTCTCACCGACATCCGCCCCGAGGAGCTTGAAGTGAAGGTCGCCGAAGTGCTCGACGGCCACTACCTGGTGGAAAATCGCTTCCTGCTCCAGGCCGAGGTGCGCCGCCATGCCGAAGCGATCGGCCAGGGCGATGCGCTCAACGACGTGGTGCTGCATCCGGGCAAGTCGACGCGCATGATCGAGTTCGAGATCTACATCGATGGCCAGTTCGTCTGCAGCCAGAAGGCCGACGGCCTCATCGTCGCCACCCCGACCGGCTCCACCGCCTACGCGCTGTCGGCCGGCGGCCCGATCATGCACCCCAAGCTCGATGCCATCGTCATCGTGCCCATGTACCCGCACACCCTGTCCAGCCGGCCGATCGTGGTCGACGGCAACAGCGAGCTGAAGATCGTCGTGTCCAAGGACCTGCAGATCTACCCGCAGGTGTCCTGTGATGGCCAGAACCACTTCACCTGCGCCCCCGGCGACACCATCACGGTGAACAAGAAGCCGCAGAAGCTGCGCCTGATCCACCCACTGGACCACAATTACTACGAGGTCTGTCGTACCAAGCTCGGCTGGGGTAGCCGTCTGGGCGGTGGAGGCGACTGATGCTCGATCCGGCGCGCAGTTTCGACATCATCGGTGACGTGCATGGCTGCGCCCTGACCCTGGAGCGCCTGCTCGACGCCCTCGGCTACAAACGCCAGAACGGCGTATGGCGGCATTCGCGCCGCCAGGCGCTGTTCCTTGGCGACATCATCGACCGCGGCCCGCGGATCCGCGAGGCACTGCACATCGTCCACGACATGGTCATGGCCGGCCAGGCCCATTGCATCATGGGCAACCACGAGTACAACGCCCTCGCCTGGACCACACCGGCGTTGCCCAGCAGTGGCAAAAACTACGTGCGCGAGCACACGCCACGCCACGCCCGGCTGATCGACGAGACCCTCAGCCAGTTCGCCCAGCACCCCGGCGACTGGCACGACTTCCTGCAGTGGTTCTACGAGCTGCCGCTGTTCATCGACGCCGGGCGCTTGCGTCTGGTGCATGCCTGCTGGGACCCGCGGCTGATCGAACCGCTGCGCCAGCAACACCCCGATGGCTGCATCGACGCGCATTTCGTCCAGGCCTCTTCGGTTTCCGGTAGCTTTGCCGCCACGGTGTGCAACCGCCTGCTGCGCGGCACCGACATGCGCTTGCCCGATGGCCTGACCCTCACCGGCGGCGATGGCCTGACCCGCGCTTTCTTCCGCACCAAGTTCTGGGAAGACGATCCGCAGACCTACGGCGATATCGTCTTCCAGCCCGATGCCTTGCCCGCGGCGGTGGCCAGCACGCCGCTCAGCCACACGGAGAAGAATGCCTTGCTGCGCTATCCCGAGGATGAACCCTTGCTGTTCGTTGGGCACTACTGGCGCAGCGGTCGGCCAGCGCCGATCCGTGCCAACCTGGCATGCCTGGACTACAGTGCGGTGCTGTACGGCAAGCTGGTCGCCTATCGACTGGATGATGAAACCCGCATCGACCCGCGCAAGTTCGTCTGGGTCGATGTCGAACGCGCGCAGGCCAGCCAATGAACGTGATTGAAGTGATGCGCCTGCCGCTGACGGTCGACCTCAGCGGTTTCGTCGGCCTGCTGCGGCGCTTGCACGTGCCGCATCGGGTGAGCGAGGAGGGCGAGGAACAGGTGCTCTGGGTCGCCGAGGGCCTGGCCGACGACGTGCGCCAGCTGTACCAGCGCTTCCCCGAGGGCAACGCCGACCTTGAACTGCCTGCCGAGGCCGTGCCCAGCGCGCCGGCGCGCCCGACGCTGGCCGAGCAGCTGCGCGCCAGCAAGGTGACCGCCGTCGTATTGCTGGCGTGCCTTGTGGTGGCCGGGCTGACCGGGCTGGGCGAAAACCTCTCGACCCTGAGCTGGCTGACCTTCCTGGATTTTCGCGTACAGGGCGACTACCTGTACTTCACACCCCTGGCCCAAGGCCTGGCGGACGGCCAATGGTGGCGGCTGGTGTCGCCGATGCTGGTGCATTTCGGCATCCTGCACCTGGCGATGAACGGCCTCTGGTACTGGGAGCTGGGGCGGCGCATCGAACTGCGCCAGGGCCCCTGGGTTCTGGGGCTGCTGACCCTGCTGTTCAGCCTGGTATCCAACTTCGCCCAGCATCTGGCCGGCGGTCCGAGCCTGTTCGGCGGCTTGTCCGGCGTGCTGTACGGCCTGCTCGGTCACGTCTGGCTGTACCAGTGGCTGGCGCCCGACCCGCTGTTCCGTCTGCCGCGCGGGGTGCTGGTGATGATGCTGGTCTGGCTGCTGGTGTGCATGTCCGGCGTGATCAGCCTGCTGGGCTTCGGCCAGATCGCCAATGCCGCGCACGTCGGCGGGTTGTTGATCGGATGCTTGAGCGGGCTCTTGGGCGGGGCGCTGGCCCGGCGTAAACTGTCGGCTTGATTTTTGGAGACGCTATGTCCACTTTCGCGCAAATGATTGAAAACATTACCCCGGAGATCTACGAGAGCCTGAAGACGGCCGTGGAGCTTGGCAAATGGTCTGACGGGCGCAAGCTGACCACCGAGCAGAAGGAGCTCTCCCTGCAGGCGGTGATCGCCTGGGAGATGCAGAACCTGCCCGAAGAGCAGCGTACCGGCTATATGAACGCCCAGGAATGCGCGTCCAAATCGACGCCCATCGAGAACATCCTGTTCAAGTCGGACTCAGTGCATTGATCGAACTCGCTCGTGGCTCTTTGAGCAAGATGTCGGTGCGTCTTGAAGCACCGTTCGTGCAGTACAGCTTTCGCCTGGGCGATGAACAGGTGCCGGTCAACCCGTTGATCGGCAGTTCGCTGCGCCTGGAGTACCTCGGTGCGATCCACTGCAGTCATTGCGGCAAGCGCACCAAGACCAGTTTCAGCCAGGGCTATTGCTACCCCTGCATGACCAAGCTGGCCCAGTGCGACCTCTGCATCATGGCGCCGGAGCGCTGCCACTACGAACATGGCACCTGCCGTGACCCATCGTGGGGCGAGCAGTTCTGCATGACCGACCATGTGGTGTACCTGGCCAACTCGTCCGGGATCAAGGTCGGCATCACCCGCGCCACCCAGCTGCCGACCCGCTGGCTCGACCAGGGCGCCAGCCAGGCCCTGCCGATCATGCGCGTGGCCACCCGGCAGCAGTCGGGGCTGGTCGAAGACGTGCTGCGCAGCCAGGTGCCCGACCGCACCAACTGGCGGGCGCTGCTCAAGGGCGATGCACAAGTGCTCGACCTTGTAGCCGTGCGCGAGCAGATCTTCGATGCCTGCGCTGATGGCATTCGCACCTTGCAGGATCGCTTCGGCCTGCAAGCCATCCAGCCGTTGCCGGACGCTGAGGTCGTCCAGATGCGCTACCCGGTCGAGGCGTATCCGAAGAAGATCGTCAGTTTCAACCTCGACAAGAACCCCGTGGTCGAAGGCACGCTGCTGGGCATCAAGGGGCAGTACCTGATCTTCGACACCGGTGTGATCAATATTCGCAAGTACACGGCCTACCAGCTGGCCGTGCATCAGTAAAAGGACCGCCACATGCGTACCGAACAACCGCAAGTGATCTACCTCAAGGACTACCAGGCGCCCGAGTACCTGATCGACGAGACGCACCTGACCTTCGAATTGTTCGAGGACCACAGCCTGGTCCATGCGCAACTGGTCATGCGCCGCAATCCGGCGCGTGGCGCCGGCCTGCCGCCGCTGGTGCTCGACGGCCAGCAGCTGGAGCTGCTCAGCGTGCAGCTCGATGACCAGCCCCTGGCAGCCAGCGACTACCAGCTCGACGAGGATAGCCTGACCCTGCAGCCCAAGGGCGAGCGCTTCACCCTCGACACCAGCGTGAAGATCCACCCCGAAACCAACACTGCTCTGGAAGGCCTGTACAAGTCCGGCAGCATGTACTGCACCCAGTGCGAGGCCGAGGGTTTCCGCAAGATCACCTATTACTTAGACCGCCCGGACGTGATGAGCACCTTCACCACCACGGTGATCGCCGAGCAGCACCGCTACCCGGTTTTGCTGTCCAACGGCAACCCGATCGGCAGCGGTCCCCAGGAAGACGGCCGCCACTGGGCCACCTGGGAAGACCCGTTCGTAAAACCCGCCTACCTGTTCGCCCTGGTCGCCGGGGACCTCTGGTGCGTCGAAGACGTGTTCACCCGTCAGTCCGGCCGTGATGTGACCCTGCGCATCTATGTCGAGCCCGAGAACATCGACAAGTGCGCCCACGCCATGCTCAGCCTGAAGAAGTCCATGCGCTGGGACGAGGAAGTCTATGGCCGCGAGTACGACCTCGACATCTTCATGATCGTCGCGGTCAACGACTTCAACATGGGTGCGATGGAAAACAAGGGCCTGAACATCTTCAACTCCAGTTGCGTGCTGGCCCGCGCCGAAACCGCCACCGATGCCGCCCACCAGCGCGTCGAAGCGGTGGTCGCCCACGAGTACTTCCACAACTGGTCGGGCAACCGGGTGACCTGCCGTGACTGGTTCCAGCTGTCGCTAAAGGAAGGCTTCACGGTGTTCCGCGACGCCGAGTTCAGCGCCGACATGAACTCGCGCACGGTCAAGCGCATCGAGGACGTGGCCTACCTGCGTACCCACCAGTTCGCCGAAGACGCAGGCCCCATGGCCCACGCCGTGCGCCCGGACAGCTTCATCGAGATCTCCAACTTCTATACCCTGACCGTGTATGAAAAGGGCTCTGAAGTAGTGCGCATGGTCCGCACCCTGTTGGGCCACGAAGGCTTCCGCAAGGGCAGCGACCTGTATTTCGAGCGCCACGACGGCCAGGCCGTCACCTGCGACGACTTCATCAAGGCCATGGAAGATGCCAACGGCGTCGACCTGACCCAGTTCAAGCGCTGGTACAGCCAGGCCGGTACCCCACGCCTGGAGGTCAGCGAGGCCTACGACAGCGCCGCCCAGACCTACAGCCTGACCTTCCGCCAGAGCTGCCCGCCGACGCCGGACAAGGTCGAGAAACTGCCGTTCGTGATTCCGGTCGAGCTCGGCCTGCTCGACGCCCAAGGCAATGACCTGCCGCTGCGCCTTGCCGGTGAATCCGCCGCCCAAGGCACCACGCGAGTGCTATCGGTCACCGCGGCCGAGCAGACCTTCACTTTCGAAGGCATTGCCGCCAAACCACTGCCTTCGCTGCTGCGCGGCTTCAGCGCACCGGTCAAGCTGGCGTTCCCTTACGATCGCGACCAGCTGATGTTCCTCATGCAGCACGACAGCGATGGCTTCAACCGCTGGGAAGCCGGCCAGCAGCTGTCGGTGCAGGTGCTGCAGGAGCTGATCGGCCAGTACCAGCAAGGCGCCGAGCTGGTGCTCGACCCACGTCTGGTCCAGGCCCTGGGCACCGTACTGGGCGACGAATCGCTCGACCAGGCCATGGTCGCCGAGATGCTTTCGCTGCCGGGCGAGGCTTATCTGACCGAAATCAGCCAGGTCGCCGACGTCGACGCCATCCATGCCGCCCGCGAATTTGCCCGCAAGGCCATCGCCGAGCAGCTCTTCGATGCCCTGTGGGCGCGCTACCAGGCCAACCGCGAGCAGTCGCGCAATACCGCCTACGTCGCCGCCGCCGAGCACTTCGCCCGGCGCAGCCTGCAGAATATCGCGCTCTCGTACCTCATGCTCAGCGGCAAGGAGCAGGTGCTGGCGGCCACCCTGGAGCAGTTCGAGCACTGCGACAACATGACCGAACGCCTGACTGCTCTGGCGGTGCTGGTCAATTCACCGTTCGAAACCGAGCGGGCCAAGGCCTTGGAAAGCTTCGCCGAGCACTTCAAGGACAACCCGCTGGTCATGGACCAATGGTTCAGCGTGCAGGCTGCCAGCACGTTGCCGGGCGGCCTGGCGCGGGTGAAGGCGCTGATGCAGCACCCGGCCTTTACCCTGAAGAATCCGAACAAGGTGCGTGCCTTGATTGGCGCGTTTGCCGGGCAAAATCTGGTCAATTTCCATGCTGCCGATGGTTCGGGCTATCGCTTCCTGGCGGACCTGGTGATCGAGCTCAACGCCTTGAACCCGCAGATTGCCTCGCGCCAACTGGCGCCGTTGACCCGCTGGCGCAAGTATGACGATGCCCGCCAGGCGTTGATGAGAGGGGAGCTTGAGCGGATTCTGGCGTCGGGTGCGTTGTCCAGCGACGTCTACGAAGTAGTGAGCAAGAGCCTGGCCTAAAGGATGGCTGACGGCCCCCACACACTGTGGCGGGCCCACGCTCTCTGGGAAGGAATACACATTCGGGGGAGGGACACACCCTCTCTGTAGGAGATCGCCCAGCCCGCTGGGCTGCGCTGTCGCGCAGAGAACAAGGCCTGCAAGCGCGGCCCGGTACTCTGGACTGCCCCCAGGAAGTTGGACACCAATCCAGCTTTTGGGGGGCAGTCCACTCTGTGGGAGCTGGCTTGTCCTGCGATCGGCTGCGAAGCGGCCGTAAAGCCAGCCATCTCGATCTGTCTGATGCAGCGCGGTTGCAGGGTTGCGGCCGCTGCGCGCCCGATCGCGCGGTCCGGCGTCCCGGCACAAGGCGCGCTCCCCACATGCCGCGCTTGGGCTGGGCGATCTCCCACTTGGTATGTGTAAGCCGCAGGTATTCAGCCCGCCTTTCAGCCTACAAAAGGCGGCAAAACTTCAGACTTCACCTATATCGTGTAGGACATTTCCGAATTATCCTCCTACCACCTTTGAGCGCTTGCGGTGGTCATGTCGCCGGTCTAGTCTCGGCCGATCGTTGCTGATCCAACGACCGGCTTTGACAGGCCGGCAATTCAAATGTGACCACATGCCTCTGTGTTACGGCGGCTGTACGTGGGGCACTTCGGTGCGCCGGTGTTTGTCCATTTGTTCCGGTCTGTCAACCCGCGTATAGCTGCCACCTTTCTGTTTGACAGCAGTTTGGTCGCAGCTCCATTCCTCACATAATGGACACAAGACATGTTGAAGATCGTTCCCGATCCACCGCTTCAAGCAACTGATGCCAATCCCTCCATCGAAGCCCTGCTTCTCCAAACCTCGGAATACCTGGTCTGCGCCCTGACTGTCGCGCAGCAGACGTGCTGATACATCCCAAGCCCGCCGGGCAGGTCATGACCTTGGCCGCGATGCATGAAATTGAAAATGCCCGAAGTCTGGTCGAGATGGCCTTAAGCCGGGTGCAATCGCGGCACTGACCAAAACCGAGCTGTATTTTTCGCGGGCAAATCGGAGCGCCGAACCGCCGCTCCCACAGAAGGATGAGCTGCGCCGGGACAGCTGTGTCTGGCCTGGGCGCATGCCTGGACGTTTGCTATGAGCAGCAGAATTAATCTTAAAGAGCTGAAGACTTCTGGCGTCGGCACCTTTGGTGAGGGCGTTGGGGGGAAAATCGCTGATCGGTTGTTCAAGGTGACGCCGGGGCATGAAGCGGAATACGCCTTGGAGCAGGCGTCCGTGCTGTTGAACTGCGTCTACAAGATGACGCTGGAGACCGGGGTGGACGGGGATGGTGACATGGTGTGGGCCGCACATTATCTCAGCGGCATGGCCAAGGCGCTGGTTGAGGATGTGGCCCACGGGATGATGACGGGGCCTGTCCGTTAGGCCTGGTTTGGACTGCAGGCGGAAGGTGGGCAGGGCTTGCGTTTATGTCTGACACGACGTGATCGCAGGTTTTACGGCCGCTTCGCGCCCGATCGCAGGGCAAGCCAGCTCCCACACAGTATGTGTAATCCGCTTGTTGAGCCCGTCTATCAGCCGACAAAAGACGGGAAAACATCAGACTTCACCTATATCATGTAGGACATTTCCGAAATATCCTCCTACCGCCTTCAAGCGCTTGCGGTGGTGTTTTTGCCGGTCTAGTCTCGGTCCGTCGTTGGAATTCAACGACCGGTTTTGACAGACCGTCTCCAGACATAGACCGTATGCACCGCGTTATGGCGGCTGTACGTGGGGCACTTAGGTGCGCCGGGTTTTCCGTTCTTGTCTACCGGTCTGTCAACCCGCGTACAGCTGTCACCTCTCTGTTTGACAGCAGACTTGTGACGGCTTCAACCCCTAGACAAGTTCGGAGCTGTGCCATGTTGAAGATCGTCCCCGATCCACCGCTTCAAGCAACCGATGCAAATCCCTCCATCGAAGCCCTGCTTCTCCAAACCTCGGAATACCTGGTCTGCGCCTTGACCGTCGCGCAGCAGACGGTGCTGCTTCATCCCAAACCTGCCGGGCAGGTCATGACCTTGGCGGCGATGCATGAAATTGAAAATGCTCGCGCGCTGGTGGAGATGGCATTGAGTCGGGTGCAGGCAGTGCACTGATCCGAAACCGAGTTGAATGCTTCGCGGGCAAGTCGGAGCGCCGAACCGCCGCTCCCACCGCAAATTGGCGTGCGCCTGTGATTGCATGGGCGCATGCGCTGGAGGTTTGGTATGAGCAGTAACATCAAGCTTAAGGAGCTGAAGACTTCTGGCGTCGGCACCTTTGGTGAGGGCGTTGGGGGGAAAATCGCTGACCGGTTGTTCAAGGTGACGCCGGGGCATGATGCGGAATACGCCTTGGAGCAGGCCTCAGTGTTGTTGAACTGCGTCTACAAGATGACGCTGGAGGCCGGGGTGGACGGGGATGGTGACATGGTGTGGGCCGCACATTATCTCAGCGGCATGGCCAAGGCGCTGGTTGAGGATGTGGCCCACGGGATGATGACAGGGCCTGTCCGTTAGGCCTGGTTTGGACTACAGGTGGACGGTGGGCAGGGCTTGCGTTTATGTCTGACACAATGTGATCGCAGGTTTTACGGCCGCTTCGCGCCCGATCGCAGGGCAAGCCAGCTCCCACAGGTATCGCGGTGCACCATAGAATCTCCCAGGAATAGGTTTTCTCTAGGGTCCGCTTCGGGGCTGGAAAACTGCGCATGCTGGTTGTGAATGTCGTCTTGGCAGCCCGGCCAGTAATGGACCGCGTCCCACATTGACGCCGCTTAACAAAACATAACGTCCCTCCAATTGTCAGCCCGCCAGCATCCCCGATACGATCCCTCGCACTACATCGACCCACGACAACAATACAAACGGGGACCGAATACATGAGTGAGCCTGTGATGGCGAGCACCCGGCATTGCGCCTGGGCATTGGCCGCAAGTGCACTGCTGGCAATGTTGTTGGGAACATGGACGTCCGCAGCCACCGCCGCCGTCGCCGCCGACCAATACTCGGTCGAATCGGCCAAGGCCAGCCAGAGCCTGATGCTCGACGCCGCCCATGCCGGCGCGCGCCTGGTGGTGGTCGGCGACCGCGGCCACATTCTTTTCTCCGACGACCAAGGCAAGACCTGGACCCAGGCCCGGGTGCCGACCCGGCAGTTGCTCACCGCCGTGTTCTTCATCGACGACAAGCGTGGCTGGGCGGTCGGCCACGATGCCCAGGTCCTGGCCAGCAGCGATGGTGGCGCGACCTGGACACAGCAATACCAGGATATTTCCCGTGAAGCCCCGTTGCTCGATGTCTGGTTCCTCGATGCTCAGCACGGTTTCGCCGTGGGTGCCTACGGCGCCTTGCTGGAAACCGTCGACGGCGGCCAGCACTGGCAGGACGTGGCCGAGCGCCTGCCCAACGAAGAACAACTGCACCTCAACGGCATCACGGCGGTGAAGGACGCTGGCCTGTTCATCGTCGGCGAGCAGGGCAGCATGTTCCGCTCCAGCGACAACGGCCAGAGCTGGACCCTTGTCGAGGGGCCTTACCAGGGCTCGCTGTTCGGGGTGATCGGTACCGCCCAGCCACGCACCCTGCTGGCCTATGGATTGCGTGGCAACCTGTTCCGCTCCAGCGACTTCGGTGATAGCTGGCAGCCGATCGAGCTCAAGGCCGCGCGCGGTACGCTCGAATTCGGCCTGGCAAGCGCTACGCTCCTGGAGGATGGCAGCCTGGTGCTGGTCGGCAATGGCGGCAGCGTGTTGCGCAGCCATGATGATGGGCAGAGCTTCTCGGTCTTCAACCGGGCCGATCGCATCGCCTTGGCTGGGGTCAGTGGACTGGCCGACGGTAGCCTGCTGCTGGTCGGCCAGGGTGGCGTGCATATCGCGTCCGCCCAGGGTGCCGAGGAGGCGCAGCCATGACCCGCCAGGAGAGCTTCGACATGAACCAGCAGCACCATCAGGACAAGGCGACCTTGCTCGAACGCCTGATCTTCAACAATCGTCCGGTGGTCATCGCCCTCTGCGTGCTGGTCAGCATTTTCCTGTTCTGGCAGGCCACGCAGGTACGCCCTTCCACCAGCTTCGAGAAGATGATCCCACTGGAGCATCCGTTCATCGAGAAGATGCTCGAGCACCGCAACGACCTGGCCAACCTGGGCAACACCGTGCGCATCTCGGTCGAGGCAGTGAACGGCGACATTTTCGACAAGGACTACATGGAGACCCTGCGCCAGATCCATGACGAGGTGTTCTACATCCCCGGCGTCGACCGTGCCGGGCTCAAGTCGTTGTGGAGCCCCAGCGTGCGCTGGACCGAGGTGACCGAGGAGGGCTTCGCCGGCGGCGAGGTGATCCCGCAGACCTACAATGGCACCGATGACAGCCTCGACGAGTTGCGCGACAACGTGCTCAAGTCTGGGCAGGTCGGACGCCTGGTGGCCAACAACTTCAGGTCGAGCATCGTCGACGTGCCGCTGCTGGAGTCCTACCCGGATCCCCAGGACCAGGGCAAGCAGATCAAGCTCGACTACCAGCAGTTCTCGCACCAGCTGGAAGAAAAGATCCGCGACAAGTTCCAGGCCCAGAACCCCAATGTGAAGATCCACATCGTCGGCTTCGCCAAGAAGGTCGGTGACCTGATCGACGGCCTGATGATGGTGGCGCTGTTCTTCGGCGTGGCATTGGTCATTACCTGGATCCTGCTGTACTGGTTTACCTGGTGCCTGCGCAGCACCATCGCCGTGCTGATCACCACCCTGGTGGCGGTGGTCTGGCAACTGGGCCTGATGCACGCGGTGGGCTTTGGCCTGGACCCGTATTCGATGCTGGTGCCATTTCTGATCTTCGCCATCGGCATCTCCCATGGGGTGCAGAAGATCAACGGTATCGCCCTGCAGTCCAGTGATGCCGACAATGCCCTGACGGCGGCGCGGCGGACCTTCCGCCAGCTGTTCCTGCCGGGCATGATCGCCATCCTCGCCGATGCCGTGGGCTTCATCACCCTGCTGATCATCGACATCGGGGTGATCCGCGAACTGGCCATCGGCGCCTCCATCGGCGTGGCCGTGATCGTCTTCACCAACCTGATCCTGCTGCCCGTGGCGATCTCCTACGTCGGTATCAGCAAGAAGGCGATCGAGCGCAGCAAGCGCGACGCCAACCGTGAGCACCCGTTCTGGCGCCTGCTCTCGGGCTTTGCCAGTGCCAAGGTGGCGCCGGTGTCGATCGTCCTGGCGCTGCTGGCCTTTGGCGGCGGGCTCTGGTACAGCCAGAACCTGAAGATCGGCGACCTCGACCAGGGTGCGCCGGAGCTGCGTCCAGACTCGCGCTACAACCTGGACAACAACTTCATCATCAGCAACTACTCCACCAGCTCGGACGTGCTGGTAGTGATGGTCAAGACCCCGGCCGAGAGCTGCTCGATCCACTCGACCCTGGCACCGATCGACGAGTTGATGTGGACCATGGAGAACACCCCCGGCGTGCAGTCGGCGATCTCTCTGGTAACCGTGTCCAAGCAGGTGATCAAGGGCATGAACGAGGGCAACCTGAAATGGGAAACCCTGTCGCGCAACCCGGACATCCTCAACAACTCCATTGCCCGTGCCGATGGCCTGTACAACGCCGATTGCTCGCTGGCCCCGGTGCTGGTGTTCCTCAACGACCACAAGGCCGAGACCCTGGAGCGCGTGGTCGCGGCCGCACAGACCTTTGCCGACGAGCATAACAAGGAAGGCCTGGAGTTCCTCCTGGCGGCGGGCAACGCCGGCATCGAGGCGGCCACCAACGAGGTGATCAAGTCGGCCGAGCTGACCATCCTCATCCTCGTCTACCTCTGCGTCGCGGTGATGTGCATGATCACCTTCCGCTCCTTCGCCGCAACCCTGTGCATCGTCCTGCCGCTGGTGCTGACCTCGGTGCTGGGCAACGCGCTGATGGCCTTCATGGGCATCGGCGTCAAGGTCGCGACCTTGCCGGTGGTAGCGCTCGGCGTGGGCATCGGTGTCGACTACGGGATCTACATCTACAGCCGCCTGGAGAGTTTCCTGCGCGCGGGCCTGCCGCTGCAGGAAGCCTACTACCAGACCCTGCGCTCCACGGGCAAGGCCGTGCTGTTCACCGGCCTGTGCCTGGCCATCGGGGTGTGCACCTGGATCTTCTCGGCGATCAAGTTCCAGGCCGACATGGGCCTGATGCTGACCTTCATGCTGCTCTGGAACATGTTTGGCGCCCTCTGGCTGCTGCCAGCGCTGGCGCGCTTCTTGATCAAGCCCGAGAAGCTGGCGGGCAAGGCCGGGGGGTCGATTTTCGCGCATTGAATCGGCACTGCGCCCTGCTGGAGCGGGCTAGCCCGTTTCAGCAGGTATACTGCTGACTTTCCATCTTGTGGTGCACCCATGACCTCACTTGCCAACGCCCTGCGAACCTGTGACATGCTCTTGATCGATGGCCTGCATGCCTTCGACTTCACCTTCGACGACGCTGGCCTGGTCATCGAGTGCATGGATGGCCGTGCCCTCAAGCGCTGGCACTTCAGCCTGGAGCAGGTCGAAGCGGCTGTGGCGCAGGGGGGCGACTGGCAGATCAGCAATGAAGCCGGCGAGCATCGACTAGCCTGTATGAGTGCCCTGCGTGCCACGGAAGATGATGACGATGAAACGCCTGACGACCTTGCTGAGCGCTAGCCTCATGACCCTGACAATCCATGCGCACGCCGTGACACTCTTGGTGGGTAGCTATACCGATGGCGATAGCCTCGGCATCTACAGCTACCGTTTCGACAGCGAGACCGGACGCATCGACGGCACGCCGCTGCAGGTGGTCAAAAGCGAGAATCCATCCTGGCTGGTGCTTTCGACCGACCAGCGCCTGCTTTTCGCGGTCAACGAGCAGGGCAAGGGACAGGGGAAGGCCAGCAGCTTCAACGTGGATGCCAAGGGTGTGATCACGCCGCTCAACCAGGCCTCGAGCCAGGGCGACGAACCCACGCATGCCAGCCTCAGCCATGACCAACGCTACCTGTTCGTCGCCAACTACGCGGCAGAGTCGCAGCCCGGCGGCAGCCTGGTGGCGCTACCGGTTGGCCGGGATGGTCGTCTCAAGGACTTCGTGCAGCAGCAGCGGCACGCACCCAGCAAGGTCGACCCCGAACGCCAGGCTGGCGCTCATGTGCATTCGGTGGTGTTCTCACCCGATGGCCACCATCTCTACGCCAGCGACCTGGGTGCCGACAAGGTGTTCATCTACCGCTACGACGGTGCCAGCCCCGAGCATCCGCTGTCCCCGGCCAAACCCGCCGCCGTGAGCCTGCCCCCCGGCAGCGGCCCGCGGCACTTGCTGTTCGACGCCAAGGGCGAGCATGCCTACCTGACGCTGGAGATGAGCGCCGAAGTGGTGATGTTCGATGTCCGCGATGGCGCCTTGCTGGAGCGCCAGCGCCTGCCACTGACCGAACTCACGGACCCTGCGGCCAAGGCCGGCGGCGCCTTGCACCTGTCGGCCGATGGCCGATTCCTGTACGTCAGCAACCGTGGCACGGCCAATGAGCTGGTGGTGTATACGGTCGACGCAGACAGCGGCCAGCTGAGCCTGCTGCAGCGGCGTTCGGTGGAGGGGGATCACCCGCGTGAGTTCAACCTTGATCCCAGCGGCAAGTTCGTTCTGGTGGCCAACCAGAAGAGCAATGAGATCCGCGTACTGCGCCGCGATCCGCGCAGCGGCGAACTGGGCGAGACAGTGCAGGTGCTGCGTCAGGCTGCCCCGTCGAACCTCAAGTTCCTCGAGTGAGGGTCATGCCGCGCTGGGCCATGGGCGCCAATCAGCGGCGCTCGCTCAGCGCGCCATGATCGCCTTGAACAATGCCGATTCCAGCCAGCCGGTGAGCCACGCGCGCAAATGGGGGTAGGGCGCTTGGGCGAACCACGCAGGCTCAACCCCGGCGAACTGACGCATCAGCGGTAACAAAGCGGCGTCGGCAAGGCTTGGGTGCGTGGCCAGCAGGTAAGGCCGGCCGGCCAGCAGGGCATCCAGTTCGGCCAACCAGGGTTCGGCGTGTTGCCGGTAGTACCCACGATCATGGGCGGGGTAGCGCTCGGCGTATTTATACAGGTTGACCTGGGCCTTGAAGACGCTGTCATTGCGCTCGATCAACGCATCAGCCTGCCGTGCGGCGCAGGGGTCGGTCTGCAGGCGCCAGTCCTGTGGATCATGCCAGGCCAGCGCCCAGCGCATGATGTCCAGGCTTTCCTCCAGTACCTGGGTACCCGTGTCGAGTACCGGCACCGTGCCCTTGGGCGACACTGCCAGCAGCTCGGCCGGTTTGGCCTTGAGGCTCACTTCACGGATTTCCACCGCGCAGCCGGCATAGCGCAGCGCCAGGCGTGCGCGCATGGCCCAGGGGCAGCGGCGGAAGGAATAGAGGATCATCCGCACACCTGCACTTGGCTCAGGCCATTGCCCTGGCGCTGGACCTGGATCTGCACGGGGATGCGCTCGTGCATCTCCTGCACGTGGGAAATCACCGCCACCTTGCGTCCCAGGGCTTGCAGGCCATCAAGGGCATCCATTGCCAGTTGCAGCGACTCGGGGTCGAGACTGCCGAAACCCTCGTCGATGAACAGCGATTCGATGCGCAGGGTGCTCGAGGCCATCGACGCCAGGCCCAAGGCCAGGGCCAGGGACACCAGGAAGGTTTCGCCGCCGGATAGCGAATGCACCGAGCGCAGTTCGTCGCCCATCTCGGTGTCCAGCACCAGCAGGCCGAGCGAGCTGCCGCCGCGCTTGAGGCGGTAGCGGCGGGCCAGTTGGCGCAGCTGGCTGTTGGCATGGTGCACCAGCAGGTCGAGGTTGTAGCCCTGGGCGATCTTGCGGAAGGTGTCGCCGCTGGCCGAGCCGATCAGCGCGTTCAGCCGTGCCCAGCGCTGCCACTCCTGGTAGGCCTTGGCGATCTCCTCGGCCAGGGCCTGGTGCGCCAGTTGGCGACGCTGGTCATCGGCCTGCTGGGCGCGCAGCTCGGCGCAGTGCTGCTCGTGCACGAGCAGTTGCTGCTGCAGCTCGGCCAAGGTCTGTTCGAGTGCCTCGGCCGGCAACTCGCCGTGGGCCTGGGCCAAGTGCTGCTGCAGGCGCTGCTCGCGCTCCTGCACGCGCACACGGGCCTGCTCGATGGCTTTTTCCGCGTCCTGGAGTGTCTGGCGCAGTTGCCCCAGCTGGGCCTCGTCGAAGGCCAGCAGCCGTGCCAGGCCGCTGTCATCGAGCTCCGGATGCTGGGCACGCCATTGCCCGATGTCGCCTTGCAGCTGCGCGTGCTCCTGCTCCAGGGCGTGCAAGCGAGCCTGATCGGCCTTGAGCTGGCTGGCCAGTTGCACGCCTTGGGTGCGCGCGTCCTGAAGGTGTTGCGCGGTACTGGCCTCGGCCTGGCGGGCTTGCTCGACCTGCTGCTCCAGGTGGGTTTGCCAGTGCTCGGCGCTGGGCTGCTCGCCCAGCAAGCCGCGCAGGCTGTCATGGGACTGTCGCTGCTGTTCGACCAAGGCGGTGATCTGCTGGCGCAGCTCGTCCTGGCGCTGCAGACGACCTTGCTGTTGCGTCTGCAGCTTGTCCAGCTGGTGCTGGCGCTGGGTCTGTTCCTGCCGTTCATCCTTCTGCTGCTCGAGCTGCTGCAGGCGCTGGCTGATGTGCTGGTCGAGGGCGAGGAAGGCCTGGGCTGGCTCGTCACGCAGGGCCTTGAGGATGTCCTCGGGCAGCAGCGTGGCAAAGTCGGCCAGGGCTTGCTGCAGGCGCTCTTCGTCAGCGGCAAGCGCTTGGTGCTGCTGGTTCAGGCGCTGGGCGGCCTGCTGCTTGCCGTCATTGGCGACCTGCAATTGCTGGTGCAGGCGCGCGGCATCTTTTTGCAGGGCCAGCAGGGTGGTCTGGCGCTGTTCGTCGCGGTCGATTTCCTGGTTGAGCCGACTCAGCTGAGCCTTGAGCCAAGCGCTGCGGCCCTGGCTGTCCTGCCCGGCCAATGCCGGCCACAGGGCGTGGGCGGCCAGTTGCTCGGCCAGCGGCTGCTGCTGTTCGGCCAGTTGCGCCTGCTGGTGCTGGAATTCCTTGATCTGCCCGTTGAGCACGCCGACCTGGGCACGCAGCTCTTCGAGTTGTGCCTTGAGCCCATCGACCCGCGCCTGGGCCGCGGCTTCCTCGGCCTGATCGTGACGCCCCAGACTGTCGAGCAGGGCGTCCGGCTGGTGGTAGGGGTGTTCGGCACTGCCACAGACTGGGCACGGTTCACCCTCCTGCAACTGCGCGCGCAGCTCCTCGACGCTGGCATTGCGCGCCAGGCGCTGGCGTTCGAGCAACTGTCGAGTCAGGGCCAGGGCCTGCTCGGCGTTTTCCAGCTCGGCCTTGGCCTGCTGGCCTGCGCCGATCAGTTGCTGGCGTTGCTGCAAGCCAGCCTGCTGGCGCTCGCGCAGGGACTGGGCCCGCTGTTGCAACTCCAGCTCCTGGCTGTGCAGGCGCGACAGCGCTTCGACAGCGCGCTGCTGCTTGCGATTGTCCTGCAGCATGGCGCCGAGCAAATCGATCTGCTCGGCCAGGGCCTGCGGTTCGGCGCCGGCTTCACGGTACAGCAGCTCAAGCGCTTCGCGCTGCTCCTGCAGCACGGCGTCGGCCTGGCTGGCCTGGGCCTGCAGGCCAGGCAACTCCTCGCGGCCCTGGTTGAGCCGATTGCCGATCTGCAGCAGCTGTTGCAACTGGTTGCGGTAGGCCTGCCAAGCGTTGCTGAGGTCGGCCAGGTGGGCGCTGTGCTGCAGGCCTGCCTCGATCTGCGCCAGCTGTTGCTGGCTGCGTTGCTGTGCCTGGTCCAATTGCTGCAGCTGTTGCACGCCATCGTTGACCGCCTGGTCGGCCTGCTCACCGAGCTGCTGGAGCTTGACCCGCTCCTGCTCCAGTCGGGCCAGGGTGTGCTGTTCGCTGAAGGCCTGGCGCAACAGCGGGGCGCGTTCGGCCTGGTCGGCCTGGGTCTGGCCAAGGGCCTTGCGGGCGCTGTCCAGCTCCTGTTCCAGCTGGGTGCTGTGGCGCAACAGCTCGGTCTGCTGGCGATCCTGTTCGAGCACGGCGGTGGCCAATGGCGCGAGCTGGCTGGCAATGGCCTGTTGGCGGCTGAACTGGTGGCGTTGCGGGGCCAGTTGGTCGAGGCGCTGCAGGTCCTGGCGTTCGTCGGCCAGTTGCTGCCAGTGCTGCTCGGCCGCTTGCAGGGCTTGGCCAGCGGCGGCCTGCTGGTCCTGCAGCTGACGTTGCTCGTTGAGCCATTGGCGTTGCTGCTCGAGCTGGCGCACGCGGCCCTGGTCGACCTTCAGCTGCTGCTGTGCCTGCGCCAGGCTCAGGTCCAGGGCGGCGCGGTCGCTATCGGCCATCGGCAGCAGGTGGCTGGCGCGTTCCTCCAGCACCCGGTGGGCCTCGAAGGCCTCGCGGGTCTTGCTGAACGCGCGCTGGCCCAGGCGCGTGTAGATCGAGGTGTTGGTGAGCTTTTCAAGCAGCTCGCTGCGTTCCTTGTCATTGGCCTTGAGAAAGGCGCTGAACTCGCTCTGGGCCAGCATCACCGCCCGGGTGAACTGCATGTAGTTCAGGCCCAGCCGCGCCTCGATCAACTGCTTGTATTCGTGCTTGCCCTGGCTGTTGAGCAGTTGCTCGCTGTCCAGGTCATGCAGGCTCTGGCGGCTGGCCTGCAACTTGCCGTTGGCCTTGTCGCGCGCACGGTTGGCCTCCCAGCGGGCACGGTAGCGATGGCCGTCGACGCCGACGAAGTCAACCTCGGCATAGCCGCTGCCACTGCCGCGGCGCAGCAAGGTGCGTGGGTCGTCGGTGGAAATGTCGCCGTCGCCGTCCGGGACCTTGGCTTCCTTGGAGATATTGTTGAGCCGCGGCACATCACCGAACAGGGCCAGGCACAGGGCGTCGAGCAGCGTGCTCTTGCCCGCGCCGGTCGGCCCGGTGATGGCGAATAACCCAGCGCTGGCCAGCGGTTCGGCGGTGAAGTCGATGTCGATGGGGCCGGCCAGCGAGGCCAGGTTCTTCAAGCGAATGGCCAGGATCTTCATGGCTGCTCCTCTTCGTGCTGGACGTCTTGCAGCAGCAGGGCGAAATCGGCCAGGGCCTGGGCATCCGCGGCACTGCCGTAGGCCTGCTCCCAGGCCCGGCTGAACAGGTCCTGGGGCGTGAGCTGCCCCAGCTCGACCAAGTCGATGCCGTCATCCTCGGGGCCACCGCGTCCGGCGTATTCGGCGCTGATGCGCACCAGGCGCACGGCCTTGCCCTCAAGCGCCGCCTCCAGCTGGTGCCGCAGGTCCGGCTGGGGCTCGTCCAGCTGTACGCGGATTTCCAGCCACGGCTGGCGTTGCGGATCTTCGAGCAGGTCGACCCGCGGCAGCGCGGCCAGCGCTTCGAGCAGCGTCGCCAGCGGTGCCGGCCCCAGGCGTTGCAGGGCCACGGCGCGTGGCACCAGGCGTGGTTCGACGTTGACCAGTGTGGCCCCGTCCAGCTCGATCTCCAGGACCTGGTGCGGGTAGCCGATCTCGGCGAACGACAAGGGAATCGGCGAACCGCTGTAGCGGATGCGCTCCTCGCGGTTGACCCGCTGCGGCTTGTGCAGGTGACCCAGCGCGACATAGCTGATGGCCTTGTCGAACAGGCGCGCTGGCAAGGCCTCGGCATTGCCGATGATCAGGCTGCGCTCGGAATCTTCCGAGACCGTGCCGCCGGCCATGTGCGCATGGCTGATGGCGATCAGCGCCTGGTCCTTCTTGCGCTTGCCCAAGGCTGCGGCAATCAGTTGCTGGTGGACCTGGGTGATGCCCTGCAGGTAGTCGTCCCCGAGTAGCGGCCCGGTGACCTCCGCCGGGCGCAGGAACGGCAGGGCCAGGCACCAGGCGCTGACCTTGCCGCGGGCATTGGTCAGCGGGATCAAGAGGCGCTCGCTGTCCAGCTGGCCCTCATCGAGCCAGTGTACCCGGCCCAGGGCGTGGGTGCGCAGGCGGCGCATGAGCGCGGCCGGCAGCTCGATCCGCGAGCCGGAGTCGTGGTTGCCGGCGATCATCACGATGTCCAGCTTGGGCTGTTGCTCGTGGGCCTGGACGATGAAGTCGTAGAGCCGCTCCTGGGCTTTGACCGGTGGGTTGACCGTGTCGAAGACGTCGCCGGCGATCAGCAGCGCATCGGGCTGGCGCAGCTTCAGCTGGCCGAGCAGCCAGGCCAGGAAGCAGGCATGTTCGAAGTCGCGTTCCTGGCCATGCAGGCTCTGGCCAAGGTGCCAGTCGGAGGTGTGAAACAGACGCATTGGGGGTTCCGCGCAGTGCCGACGTGGCGCATGGGGCGCCACGCCTCAGGGGTTATTTGGGATACAGCGGCGGCAGGCTGCCAGGCTCGCTGGGCAGCGCCTGGACCTGCTCGGCCGGTGGGATGGTGCCGATGGCGCGCCACAGCTCGTCGCCTTGCCAGTACTGGCCGCTTTCGCTGTACAAGGCGCCATTGAGACCGTCCAACGCATCGGACAAGGGTACGAAACGGGCGGCCATGTCGGCCAGTGTTTCGGGTTGCTGGCGCGCCCAGGCGTCCAGCGCCTGGCGTGTCGCCTGCGGGTCGTTGGCCTGGCAGGCGCGCTTGAGGTCGTCGAGCAGGCTGCGTGGGCTCGGGCCGCTCTGTGCGGCACGCAGCACCGCCGGTTGTGAACGGGCGCGCCACCACAGGGTAAAGCCCAGCAGGGTGGTCAGGGCCAGCACCAGGGTGCTCAGTTGCCAAGGCCAGAGCAGGGCCGGACGGCCGCCAGCGTCGGTGACCGGCGCCTCGGCGCTCAACACCGGGTTGTCCAGCACGCTGAGGGTGCGCGCCGGCAGGCTGCTGTGCTCCAGGTGGTCCTCGCGGGTGTTCCACCAGGTGACTTCCTGGGCGGGGAGTTCCAGGTTGCCGCTGTGGGTCGGGACCAGCGCTTCGCGCTCCTCGCGGTTGGCGGTCATGCCCCGGTCGTTGACCTCGTTGCGCAGCTGCGGCTGGTCTGGATAGCGACGCAGGCCCTTGACCTCGGTGGCGGGCAGCGGCGGCAGCTGGGTACTGGACAGGCCCTCGGCGCGCAGGATGACGCTGCGCGTCAGGGAATCGCCGATCTGCGTGGGCTGGCTGGCCGGATCAGGGTTCCAGCGTTCCTCGAGGGTCAGGCGGCGGGCCGGGAGCCAAGGGGCGCCAGGCGGGTAGTCGGCGGGGATCGGCCGGACCTCCAGGCGCAGCGGCAGCGAGCTGACCTGCACCTGCTTGCCGACCCGCGCTGTACCGTCGCGCTGTTCGTCGCTGTCGGCGGCGGTGGCGGTGAAGGTCAGTGGCGGGACCTGCAGCGGGCCGCTCTGCAGCGGGTACACCGCGTAGCGCATCTCGATCACGCCATGGCGCACGCCGTTGATCTGTTTTTCGTAGGTGCGCGACTCGCCTAGCGGCTCGACCCTGGCGTTGTCCAGTTGCAAGGGGCTCAGGCTGCTGTCGTCGTACAGCGACACCGAATGATAGATGCGCAGGGTCAGCATCGCCTGGGCCTGGACGTAGACGCTGGGGCTGTCGAAGGTAGCCTCGATGAACACCTGAGCGGCGCTGTCGGGGCGGCTGCTGTCGGCGGCCTGGACCTGCAGTTCGATGGGTTGGCTGAGCGACTGGCCCAGCTGCAGCGCCGGAATTCGCAGGCTGCCGCTGCGCCGGGGCAGCAAGGTAATGATCCAGCGGGTGCTGGCGCGGGTCTCACCGTCGAGGGTGTGCAGGCTGTTGAGCTGGCGGGTGCCGCGCACGTCGAAATCGCCTTCCAGGGCACTGAGGTCGGGCTTGCCGAACTGGGTGACGTCCTGGCTTTCCAGGGTCAGCTCCAGGGTTTCACCGGCTTGCAGGCGCGTGCGGTCGACACTGGCCTGCAGTGCCGCCTGTGCCTGCATGGCAAATAGCAGGCTAAGGAGAAGGGCGCCGAGGCGGCTCATCGTGGGGTTTCCTGATGCAGTTGCTGTTCATACCAGAATTTGCGCCGCAGCAGCTCGGCCGGATTGTCCGGGATCTCCCGCAGCCATTGTTCCAGGGCCTGGCGCTGCTCGGCGTCAAGCGTGCTGGAGGTCGACCGCTTGGGCGGGCTGATCAGCTCGTCATCGCCAGCAGGCTGGTTCGCGCCGCTGGCCTGGGGCGCGCCGTTGCCGTCGCCAGAGGCCTGGGAGGAGGCCTCGTCTTGCGTGCCCTGGCTGCCTTGTGACTGACTGGCCGCCGAGCTGCTGTTGCCCTCGGTCTCGCTGCCCGGACTGCCCTGGGCAGCGCTGCTGCTCGGCTGCGCTTGGGCTTTGGCCTCGCGCTGGCGCAGCAGTTGCTCCACCAGGACCTGGTTGTCCAGGGCCGGTTGCAGGTCGGGCTGGCGTTCCAGCGCCTGATCATAGGCGTCCAGCGCCGCTTCCAGCTCCCCGCCGCGGGCCAGGGCGTTGCCGCGGTTGTAATGGGCGGCGGCGCTGTTGCCCTGGGCGAAGGCGCGTGCCGCCGCAGCATAGTCGCCTGCCTCGAAGAGTGCCATGCCTTGCCACTGCGGATCGCGGAAATGCCGCGCCGCCTCGACCGGCTGTTGCTGCTCCAGCAGGCGTGCGCCTTGCTGGTCGGGGCGCAGCCACAAGTCGTTGAACTCCAAGGCCTGGCTGGGCTGCGGCAGCACCAGCAACAAGGGCAGGCAGAACAGCCAGCCGCGCCGACCGGCGCAGGCTGCCAGTAGCAACAGTGGCAGCAGCAGCCAGTGGCCCTGGTCGGCCCAGCTGTCCAGCTGCAGGGTCTGGCCGTCGTTGCGCAGGCCCTGCGGATTGTCGAACAGGCCCAGGCCACGCAGGTCCAGGTCATCGATCCGGGCGTGGCGGTAGCGTCCACCGGTGCCATTGATGAAAGGTTTGAGGCTGGCGCTGTCCAGGCGCGGCAAGAGAATGCCGCCCTGGTCATCCTTCATGTACTCGCCACTGGCCTGGCGCACCGGCGCGCCCTCGGCGCTGCCGATGCCCAGCATCAACAGGCTCGGCCCCTGGCGGCCCAGGGCCCGAAGGATACCGTCGCGTTCCTGGGCGCTGAGCGCTGAGCCGATCAGCAGCAGGCGGCCTTGGCCGAGCCCACTCTGGGCCAGCAGGGCCAGGCCCTTGGCCACCGCCAGGTCCGCGCGCTGGCCGGGCTGGGGCATGATCGATGGGTCCACGGCCTCGAGCAGGTTGCGGCTGGTCGCCAGGTCATCGGAGAGTGGTACCAGGGTGTGGGCGCTGCCGGCATAGACGATCAGCGCGGTCTGGCTGTCGCGGCGGTGCTCGAGCAAGTCGAGGATCTTGCGCCGCGCCTGTTCCAGCCGGTTGGGCGCGCTGTCCTCGGCGAGCATCTGCGGCGTCATCTCGAGCAGGATCACCAGCGGGTCGGCCGGGCGCTGGCGGGTTTCTTCCAGGCGCTGCCAGCTCGGCCCAAGCAGGGCCAGGCACATCAGCAACCAGGCCAGGCCGAGGACGATCCATGACGATTTGCTGTTGCTGCCGTTGCCACCGCCGAGCAGCACGGCATGGAACTGCGCCGGGACAATCATCTGCCAGCGCCCGGCGCGCTTGCGCCGGTGCCATAGTTTCCATAGCAGCCAGGCCAGCAGCGGCAGCACCAGCAGCCAGAACGGACGCAGCCATTGCGGCCACAGGGCAATCATCGCCGTCTCCTCAGGCCCAGGCGCTTGAGCCGTTCTCGCCACTGCGGGGGCGCTTGCAGGAACAGCGGCCGGCGCATCAGGCGTTGCAGGCGGTTGTCGGGCCACTGCGCGGCGATCACCAGCAGTACGCTGAGCAGCAGCGCCAGGGCCAGCGGCCAGCTGTACAGGGCCTTGGCGGTGCGCGCCCGGGTCGGTTGCTGAGCGACCGGCTCCAGCTCGTCGAGGGTGTCGCCGATGGCGTCGAGCTCGGCCCCGTCGTGGGCACGGAAGTAGGCGCCGTGGGTCAGCTCGGCGATCTCGCGCAGCGCGGCTTCGTCCAGGTCCAGGCTCGGATTGAGCCCCAGCAGGCCCGGTGTGCCGCTGGCCTCGGGGTTGGCGCCGATGCCGATGGTGTAGATGCGCACGCCTTCCTGGGCCGCCAGGCGGGCAGCGGTCAGCGGGTGGATCTGGCCGCCGTTGTTGGCACCGTCGGTGACCAGGATCAGCACACGGCTCTGCGCCGGGCGCTGGCGCAGGCGCTTGACCGCCAGGCCGATGGCGTCGCCGATGGCGGTGTTCTTGCCGGCGATGCCGATCTGCGCCTCATCGAGGAAGGCGCGCACGGTGCGACGGTCGAAGGTCAGCGGCGCCTGCAGGTACGCCTGGCTGCCGAACAGGATCAGGCCGACGCGATCGCCCTCGCGGTGCTGAAGGAAGTCGCCGAGCAGTGCCTTGACCAGGCTCAGGCGGCTGACGTCATCGTCCTGCCAGTGCATGTCGGGGAAGTCCATGGAGCCGGACACGTCCACCGCCACCAGCAGGTCCCGCCCGCTGGCGGCCACCGGCACCGGGTCGCCCAGCCATTGCGGGCGCGCGGCGGCCAGCAGCAGGAGCAGCCAGATCAGCACATAGGGCGCCTGCTGGCGCCAGGTCGGCAGGTTGAGGCGCGCGCGGCGCCCGGCCAGGCCTTCGAGTTCGTCGAGAAACCCTACCTTGAGCACCGGCTCGCCGCTGTCGGCCGGCGGCAGCAGCAGGCGTGCCAGCCAGGGCAGCGGCAGCAGCAGGAAGATCCACGGCCAGGCCAGTTCAAACATGCTTGCGGATCCAGGTGTCGACCGCCTGGCTGAGCCCGGCGATGGCCTTGTCGTCGAGTTTGCACTCGGGCTTGTAGGCGCCTTCGACCAGCACCATCCAGCGGGTCAACCCGGCGGCAGGACAGCGGTTGTCGAGAAACGCCAGCCACTGGCGACCGTTGAGGGTGTGGCTGTTGGCGCCGGGGTAGTGATTGCGGCACAGGCGCTTGAGCAACGCATTGATCTGCTGCAGCCAGGCTCCGGCAGGGGCGCCGTCGTAGGGGCGGGGCAGGCGTGCAAGTTCGGCCAGGGCTTCCTGGCGCACTGGGTCCAGCGGTTGTTCGGCGCGCACCACTGGCCGCTTGCCCGGGCGCCAGCGGCGCAGGCGCCACAGGCCCCAGACGAGCAGCGGCATGAGCAGCAACAGCACCCACCAGCCAGGCGCGGGTGGCCACAGGCCGATCGGTGCCGGGGCAATCAGGGGGTGCAGCTGGTCCAGCGGATTCACTTGGTGCCTCCGGGGCGCTGGGCGCTGAGGTGCTCGCGCAGCTGTTCGATCATGTCACTCTGGGTGCTCAGGGGCATCAGCAACACCCGCAGCTTCTGCGCCAGCAGCTCCCAGTGGGCGATGCGCGCTTCGCTGCGCTGGCGATAGTCCTGGCGCAAACTGGCGTCCAGGGTGTCGAGCTCCAGGTGTGCCCCGCGCTGGGCGAAGCGCAGCAGGCCGGCGGCCGGCAGCGCATGGTCGAGGGGGTCGGACAGCGGCATCAGCAGCAGGTCGCAGTGGCGCGACAGCAGGGTCAGGTGCTGCTCGACCGCTGGGCTCAGGGCCCGCTCGTCGCAGATGATGATGGCCAGGCTGCCCGGGCGCAGCACTTCGCGCGCGCGGCGCAGGGCCAGGCCGAGGCTGTCGGGCTGCTGCGCGGCCTCGGTGTGCAGCGACTGGTTGACCCGCGCCAGGCGGTTGAGCAATTGCAGCAGGCTTTGCTTGCTGCGCCGGGGCTTGATCTCATAGTGCTCGCTGTCGCCGAACACCAGGCCGCCGATGCGGTCGTTGTGGCCCAGGCCGGCCCAGCCGAACAGCGCGGCGGCCTGGGCCGCCAGCACCGATTTGAACATCATGCCGGAGCCGAAGAACAGTCGCTGGCTCTGCTCGACCACGATGAAGATCGGCCGCTCGCGCTCTTCATGGAACAGCTTGGTGTGGGGTTCCTGGGTACGGGCCGTGACACGCCAGTCGATGTTGCGCACATCGTCGCCCGCCTGGTACACCCGCACCTGGTCGAAGTCGATGCCACGCCCGCGCAGCTTGGAATGGTGCAGGCCGACCAGCGGGCTGCGCTGGCCGGGCCGGGAAAACAACTGGATTTCGCGCACGCGATGGCGCATCTCGATCAGCTCGGTGAGGCTGATGCGGATGCCGGGAGAGGCCAGCTGAGAGGCAGGCATGGGATCAGGCGACAGCGACGGCGTCGAGGATGCGCTGGACCACCCGGTCCTGGTCGACCCCCGCGGCTTCCGCCTCGAAGGACAGGATGATGCGGTGGCGCAGCACGTCGAACAGCACGGCCTGGATGTCCTCGGGGCTGACGAAGTCGCGGCCGGCCAGCCAGGCATGGGCCCGGGCACAGCGGTCCAGCGCGATCGAGCCACGGGGGCTGGCGCCGTAGGCGATCCAGTCGGCCAGTTCCGGGTCGAACTTGGCGGGCGTGCGCGTGGCCATCACCAGCTGTACCAGGTATTCCTCCACCGCATCGGCCATGTACAGGCCGAGGATCTCCTTGCGCGCGGCGAAAATCGCCTGCTGGCTGACCCGCCGCTCCGGCTTGGTCTCGCCATTGAGCGCCTCGCCACGGGCCTGCTGGAGGATACGCCGCTCCACCGCGGCGTCGGGGAAGCCGATTTTCACGTGCATCAAGAAACGGTCGAGCTGCGCCTCGGGCAGTGGGTAGGTGCCTTCCTGCTCGATCGGGTTCTGCGTGGCCATGACCAGAAACAGCGGCGACAGGTCGTAGGTGCTGCGCCCGACGCTGACCTGGCGCTCGGCCATGGCCTCGAGCAGCGCCGACTGCACCTTGGCCGGGGCCCGGTTGATTTCATCGGCCAGCACCAGGTTATGGAAGATCGGCCCTTGCTGGAACACGAAGCTACCTGTTTCGGGACGGTAGATCTCGGTGCCGGTGATGTCGGCCGGCAGCAGGTCGGGGGTGAACTGGATGCGGTGGAACTGCGCCTCGACGCCCTCGGCCAGCTCCTTGATGGCCTTGGTCTTGGCCAGGCCCGGAGCGCCTTCGACGAGCATGTGGCCGTCGGCCAGAAGGACGATCAGCAGGCGCTCGACCAGTTTTTCCTGGCCAAGGATCTGGGTGGAAAGAAAAGTGCGCAGCGCGATCAGCGCTTCACGGTGTTCCATCGTCGGCGGTTCCTGGACATTGGCCGGGGTGTGCGTGGGAAACCGGCACCCGGGCAGGGGCTGATACTTTAATCCATCCGGGCCCGTGCCGACCAATGGCAGCACGGAAAAAACTTGAAATACCGCGTCCTACTGAGTTTGCGAAAGACCTTTCAGCTTTTACGGATTCGACTGACTCCGCTTCAGCCCGTCATGGCCTCCTATCAGGTTTTTTACATGGAGGATCCAGGGATGAGCGATCAGGCGATCAGTGTGCGAATCGGCGTGTTCTTCGATGGCACGGGTAACCATCGCGACAACAGCCTGCAGGGCCAGTTGGAGCAGGACGATGCGGCCGTCGATGGCGGTGACGGCAGCTATGCCAATGCGTTGACGAACGTGGCGCTGCTGTGCGGGCTTTATCCGCACCACCTGCGTAGCGGGGCAGGGCAATGGTGCCTGGCGCAGTATGTCGCAGGTGTCGGCACCACCTGTGGCGGCCCCGACTCCTGGTATGCCCAGGCTACCGGGCGCTGGGAGACGGGCGTGGAAGCGAGGGTAGCGCAGGCGGCCGCCGCCATTGGTGTGCAGCTGCAAGCGCTGCTCGCCCGGCAATCCGGCGTGCGTCTGCAAGGCATCGTGTTCGACCTGTTTGGCTTCAGCCGGGGCGCCGCCGCCGCCCGGCATTTTGCCAACGACCTGCGCAAGGGCGCCGATAGCTTGCTGGCGCATGCGCTGCGGGACTGCCCTGCAATGTTTGCCAGCGGTGTTACCTGGCAGGACGGCGTCGCGCTGGGCTTCATTGGCTTGTTCGATACGGTCGCCGCCATCCTCGCGCCCCGCGCGGGGCGCTCGGGCATCGGCGATTTGTGCCTCGATCTGCCGGCAGGCATGGCGCAGCGGGTGGTGCAACTGGTGGCTGGCGACGAGCACCGGCATCACTTCCCGCTCATCGCCAGCGACCATGACATCGTGCTCCCGGGCGCGCACGCCGATATCGGCGGCGGCTATCGGGCGTATATGCAGGAGCAGGTCCTGCTCAGCAAGCCGTGCTCGAACCGCGTGTCGCTGTGTACCTCGGCCCAGGATACGACCGTTCATGCCCAGGTGAGCGCCTTGGCCGGCGCATACCTCGATTCCCCCGCGCCCCGGCCACGGGTGCTGACCTGGGAAGTGCCGATCGAAAGCCACCGCGCCACGCGTGAAACGCCGCAAAAGCAGGTCTACGCCGCCCTGTATCGCGAACGCGAGGTGCTCGGCCACTTGTCCCGCGTGTACCTGCGGATCATGCACGACCTGGCGCTCGCCAGCGGTGTGCCCCTGCTGGCGTTCGACGAGAAAGCCCAGCCTTACTGCCTGCCGCAGGAGCTGCAGGAGATAAGCGGCAAGCTGCGGGAGTTCGCCCTCGGGCGCCGGCATGACAGCGGCTTGAGCGACGAGGAACAGCAGTTGCTGCAAGCCAGGTACATCCACACTTCCGCGCACTGGAACCCATTCAAGGGCTTGCGCAACAGCGCGCTCGATCTGCTTTACATCAACCGGCCCGCACAGGGTGGGCGCCGGGTGTATGGCAGGCCGGGTGGGCAAGGCGTGGAGAACCCATTCCACGATTGATTGATGCATTTCCATGCCAAGGGAGCGTGGCTCCTACTCGTTTGCGAGATCTGCCCTACACGCACTTCCTATGGAGTACCGGTAGGGTTCAGCGCTGAACAGCGTCCGAAAGATTTCCCATGCCCTTCGTGCAAATAGTTACAAAGGAAGCGATTGAATGCCCCGCCCGTTGCTTGACCCTCCCTGCAAAGGTTGGTGCAGGGATTTGCCTGGCCCGGACAAACAACCCGGAGCACTGGTGGCCCTAGCGTGGACTCCCCACCATCTGGACACTGTCTACCTGGAGTTATCGAGGCCGCCAGCCCCGGCAGGCGGGCTGGGGTTGTGCTGTATGTCGCTGGCCTTGTTCTGCTTCGCGGTCTCGCTGACGTTGCTGGGCTGGCCCTGGAGTTATGTTGCAGGCGAGGGCAGGGTTCTGCTGCTCAGCACCTTGATGCTGTCCGCCTGGGCTGGTTTGTGCTGCTACAGAGCGATCGTCTGCGTGCCCAGAGGACTACCCATTCGCTTCAACCGGGCGCGTCGACGTATCTATACCTATAACGTCCAGCGCCGTCGCTGGAACCCATTCAGGCGCTGGCTGGTGACCCCCGTCGCCTACGACTGGACACAGGTGCGTGCCGAAGCCTGGCGACAATGCGCCCCGCTTTTTCAAGGCGGTATCGTCGTGAACTGGGGGGTATCGCTGGCCATCGTGGCGCCCGGTACTCACACTGTCATCGACCGCTTCATGCTATGCAGCAATGATTCCAACGAGGCTGCCTGGGCTTGTATCTGTACCTACATGCAGCAAGGCGCGCATGCTTTGCCACCGCCAGGCCCATCGAGAGCCCAGGATGAAGCGCCTTGGTACGACCTGGCCTGGCGCCTGACACCCCAGGTGCGTTGGCCCCAGGACATGGACCGCGAATCGCGGACTGCGCCTTGAGGCACGGGGCGGCGTGGGCCGCCTTTGCCACGATCGCGGATCAGTGATGCCAGGGCAGCACTTGGCTCAGTTCTTCGAGGTGGAATGCTTGCGCCCCTGGTCACACAGGGCAAAGACCACTACCAGCACCCCGGAGATAGCCAGAATCAGTGCCACGCCATCGGTGGAGTGGGTCGCCGAGCCAGCTACCAGCGCCAGGCCACCCAGCGGGGCGAGGCCGCCGGCCACGGCGGTGCCGATCTCGCGGCCGGTGCCAAAGCCCGAGGAGCGTGTCTGGGTCGGGAACTGGCGGCTGAGGAACGAGCCCTGGGGGGCGAACATCATCGGGGCGAGGATGCCAGTGCCAATGGCGATGGCCAGGTAGATCATCAGCGGCTCGCCAGTGCTCAGCAGTTGCAGGAACGGATAGGCGAACAGCGTCGACAATACGCCGCCGAGCATCAGCACTTTCTTGCTGCTCCAACGGTCGCACAGCCAGCCGAACAACGGCACCGCGAAGATTGCCACCAGGCTGGCGATGGTCACCGACAGCGAGGTGACGTGGGCCCCGACACCCTTGAACTGGGTCAGGTAGGCCAGGGAGAAGGTCTTGAAGATGTAGCTCAGGGCGTTGTAGCCGATGGCCACGAAGAACACCACGCCCAGGCCCTTGAGGTCGTTTCTGAACAGCAGCTTGAGCGGCGAGACCTGCGGTTTGCCCGGGTCCTTGTCGAGCTCCTTGAAGTCCGGGGTTTCCGGGATGCTCTTGCGCACCCAGAGGCCAACGGCAACCAGGGCGATGCTGGCGATGAAGGGAATGCGCCAGCCGCCCTGGAGCAGGAAATCGTTGCCGTTCATGGTCAGCAGGTACACGGTCAGAGACGACAGCAGCAGGCCCAGATTCAGGCCCAGCGCTGGCCAAGCCCCTTGGCTGCCACGCTTGCCTTCCTCGGCATGCTCGTAGGAGGTTACCGCGGCGCCGGACAGTTCGGCACCCGCGCCCAAGCCCTGGATGATGCGCACCGCCACCAGGATGATGGGCGCCCAGATGCCGATCGATGCATAGCTGGGAATCAGGCCGATCAGCATGGTGCACAAGCCCATCATGCAGAAGGTGATCACCAGTACATGCTTGCGGCCGAAGCGGTCGCCCAGATAGCCGAACAGGATGCCGCCGAAGGGCCGCGCGATGAAGCCGATGGCAAAGGTGGAGAACGCCAGCAGCGACGCCACCGCCGGGTTGGCCGCATCGAAGAAGATCTTCGAGAAGACAATGGCCGCCATGGTCGCGTAGAGGTAGAAGTCGTACCACTCCAGCATCGAGCCGAAGATGGTCGCCGCGGCTACCTTGCGCAGGCGCTTGCGTTGCTGTTCGGGCGTTTCCGTCGCGGACAGGGCCGCTTCATGTACCGACATTCGAGGATTCCTTATTGTCTTTGTAATGGTCTGTGCAGCAGGGTTCAGCGGGCCTTGAGGATCCTCTCGGCGATCATCTGGCCGATCGGAATGGCCGAGGTGGCAGCCGGCGATGGGGCATTGCAGACATGCACCATGCGCGGGGTCTCGGCGAACAGAAAGTCGTGCACCAGGGTGCCGTCGCGCATCACTGCCTGGGCCCGGATGCCGGCTTCATAAGGCAGCAGGTCCGAGACCTGCAGCGACGGGCAGTACTTGCGGCACTGTTCCAGGTAGCCGCGTTTGAACAGCGAATTCTTCATTTCGGTGGTGCCGGAACCGAGGTTGTTCCAGAGCGTCTTCCAGAACCCGGGGAAGCGTGCGTACTCGGCGACATCGCGCCAGTTCACCGAGGCCTTGCGGTAGTTCTCCCGGCCCAGGCCGAGCACGGCGTTGGGGCCGACGGTGACGCTGCCGTCGATCATCCGCGTCAGGTGCACGCCGAGGAACGGCAGGTCCGGGTCGGGGATCGGGTAGATCAGGTGGTTGACGATCTGATTCTTGCTCGCTGGCAGGCGGTAGTACTCGCCACGGAAGGGGATGATCTGGTGATCGATCTTTACCCCCGCCAGGCGCGCCAGTCGGTCGGACTGCAGGCCGGCGCAGGCCACCAGTTGGCGCGCGCGCCACGCTTGGTCGTCGCTGCTGACGGTGACGTTATCGCCAGTTTCAACGATTGCCCGCACCGTCGTGGACAGCCGCACCTCGCCGCCAGCAGCCTGGATCACCCGCGCCATGGCCTGGCATACCTGCTTGTAGTCGACAATGCCAGTGGCATCGAGGAACAGCCCGCCGAGGCCGACGATGTTTGGCTCACGACGCTGCAGTTCAGCGGCGTCCAGGCGCTCGACCTTCAGGCCGTTCTGTTGCGAACGTTCGTACAAAGCCTGCATACGCTGCATTTCCAGGGCATTGGACGCCACCAGCAGCTTGCCGCAGACATCGAACGCGATGCCATGCTCGGTGCAGAAATCCTTGGTCGCCTGGGCGCCGCGCTTGCACAGGTCGGCCTTGAGGCTGCCTGGCGCGTAATAGATGCCCGCATGGATCACGCCGCTGTTGTGACCGGTCTGGTGGCGGCCCAGGCTGTCTTCTTTCTCCAGGATCAGCAGCGAGGCGCCGGGCCGCTGTTCGAGCAAGGCCATGGCGGTCGCGAGGCCGACAATGCCGCCGCCGATGATGCAGTAGTCGTAAATCATGCAGGAATACCTTGAATGTTCTTGTCGGTGGATCTGCTTATCAGGTTGTCAGACTAAGTAGTGCGTGCGTAAGCCTCGCCAGGCGTCTTGGGCGACCTCCGGGTTAGTCGAGGGCAGGCAGGTCGAGCTTCAAGCGTTTGGCCGAAGCCCGCAGGTGCGCTTCGGCGCAGGCTGCCGCGCCCTGGCGGTCACCAGCGGCGATGGCCTCGTAGAGGCTTTGGTGCTCACGGTTGGCCTCGGCCGAGCCGCCCACCGAATGGACAGCGGAGTTTTCCCAGGCGGCCTGCCTTGCGGCGGCCAGCTGCCCACGCAAAAAGTCGTGGAAGGCCACGAAATAGTCGTTCTTGCTGGCTTCGGCGATGGCCCGGTGGAAGGCCACGTCGGCGGCCGCGGCGGCGGCAAAGTCGCTGCGCTTGTCGAGCATTTCCTTGAGCGCCTTGGCCATGTTTGCCAAGTCGTCTTCGTCGCGACGGCGCGCCGCGATGGCCGCGGCTTGGGTCTCGATCCACAGGCGCATTTCGAACATCTGCGCCAGGTCAGGCTTGCGGCCGTTACTGCCAGGGAAGCGGAAGACCGTGCCGGCGGGCGTCTGCGAAATGTACGAGCCGAGCCCGCGTCGGGCGATGAGCACGCCGTCGGCCTTGAGCTGGGCCACGGCTTCGCGGACCACCGAGCGGCTGACGTGCAGTTGTTCGGCCAGTTGCTGTTCGGTGGGCAGGCGCGATTCGGCGGCCAGGCGGCCAGAATCGATCTCGGCGCGAATGGCGCTGACGACGCGTTCAACCAGGGTGTCGGGGCGCTGGAGCTCGAGCATGGATGGCTCTTGTGTGGTGATCAGGTTGTCAGACTAACTTTTTGGGGTGGGGGGTTGTCAAGTCCATATACGCGGTGTCTGCTTCGCGGCAAGTCGGGGCGCCGAACCGCCGCTGCCAGAGGTTCAACGTCGCCCCCGACTTTGAGATCCCGCCCAAAAATTGTGCGAGCGAGTCTTGCCAGGGCGCCGGACCGGCCTCAATCAATCGCGGTGTATCAGGTTGCCCGAGGTCGCTGGCCTTGCGGCCGCTACGCGCCCGTTCGCGGGCAAGCCCGCTCCCACAATGTCCGAGTCGATCATACTGTCTGCGGTATGCACGATCCTGTGGGAGCGGGCTTGCCCGCGAACGGGCGGCACTGACAGAGCGAAGACAGTTGCTCCCACAAAGTATGCGCCGCGCTTGCAGGCTTTGTTCTCTGCGCGACAGCGCAGTCCAGCGGGCTCGGCGATCTCTCAGAGAGCAAACGCTAACCCATTGATTTAGCTGCTGTGGGCGCGGCGGTTCGGCGCTCCGATTTACCCGCAAAGCGCCGCTCGATCCCAGGGATCGCCACAACAGACAACAATCAAAGGCCCATAAAGCCTCAGAGCTCGCTGACGTAAGTGCCTGTCCCTTTGAGGATGTTCTGCAGGGTCAGCTCGACCTCCGCCAGATCGCCTGCCGGCGTAGCATGCAGGATCTCCAGGTGATCATCCCCGCGCAGGGCATCGCTGTCCCCGGCGGCCACTTCGATCAGCAACCGGCCAGTGCCGAGCGTGACCTTCAGCCCGTCCAGGGTGGACGGCTCATCGTCAAGTGTCAGGTCCACCGTGTCTTCGTCCGGATAACGGGTCAGCAGGAACATCTGGCCGTTGTCGCTATGACAGCACAGGGTGGCCATGTCGTCCTCTTCGTCGTCGCAGGGCGTGGCGAAGAGCAGGGCGGTTTTAAGTTGCATGGGCGGCTCTTTTCAACAGGGATGAAATGGAATTCTGCCAGCCTTGCTGTGTTCTATAAACGCAATGTTGCCGGTCATTGACCGAATATGTCGCAGCGCCGCAAGCAGCCGTGACCTGCCAGTCGTTAAGCTGCCCAATCGATGGACACCCGTAAAGACACAGCCCAGGTTACGGCAGTCGTCTTTGCAGATGTCCATTCGTGGAATGGCTGAACACGAGCGTGCAACCCACGTTCAACGCCTGTCCTTCTGGTTTTACCGTCTTGCCGCCACGGGTTGGCTATCGTTGAACCGTAGATGGCGGACGCGCGCGACGCTTCACTCATGACAAAAGCCCAAGCGGAGTACCACAGATGGCGTTCTTCACCGCAGCCAGCAAAGCCGACTTCCAGCATCAACTGAAAGCGGTCCTGGCGCAGCACATCAGCGAACAGTCACTGCCACAAGTGGCACTGTTCGCCGAACAGTTCTTCGGCATCATCTCTCTGGACGAACTCACCCAGCGCAGGCTTTCCGACCTGGCGGGCTGTACGCTCTCTGCCTGGCGCATCATCGAGCGCTTCGACCCCGAGCACCCCGAGGTGCGGGTCTACAACCCTGATTACGAGCGCCATGGCTGGCAGTCGACGCACACCGCGGTCGAGGTGCTGCACCATGACCTGCCGTTTCTGGTCGACTCGGTGCGCACCGAGCTGAACCGTCGCGGCTACAGCATTCATACCCTGCAGACCACCGTGCTGAGCGTGCGGCGTGGCGCCAATGGCGAACTGCTCGAAGTCCTGCCCAAGGGCAGCGTGGGCGAGGGTGTGCAGCACGAATCGCTGATGTACCTGGAGATCGATCGCTGCGCCAATGCCGCCGAGCTCAATGTGCTGGCCCGCGAGCTGGAACAGGTGCTGGCCGAGGTACGCGTTGCCGTCGACGACTTCGAGCCGATGAAGGACAAGCTGCGCGAGATCGTCGCCCTGGTCGAACAGAGCCCGTACGCGCCGGCGCAGAATGAAAAGGCCGAAGTCAAGGCCTTCCTCGAGTGGTTGCTGGGCAATCACTTCACCTTCCTGGGCTACGAGGAGTTCACCGTCTCGGCCGATGCCGAAGGGGGGCAGATCGTCTACGACCCGCAGTCGTTCCTGGGCCTGACCCGCCTGTTGCGCGCCGGCCTCAGCGCCGATGACCTGCGCATCGAGGACTACGCGGTCAACTACCTCAACGAGCCGCTGCTGCTGTCCTTTGCCAAGGCCGCGCAGCCGAGCCGCGTGCACCGTCCGGCGTATCCGGACTACGTGTCGATCCGCCAGCTCGATGCCGAGGGCAAGGTCATCAAGGAGTGCCGCTTCATGGGCCTGTACACCTCGTCGGTGTACGGCGAAAGCGTGCATGCCATTCCCTACATCCGGATCAAGGTCGCCGAAGTCGAGCGTCGCTCGCAGTTCGACCCCAAGGCCCACCTGGGCAAGGAGCTGGCCCAGGTACTTGAAGTGCTGCCGCGCGACGACCTGTTCCAGACCCCGATCGACGAACTCTTCAGCACCGTGATGTCGATCGTGCAGATCCAGGAGCGCAACAAGATCCGTGTGTTCCTGCGCAAGGACCCTTACGGGCGCTTCTGCTACTGCCTGGCCTACGTGCCGCGCGACATCTATTCCACCGAAGTGCGGCAGAAGATCCAGCAGGTGCTGATGGAGCGCCTGAAGGCCAGCGATTGCGAATTCTGGACCTTCTTCTCCGAGTCGGTGCTGGCGCGCGTGCAACTGATCCTGCGGGTCGATCCGAAGAACCGCATCGACATCGACCCGCAGCAGTTGGAAAACGAAGTCATCCAGGCCTGCCGGTCGTGGCAGGACGACTACGCCAGCCTGGTCGTAGAGGGCTTTGGCGAGGCGCAGGGCACCAACATCCTCGCCGACTTCCCCAAGGGCTTCCCCGCGGGCTACCGCGAGCGCTTCGCCGCCCACTCGGCGGTGGTCGACATGCAGCACGTGTTGGCGTTGTCCGAGCGCAAGCCGCTGGTGATGAGCTTCTACCAGCCGCTGACGCAGACCGGCAAACAGCTGCTGCACTGCAAGCTGTACCACGCCGATACGCCATTGGCACTGTCGGACGTCCTGCCGATTCTGGAAAACCTCGGCCTGCGCGTGCTCGGCGAGTTCCCCTACCGGCTACGCCACGCCAGTGGCCGCGAGTTCTGGATCCATGACTTCGCCTTCACCTACAGCGAAGGCCTGGACCTGGACATCCAGCAGCTCAACGACACCCTGCAGGATGCCTTCGTCCATATCGTCCAGGGCGATGCCGAGAACGACGCCTTCAACCGCCTGGTGCTCACCGCTGGCCTGCCCTGGCGCGACGTGGCGCTGCTGCGCGCCTACGCGCGCTACCTCAAGCAAATCCGCCTGGGCTTCGACCTGGGCTACATCGCCAGCACCCTGAACAACCACACCGACATCGCCCGCGAGCTGACCCGGTTGTTCAAGACCCGCTTCTACCTGGCGCGCAAGCTCACCAGCGACGATCTGGACGACAAGCAGCAACGCCTGGAACAGGCGATCCTCACCGCTCTGGACGACGTCCAGGTGCTCAACGAAGACCGCATCCTGCGCCGCTACCTGGACCTGATCAAGGCGACCCTGCGCACCAACTTCTACCAGGCCGACGGCAACGGTCAGAACAAGCCGTACTTCAGCTTCAAGTTCAATCCCAAGCTGATCCCCGAGCTGCCAAAGCCTGTGCCCAAGTTCGAGATCTTCGTCTATTCGCCACGGGTCGAGGGCGTGCACTTGCGCTTCGGCAACGTTGCCCGCGGCGGCCTGCGCTGGTCGGACCGCGAGGAAGATTTCCGTACCGAGGTGCTCGGCCTGGTCAAGGCCCAGCAAGTGAAGAACTCGGTGATCGTGCCGGTCGGCGCCAAGGGCGGCTTCCTGCCGCGACGCCTGCCGCTGGGCGGCAGCCGCGACGAGATCCAGGCCGAGGGCATCGCCTGCTACCGGATCTTCATCAGCGGCCTGCTCGATATCACCGACAACCTCAAGGACGGCGGCGTGGTGCCACCGGCCAACGTGGTGCGCCACGACGACGATGACCCCTACCTGGTGGTGGCGGCGGACAAGGGCACCGCGACCTTCTCCGACATTGCCAACGGCATCGCCATCGATTACGGCTTCTGGCTCGGCGACGCCTTCGCCTCGGGTGGTTCGGCTGGCTACGACCACAAGAAGATGGGCATCACTGCCCGCGGCGCCTGGGTCGGCGTGCAGCGCCACTTCCGCGAGCGTGGCATCAACGTGCAGGAAGATCCGATCACCGTCATCGGCATTGGCGACATGGCCGGCGACGTGTTCGGCAACGGCCTGCTCATGTCCGACAAGCTGCAGCTGGTCGCCGCGTTCAACCACCTGCACATCTTCATCGACCCGAACCCGGACCCGGCGAGCAGCTTCGCTGAGCGCCAGCGACTGTTCGACCTGCCACGCTCGGCCTGGAGCGACTACGACACCGCGCTCATGTCCGAGGGCGGCGGGATCTTCCCGCGTAGCCTCAAGAGCATCACCATCACCCCGCAGATGAAGGAACGCTTCGCCATCCAGGCCGACAAGCTGACCCCGACCGAGCTGCTGCATGCGCTGCTCCAGGCGCCGGTGGACCTGCTGTGGAACGGCGGCATTGGCACCTACGTCAAATCCAGCGAAGAGAGCCACGCCGATGTCGGTGACAAGGCCAACGATGCCCTGCGCGTCAACGGCAACGAGCTGCGCTGCAAGGTGGTAGGCGAGGGCGGCAACCTTGGGATGACCCAGCTGGGTCGGGTCGAGTTCGGCCTCAATGGCGGCGCCACCAACACCGACTTCATCGACAACGCCGGTGGCGTGGACTGCTCCGACCACGAGGTCAACATCAAGATCCTGCTCAACGAAGTGGTGCAGGCTGGCGACATGACCGAGAAGCAGCGCAACCAGCTGCTGGGCAGCATGACCGACGAGGTCGGCTCGCTGGTGCTGGGCAACAACTACAAGCAGACCCAGGCCCTGTCGCTGGCGGCGCGCCGTGCCCGCGAGCGCATTGCCGAGTACAAGCGCCTGATGGCCGACCTGGAAAGCCGTGGCAAGCTGGACCGTGCCATCGAGTTCCTGCCGTCCGAGGAGCAACTGGCCGAGCGCCTGGCTGCCAACCAGGGCCTGACCCGTGCCGAGCTGTCGGTGCTGATTTCCTACAGCAAGATCGACCTCAAGGAGCAGCTGCTCAAGTCCCAGGTGCCCGATGACGACTACCTGACCCGCGACATGGAGACCGCCTTCCCACCGTCGCTGGTCAGCAAGTTCGCCGAGGCCATGCGCCGTCACCGCCTCAAGCGCGAGATCGTCAGCACCCAGATCGCCAACGACCTGGTCAATAACATGGGCATCACCTTCGTCCAGCGCCTGAAGGAATCGACCGGCATGAGCCCGGCCAACGTGGCCGGTGCCTACGTGATCGTGCGTGACATCTTCCATCTGCCGCACTGGTTCCGCCAGATCGAGGCCCTGGATTACCAGGTCAAGGCCGAGATCCAGCTGACCCTGATGGACGAACTGATGCGCCTGGGCCGTCGGGCCACCCGCTGGTTCCTGCGTAGCCGGCGCAACGAGCAGGACGCTGGCCGCGACGTCGCCCACTTCGGACCGAAGATCGCCCAGCTCGGGCTCAAGCTCGATGAATTGCTCGAAGGCCCGACCCGCGAGCGCTGGCAGGCGCGCTACCAAGGTTTCGTCGAGGCTGGCGTGCCGGAGTTGCTGGCGCGCATGGTGGCCGGCACCACGCACCTGTACACCTTGCTGCCCATCATCGAAGCCTCGGACGTCACCGGCAAGGACCCGGCTGAAGTGGCCAAGGCCTTCTTCGCGGTGGGCAGTTCCCTGGACCTTGCCTGGTACCTGCAGGAAATCAGCAACCTGCCGGTAGAGAACAACTGGCAGGCGCTGGCCCGCGAAGCCTTCCGCGACGACATCGACCTGCAGCAGCGCGCCATCACCATCTCCGTGCTGCAGATGGCCGACGCCCCGCAGGACATGGATGAGCGCGTGGCGCTGTGGCTGGAACAGCACCGCATCATGGTTGAGCGCTGGCGCGCCATGCTCGACGACCTGCGTAGCGCCACTGGCACTGACTACGCGATGTACGCCGTGGCCAACCGTGAGCTGGTCGACCTGGCGATGAGCGGGCAGGGGGTGGTGGTGCCTTCCTAAGCTTCAAGCTTCAAGCTTCAAGCTTCAAGCTGCAAGCGGATTGCGTCGTTCCTGCTTGCAGCTTCTGGCTTGAGATCTCACTGACTGGATAAATGCCTTTCCTACTACCGCAGCTCCGCCCTTGCTTGCAGCTTGCAGCTTAAAACTTGCAGCTTAAAACTTGCGGCTTCCTATTTGAACCGCCGCTCCACACCCTTCTCGACCAGAATCTTCGCCGAAATCTCTTCCACCGAAAAATGCGTCGAGTTGATGTGGGGGATATTCTCCCGGCGGAACAGGCTCTCCACCTCGCGGACTTCGAACTCGCACTGGGCGAAGCTCGAATAACGGCTGTTGGGCTTGCGTTCGTGGCGGATCGCGGTGAGGCGGTCGGGGTCGATGGTCAGGCCGAACAGCTTGTGATGGTACTTCTTCAGCACCGCCGGCAACTGCAGGCGCTCCATGTCGTCCTCGGTCAGTGGGTAGTTGGCCGCGCGGATGCCGAACTGCATGGCCATGTACAGGCAGGTCGGGGTCTTGCCGCAGCGCGACACGCCAACCAGGATCAGGTCGGCCTTGTCATAGTAGTGGGTGCGGGCACCGTCGTCGTTGTCCAGGGCGAAGTTGACCGCTTCGATACGCTCCATGTAGTTGGAGTTGCCGCCGATCGAATGCGACTTGCCCACCGAATACGAGGAATGGGCGGTCAGCTCCTGTTCCAGTGGCGCCAGGAAGGTCGAGAAGATGTCGATCATGAAGCCGTTGGAGGTGGCCAGGACCTCGCGGATGTCCTGGTTGACGATGGTATCGAAGATGATCGGTCGCACCCCATCACGCTCGGCGGCCGCATTGATCTGCTGGACCATGGTGCGGGCTTTTTCGAGCGTGTCGATGTACGGGCGGGTGAATTTATTGAACCCGATGCTATCGAACTGTGCCAGTAGGCTTTGCCCCAGCGTTTCGGCGGTGATGCCAGTGCCGTCGGAGATGAAAAAGGCGGATCGTTTCATTTGCACCTTGGGCCTTAAGCTGCTGACAATTCTTGGATATGATAGGTTCGGTTTGCCGAACGCGACTTGTCGGCATTCTCACTTATTTTCCAGGTTCAGGCCACCAGCGCCCGGCCCAGCCAGAACCGGCAGGCGGGTGCCATGAGCGTTTCCAACACAGTCAGTGGAGAGATCACCTTGGTAGAGTACGTAGTTTCCCTCGATAAGCTCGGCGTCCATGATGTGGAGCATGTGGGGGGCAAGAACGCATCCCTGGGCGAGATGATCAGTAATCTCGCGGGTGCCGGGGTATCGGTGCCGGGCGGCTTTGCCACTACGGCGCAGGCGTACCGCGACTTTCTCGATCAGAGTGGCCTGAACGAGCGCATCCATGCCGCACTCGATGCGCTGGATGTCGACGATGTCAACGCGCTGGCCAAGACCGGCGCGCAGATCCGCCAGTGGGTCATGGAGGCCCAGTTCCCGGCCCGTCTGGATGCCGAGATCCGCACGGCGTTCGCCGAAATGTCCAAGGACAACCCGAACATGGCCGTCGCCGTGCGTTCCTCGGCCACCGCCGAAGACCTGCCGGACGCCTCCTTCGCCGGCCAGCAGGAAACCTTCCTCAACATCCGCGGCGTCGACAACGTGATCCGCGCGGCCAAGGAAGTCTTCGCCTCGCTGTTCAACGACCGGGCCATCGCCTACCGGGTGCACCAGGGCTTCGACCACAAGCTGGTGGCCCTTTCCGCGGGCGTGCAGCGCATGGTTCGTTCCGAAACCGGTACCGCGGGCGTGATGTTCACCCTGGACACCGAGTCGGGCTTCCGCGACGTGGTCTTCATCACCGGCGCGTACGGCCTGGGCGAAACCGTGGTCCAGGGCGCGGTCAACCCTGACGAATTCTACGTGCACAAGCACACCCTGCAGGCCGGGCGCCCGGCGATCCTGCGCCGCAACCTGGGCAGCAAGGCGATCAAGATGGTCTATGGCGATGAAGCCAAGGCCGGTCGCTCGGTCAAGACGGTCGATGTCGACCGCGCCGAACGCGCGCGTTTCTGCCTGAGCGATGCCGAGGTCAACGAGCTGGCCAAGCAGGCAATGATCATCGAGCAGCACTACCAGCGTCCGATGGACATCGAGTGGGCCAAGGACGGCGACGACGGCAAGCTGTACATCGTTCAGGCCCGTCCCGAAACGGTGAAGAGCCGCGCCAGCGCCAATGTCATGGAGCGCTACCTGCTCAAGGAAAAGGGCACCGTGCTGGTCGAGGGCCGTGCCATCGGCCAGCGCATCGGCGCCGGCAAGGTCCGCGTGATCCAGGATGTGTCGGAAATGGACAAGGTCCAGCCCGGCGACGTGCTGGTCTCCGACATGACCGACCCAGATTGGGAACCGGTGATGAAGCGCGCCAGCGCCATTGTCACCAACCGCGGCGGGCGTACCTGCCACGCGGCGATCATCGCCCGTGAGCTGGGCATTCCGGCCGTGGTCGGTTGCGGCAACGCCACCCAGTTGCTCAAGGATGGCCAGGGCGTGACCGTGTCCTGCGCCGAGGGCGACACCGGCTTTATCTTCGAAGGCGAACTGGGCTTCGATGTGCGTCAGAACTCGGTCGATGCCATGCCCGACCTGCCGTTCAAGATCATGATGAACGTCGGCAACCCCGACCGCGCCTTCGATTTTGCCCAGCTGCCCAACGCCGGTGTCGGCCTGGCGCGCCTGGAGTTCATCATCAACCGCATGATCGGCGTGCACCCCAAGGCGCTGCTCAACTACGCCGGCCTGCCGCCGGAGCTCAAGGAGAGCGTCGACAAGCGCATCGCCGGCTACGACGACCCGGTCGGGTTCTATGTCGAGAAACTGGTCGAGGGCATCAGCACCTTGGCTGCGGCGTTCTACCCGAAAAAGGTCATCGTGCGCCTGTCGGACTTCAAGTCCAACGAGTACGCCAACCTGATCGGCGGCAAGCTGTACGAGCCGGAAGAAGAAAACCCGATGCTCGGCTTCCGCGGCGCCTCGCGTTACATCAGCGAATCCTTCCGTGACTGCTTCGAGCTGGAATGCCGTGCGCTCAAGCGTGTGCGCAACGAGATGGGCCTGACCAACGTCGAGATCATGGTGCCGTTCGTGCGCACCCTGGGTGAAGCCAGCCAGGTGATCGACCTGCTTGCCGAGAACGGCCTGGCCCGTGGCGATAATGGCCTGCGCGTGATCATGATGTGCGAGCTGCCGTCCAACGCCATCCTGGCCGAAGAGTTCCTTGAGTACTTCGACGGCTTCTCCATCGGCTCCAACGACCTGACTCAGCTGACCCTGGGCCTGGACCGCGACTCGGGCATCATTGCCCATCTGTTCGATGAGCGTAACCCGGCGGTGAAAAAGCTGCTGTCCAACGCCATCCAGGCCTGCAACAAGGCCGGCAAGTACATCGGCATCTGTGGCCAGGGCCCGTCCGATCACCCGGACCTGGCCAGGTGGCTGATGGAGCAGGGCATCGAGAGCGTCTCGCTCAACCCTGACTCCGTGCTCGAGACCTGGTTCTTCCTGGCCGAAGGGCAGGCCGCCGAGTAAGGCGATGCATGCAAGGGCGTGCCTGCCGCAGGCTGCCCTTGCCTGGTTATTCCAGGGCGAGTTCCAGCAATGGTTCCCGCCCTTTTTTGTGCACACAGGCATCGGATCCTCCATGCAAAGCAGCAGTACCCTATTTCCCGTGGCCCTGCTCAGTGCTGAGCGCCGCGGCGACCTCAGCGAAGATGTCTATCGAATCAAAGCCGGCAACAGTCCGGACCCCAGCGTGGAGCTGGCCGTCACTCGCCTGGGCCTGGCCGACGGTGGCAGGGTGCAGGGCGTGCCGGTGATCCTCCTGCATGGCAGCTTCTCCAACCGACGCTTCTGGTATTCGCCCAAGGGCATTGGCCTGGGCGCCTACCTGGTGCGTGCCGGTTTCGATGTATGGATCCCGGAAATGCGCGGCCATGGCTTGTCGCCGCGCAACCGCAACTGGCGGCACAACCGCGTGGCCGACTACGCCCGCTTTGACCTGCCGAGCATTGGCGCCTTCGTCCGCGAGCAGACTGGGCAAATTCCCCATTGGGTCGGCCACTCCCTGGGCGGCACCACCCTCGCAGCGGCATTGGGCGGGCATTACCTGGGAACAGAGCTGGTTGCCAGCGCAGCGTTTTTCGGCACCCAGGTCAGCCGCGTCTACTGGCCGCTGAAAGTGCCACCGCTGGCGTGGGGCGGGCGCCTGTTGCTCAAGCGCTTCCCCCATCTGTCCGGCCCTCGACTAAAGCGCGGGCCCGAGGACGAACCGATCGGGCTGGCGCTGGAGAGCCTGCGCTGGCATGGCCTGCTCGGCCGCTTCGGCGACCGGGACCGTGACTGGTGGGCGGGCCTTGCCGAGGTCGACGTACCGGTGCTGGCGGTCGCAGGCGCGGGCGATCACCAGGACCCGGTGTGGGCCTGCCGCAAATTGTTCGAGCAGTTCGGCGGCGAGCGCAAGCGCTTCCAGCGCCTGGGCCGCGAGGAAGGCTTCGATGCCTTCGGGCACGTCGACATGCTGGTCAGCAAGGCGGCCCAGGCCCAGGTCTGGCCGCTGGTGGAGCGCTGGCTTCGCGATCCTTCCCCGTGTAGCCTTGGGGCGGAGCCCTGAGCCTCGCGCCGGGGCCTCGCCAGTGCCTGCAACCGCAAGATCCGACCTTCGTTGTGACTGACAGGAGTGTGCCATGCATTACCTTACGCCCGACTTGTGCGACGCCTACCCGGACCTGGTCCAGGTGTTGGAACCGATGTTCAGCAATTTCGGCGGCCGCGATTCCTTCGGTGGCCAGATCGTCACCATCAAATGCTTCGAGGACAACTCGGTGGTCAAGGAGCAGGCCGAGCTCGACGGCAAGGGCAAGGTCCTGGTGGTCGATGGCGGTGGCTCCCTGCGCCGGGCGCTACTGGGTGACATGGTCGCCGAAAAGGCCGCGAAGAACGGCTGGGAGGGACTGGTCATCTATGGCTGCGTGCGCGATGTCGACATGCTCGCGCAGACTGACGTAGGTGTTCAGGCCCTGGCCAGTCACCCGCTGAAAACCGAAAAGCGCGGCATTGGCGACCTGAACGTGGTGGTCACCTTCGCCGGGGTGACCTTCCGCCCTGGCGAGTACCTCTACGCCGACAATAACGGCGTGATCGTCTCGCCAAGCCCGCTGAAGATGCCGGAGTAACGCGCAACCGCGCTGATGGAGCAGGAATGTTCGAGGAAGACAACGCGCAGTGGGGGCTTGTCCATGCCCTGGTGCTCGATGGCAAGGGTGGCGCGCGCGCGATAGCCAGAACCGAGCTGGACGAGTTGCGGCTGCAGCCCCAGCAAAGTCTCTGGCTGCACTGGGACCGCAGCCATCCGCAGACCCGTAGCTGGTTGCTGCGCGACAGCGGCTTGAGCGAGTTCGCCTGCGAGCTGTTGCTCGAAGAGAACACCCGGCCGCGCTTGCTGCCCCTGGCCCAGGAACAGCTGCTGCTGTTTCTGCGAGGCGTCAACCTCAATCCGGGTGCCGAGCCCGAAGACATGGTCTCGGTGCGGATCTTTGCCCAGGCCCAGCGGGTGATCTCGCTACGCCTGCGTCCCTTGCGCGCCAGCGACGAGATCCTGCAACAACTGGCCGAGGGTCGAGGGCCGAGAACGGCGTGCGAGCTGCTGCTGGTGATGGGCGAGCTGCTGACCGAAAAGGTTCAGGGCCTGGTCAGCGACCTTTCGGAAGTGGTGGATCTGGAAGAGGAAAAGGTAGAAGCCGACGAACGGTATACCCTAGAGCACGGCAGCCTGCAGCAGATCCGTCGTCGTGCCGCTGGCCTGCGCCGGTTCCTCGCGCCGCAGCGGGAAATCTACCTGCAGCTGTCGCGCATCAAGTGGAGCTGGCTGGGCGATCAGGACGCCGACTACTGGAACGAGCTCAACAATAGCCTGATCCGCTACCTCGAAGAGCTGGAGTTGACCCGCGAGCGTGCCGCGCTGGTACTGGAAAGCGAGGACCGGCGGCGCAGCGAGCGCATGAACCGGACCATGTACCGCTTCGGCATCATCACCTGCATCTTCCTGCCCATGAGCTTCATCACCGGCTTGCTGGGCATCAACGTCGGCGGTATTCCAGGCGCCGAAAGCCCCTACGGTTTTCTCTTGGCCAGCTTGCTGGTGCTGGGTCTGGCGCTCGGCCAGTGGTGGCTGTTCCGGCGCTTGCGCTGGGTGTGAGGCGAGGACAGCGGATGAATGTCAGGTCCCGAACTGTCTGTAGGGTTCTTGTGACCCAGTGCCGGGCGGCCTCGTCTTTGACTGACATTGCGCGAGGTGCCCATGCACGATCCGTTTGAAGAATCCCTGCGGGACCTGCTCCAGGCCTCACCGTCCGGCAAGCACCGTGACGATGATGCCTGCCTGGGCCGGGTCCTGAAAACCGCCAACCGCCAGGTTGGTGCGGGCGATCTGTTCAGCCTGCTTGGCCGCTGGAGCCAGGCCCTGATGATCGCCGTGAACAATGGCTCGGCGCATGTGGCGCCGGTACGCCGCAAACCTGCCGCAGGCAAAGCTGATAAGGCCGATTGAATATGGAACTTGATCTCTGGACCCAGAGCCTGGTCACCGCCATGACCGCCCTATGGACCAAGGTGGCGAACTTCATTCCCAACCTGTTTGGCGCCCTTGTCGTGGTGCTGCTCGGGTTTGTCGTTGCCAAGCTGCTCGATACGCTGTTGTCCAAATTGCTCGCCAAGGTCGGACTCGATCGCCTGATGGGCGGTACCGGCCTGACCAAGATGCTCGGTCGTGTCGGCATCCAGGTGCCGATATCCACCCTGATCGGCAAGATCGTCTACTGGTTCGTGCTGCTCATCTTCCTGGTCTCGGCGGCCGAATCCCTGGGCCTTGAGCGGGTGTCGGCCACCCTCGACATGCTTGCCCTGTACCTGCCCAAAGTGTTCGGCGCGGCCCTGGTGCTGCTGGCCGGGGTCTTGCTGGCGCAACTGGTCAATGGCCTGGTGCGTGGTGCAGCCGAGGGCATCGGCCTGGACTATGCCGCCGGGGTAGGGCGCATCGCCCAGGGCCTGGTGATCCTCATCAGTATCTCGGTGGCCATCAGCCAGCTCGAGGTCAAGACCGACCTGCTCAACCACGTTATCGTTATTGGTCTGATTACCGTTGGTCTGGCCGTTGCCCTGGCCATGGGACTCGGAAGCCGCGAAATCGCCGGGCAGATCCTCGCCGGTATTTATGTGCGTGAACTCTATCAGGTCGGCCAGCAGGTCCGGATTGGAGAGGTTGAAGGGCAGATCGAAGAGATCGGAACGGTGAAAACAACGCTGCTTACCGATGATGGCGAGTTAGTGTCAATGTCTAATCGGATCCTCCTCGAGCAGCGAGTCAGTAGCCGCTAACTCGGCAAAAGCTGTTAATGTATGCCGCCGCAAAAATTGGCCCGGGTGGGTCTTGCGGCGACATTGACCTGACTGTCGGCCAGATCCGTTTTGAATAAAGTTCACTCGCTGCCCATGCGCTACGACCCACGCGAGCTCACCGATGAAGAGTTGGTGGCGCGTTCGCATGAGGAGCTGTTTCACGTTACCCGCGCCTATGAGGAGCTCATGCGGCGCTACCAGCGGACCCTTTTCAACGTCTGTGCACGTTATCTGGGGAACGACCGGGATGCTGATGATGTCTGTCAGGAGGTGATGCTGAAGGTGTTGTACGGGTTGAAGAACTTCGAGGGTAAATCCAAGTTCAAGACCTGGCTCTATAGCATCACCTACAACGAATGCATTACCCAGTACCGCAAGGAGCGACGCAAGCGTCGGCTGATGGATGCCCTGAGCCTGGATCCTGTTGAAGAGGCATCCGAGGAAAAGGCACCCAAGGCCGAAGAAAAAGGCGGGCTGGACAAATGGCTTGTGCATGTGAATCCAATCGATCGAGAGATCCTGGTGCTGCGATTTGTCGCAGAACTGGAATTTCAGGAGATTGCTGACATCATGCATATGGGGCTGAGCGCCACGAAAATGCGTTACAAACGTGCGCTCGACAAGCTCCGCGAGAAATTTGCTGGGCTCGCTGAAACTTAGTGGGATGCAAATGTCTCTAACCAGACGGTGAGTTCTGCTAAACTTGCCGTCGAGTTGTCCCCCGGGATGTTGGTGGGACTGCTTAACTATCACCAGATGGGGATTTAACGGATGAAATTGAAAAACACCTTGGGCTTGGCCATTGGTTCTCTTGTTGCCGCTACTTCGATCGGCGCGTTGGCACAAGGCCAAGGCGCGGTCGAAACCGAGATCTTCTACAAGAAGGAGTTCTTCGACAGCCAACGCGACTTCAAGAACGACGGTAACCTGTTCGGTGGTTCGATCGGCTACTTCCTGACCGATGATGTCGAACTGCGTCTGGGCTACGACGAAGTCCACAACGCTCGTGGCGATGACGGCAAGAACATCAAGGGCGCGAACACCGCTCTGGATGCCGTTTATCACTTCAACAACCCGTACGATGCAATTCGTCCGTACGTTTCCGCTGGTTTCTCGCACCAGAGCCTGGGCCAGACCGGCCGTGGCGGTCGTAACCACTCCACCTTCGCCAACGTTGGCGCCGGTGCCAAGTGGTACATCACCGACATGTTCTATGCCCGTGCTGGCGTCGAAGCCCAGTACAACATCGACCAGGGTGACACCGAGTGGGCACCGAGCGTCGGTGTCGGCCTGAACTTCGGCGGTAGCCCGAAGCAAGCTGCTGAAGTGGCTCCTGCTCCAGTTGCCGAAGTCTGCTCCGACAGCGACAACGATGGCGTGTGCGACAACGTCGACAAATGCCCAGACACCCCGGCCAACGTTACCGTTGACGCCGACGGCTGCCCGGCTGTTGCCGAAGTCGTACGTGTCGAGCTGGACGTCAAGTTCGACTTCGACAAGTCGGTCGTCAAGCCGAACAGCTACGGTGACATCAAGAACCTGGCTGACTTCATGAACCAGTACCCACAGACCAGCACCACTGTTGAAGGTCACACTGACTCCGTCGGTCCTGACGCTTACAACCAGAAGCTGTCCGAGCGTCGTGCAAACGCCGTCAAGCAGGTTCTGACCCAGCAGTACGGTGTTGAATCCAGCCGTGTTGACTCGGTTGGCTACGGCGAAACCCGTCCGGTTGCTGACAACGGCACCGACGAAGGCCGTGCTATCAACCGTCGCGTAGAAGCACAGGTAGAAGCCCAGGCCAAGTAATTGGTTTGACGCTTCATGAAAAACCCGGCCTCGGCCGGGTTTTTCTTTGCGTGCGAATTGGCGTTGGGTGCCTCCGGCAGAAAGGTTCAGCCCTTGAGCAGGGCGAGCAGCAGTATCAGGTTCAACAGCAGGGAAAACAGGGCCAGGCCGCGCCAGACCTTCAGCGGTTCGCGCTCAAGCAGTGGACGAGGGCGGGCGTCCAAGGCCTGACGATCACCTTGTTCGAGCAACAGCAACCATTGTTCGGCGGTTTCGAAACGCTGGACCGGATCGGCCGCCAGGGCCTGTTCGAGGTTGCGTTGCAACCACTCCGGCAGGTCGGGTCGATAGCGCGCCGCACTGACAGGCGCACCGAAGCGGGGTCGCTGGAAGGGTTCGATTTCGCCATAGGGGTAGTGGCCGGTAAGCAGGTAATACAGGCTGACGCCCACCGCGTAAAGGTCTTGCCGAGGGGCCGGCGGCTGTCCGTCAAACGCCTCCGGGGCGATGAATGACGGTGTGCCCGGCAGCTCACACGGAGGGTCTTCGGACAGTCCGGGGCAAAATGCCAGGCCGAAGTCGAGCAGGCGCAGTTGGCCATCTTCACCCAGGTGCAGGTTCTCAGGCTTGATGTCCCGGTGCAGCAGGTTGCGCCGGTGCAGGACGCCCACGGCCTGGAGCAGCTGGCGCGAAAGCTCCAGCCATTGCGCCAGGGGCAACGGCCCATGTGTGGTGAACAGCTCAGCGAGGCTTCGCCCTGGGTGCTCGCGCATCAGGTAATACAGGTGCTGGCGCTGGGTCGCCGGATGTACCTCGGGAAAATGCCGACCGGCGACCCGGCGCAGAAACCATTCTTCCATCAGCAATCCTTGCAGCGCACCCGCCTCCTGCTCGCGTGCCGCCGGCAACGTCTTGAGCAGCCAGGCCTGGTTCTGCTTGTCGCGGACCCGATACAGCAGCGACTGCCGGCTCTGCCCGAGCAGCGAATCGACCTGCCAGCCATCGAGCACCTGACCGCGGCGCAGGGCCGGTGGGACCGGCCATTGCTGCAGCTGCGCCAGGGTATCGCCAAGGTTGGCCGGACCAAGCTGATCGACGCGCACCAGCAGGGCGCTGGCGTTATCCTGGCTGCCGCTGTGATGGGCAGCACTGACCAGGGTGTCGACGGCGTCCTGCAGGTCGGTTTGCTCGCGCAGCACCGAACGGATCTGCTGCTCGTTCAGACTGGCCCAGACCCCATCGCTGAGCAGCATGAAGCAATCGCCCGCCTGCAACTCGCCCTCCAGGTAGTCGACCAGAAGATGCTGGTCCAGGCCCAGTGCGCGCTTGAGCACATGCTGCATGCCCGGCTGGTCCCAGACATGGTCTTCGCTCAGGCACTGCAATTGACCAGCGGCCCAGCGATAGGCGCGACAGTCGCCGACGTGGGCCAGGGTGAAGCGCCGACCGCGCATGACCAGCGCGCTGAGGGTAGTCAGCAAGGGCTGCCCTGCACCCTGGGCACGCAGCCAGCGGTTCTGTGCCAGCAACAGGCGATCCAAGGCCTGGGCCACGCCCCACGTGGCGGGGGTGGCGTAGTAGTCCAGGACAAGGGCCTGCAAGCTGGCCCGGGCGGCCAGGCCGCCGTCGGCGCACTGGCTGACGCCATCGGCGAGGGCAAACAGGTAGCCCTTGCTGGCGGCCAGTTCCGGCGCCGGCGTGACCAGGCGCAGGGCGTCCTGGTTTTGCGCGCGTGGTCCGGCGGCGCTGGCCTGGGCGAAGCTCAGTTGCAGGCTCATGAGGTGTTCAGACCCGCGCCGCGGTCACCGCAGCCGAACCCCAGGTGGTGCGCCAGCGTTGCTTGACGCCGTGCAGGCCGAACCAGGCCAGCACGCCGAGGCTGGCGAACGACCAAAGGGCCAGCTGGTAGTCCCCGGTGTGCTGCTTGATGGTCCCCAGCCCCGCGGCCAATAGGAAGCCGCCGATGCCTCCGGCCATGCCGATCAGCCCGGTCATCACGCCGATCTCCTGGCGGAAACGTTGTGGTACCAGTTGGAACACCGCGCCATTGCCAGCGCCGAGACCGAGCATGGCGCTGACGAACAGGGCCAGGGCCGCCGTGGCGCTGGGCAGGTTGAAGCCGACGGCCGCGATGCACACCGCTGCCACGCTGTACATGCCCAACAAGGTGCGGATGCCGCCGAAGCGATCGGCCAGGGCGCCGCCGAGCGGACGCATCAGGCTGCCGGCGAAGACGCAGGCGGCAGTGTAGTAGCCGGCAGTGATCGGGCTCAGGCCATACTGGTCGCTGAAATAGCCTGGCAGGGCGCTGGCCAGGCCGATGAAGCCGCCAAAGGTAACGCTGTAGAAGAACATGAACCACCAGCTGTCACGATCGCCCAGCGCCTTGAGATAGTCGACCATGGCCTTGGGCTTGGGCCGCTCTGGCGCATTGCGCGCCAGCAGGGCGAACAGTACCAGTGTCAGCAGCAAGGGGATCAGGGCGAAGCCGAATACGTTGCTCCAGCCAAAGCCCGCGGCCAGGGCCGGGGCCAGCAGGGCGGCGAACACTGTGCCGGAGTTGCCGGCCCCGGCGATGCCCATGGCCTTGCCTTGGTGCTGCGGTGGATACCACTGCGAGGCCAGCGGCAGCGATACGGCGAAGGAAGCCCCGGCAAAACCGAGGAACACACCGAGCAGCAGGGCCTGTTCATAGGAGTGGATGCCCAGCTGCCAGGCGCACGCCAGGGCAACGATGACGATAACCTGGCCAATCAGGCCGGCGGTCTTGGGTGACAGGCGATCGACCAGCAGGCCCATGGCAAACCGCAGCACCGCGCCGGCCAGGATCGGCGTGGCAACCATCAGGCCGCGCTGCTGGGTGGTCAACTGCAGGTCGCCGGCGATCTGTACCGCCAGCGGGCCCAGCAGGTACCAGACCATGAAGCTCAGGTCGAAATACAGGAAGGCGGCAAACAGGGTAGGCACATGGCCGGATTTCCAGAAACGCGTACTCATCGGACACCTCGCTCAAGCATGCAACGCAGGTCATGCCCCGCATCGCAGGGCCGGAACGACAAAGACGCCGCTGCCCGAACCACGGATGTGGAAGGGCAAGCGACGTCTTTGTCGTAGGATGGGGCAACCGCCGTTGGCTACCTGTGCAGATTCAATAGCAAGAGCCAGGCCAGAAGCGTCTCAGCCAAGCAACTCCTGCATGGCAATGATCTGTTCGGCTACCTGCACCAGTTTCTGCTGCTTGCTCATGGCCTGACGGCGCATCAGCGTGTAGGCCTGTTCCTCATTGCAATCCTTCATCTTCATCAGCAGGCCCTTGGCCTGTTCGATGCGTTTGCGCTCGGCAAGCTGCAGGTCGCGCGCCTGCAGCTGAGCCTTGAGCGCCTGGTCGCTCTCGAAGCGGGCCATGGCCACGTCGAGGATCGGTTGCAGGCGCGTGGCCTGGATGCCCTCGATGATGTAGGCGCTGACTCCGGCCTGGATCGCTTGGCGCATCACCGCGGGGTCGTGCTCGTCGGTGAACAATACAATCGGGCGTGGGCGGTCGCGGCTCACCAGCACCACTTGCTCCATCACGTCACGGCCCGGTGACTCGGTATCGATCAGCACCACGTCCGGGCGCACCGTTTCGACGCAGGCGGGCAGGTCGATGGTCAGGCCGCCGGCGTCGATCACCTCGAAGCCGGCTTCCACCAGGGCAGCCTTCAAGCGACCGACTTTCTTTTCGGTGTCGTCGATCAGCAGGATACGCAGCATGTTCATGGCTCCCTCAAACACCGACCCGAATGGTCGGCTGGTCGTGCATGGCGTGCAGGCGGAAGCTGCGCGCGTAGCCATGTGGGTCGCTGCCATCCCAGCGGCTGCCGTCGACCAGCAGGCTGCTGCGCATGGCCAGTTCGGCGCAGGGTATGCCCAGGGCCTGCGCCGCTTCGCGGTACAGGGCCAGCTGCTGGACCTGGCGGGCCACGCCAAGGTAGTCGGGATCATCGCGCAGCAGTCCCCAGCGTCGGAACTGGGTCATGAACCACATGCCGTCGGACAGGTACGGCAGGTTGCAACGGCCCTGGTCGAAGAAACGCAAGGCGTGCGGATCTTGCCAGCGATTGCCCAGGCCATCCTGGTAGTCGCCCAGCAGGCGCGGTTCGATATGGGCTGCGGGGGTGTTCAGGTAGGCGGTGCCGCTGAGCAGTTGCGCAGTGCTGCGACGGTTCTCGGGACTCTGTTCGATGAAGCGGCTGGCGGCGAGGATCGCCATGACCAACGCCCTCGCGCTGTTGGGGTACTGTTCGACGAACGCGCGCGCGCAACCCAAGACCTTTTCCGGGTGGTCGGGCCAGATCGACTGGCTGGTGGCCAAGGTAAAGCCTTGGCCCTGGGCCACGGCATCGGCTGACCAAGGTTCACCGACGCAGAAGCCATCGATGCGTCCGGCCTGCAAGTGGGCGACCATTTGTGCGGGCGGCACCACGACACTGTCGACGTCACGCAGTGGATGGATGCCCTGGCTGGCCAGCCAGTAATACAGCCACATGGCGTGGTTGCCTGTGGGAAAGGTCTGGGCCAAGGTCAGTCGTGCGCCATTGTGGTGCACCAGGCGCGCCAGTGCCTCGGCGTTGACCACGCCTTTGCGTTGCAGGGCAGCGGACAGGTTGATCGCCTGGGCATTCTGGTTCAGGCCCATGAGCACCGCCATGTCGCTGGCGGCGCCCCCGCCGATGCCAAGGTGCACCGCATAGATCAGGCCATACAGGCTGTGGGCGGCATCCAGCTCGCCGCTGACCAGCTTGTCGCGCAGGCCAGCCCAGGAGCTCTGGCGCTTGAGGGACAGGGTCAGGCCGTAGGGCTGGGCGAAGCCCTGGGTCGCCGCGACCACCACCGAGGCGCAATCGGACAGGGCCATGAAACCGATGTTCAGGCTGGGCTTCTCGGGGGCATCGCTGCCATTGACCCAAGCCAGGGGCATTACGGGGGGGATTGTGTTCACGGACTTCCTCGCCAGTACGGATAGGCTCTGTGCCCCAGACGTAGCAACCCATATGCCAAGGCCCTGTCGCCGAGGCGGCGCGATGGCTATAATCGCTCCCTCACTCACGTCGAGTCTTGCCCGCCCATGTATAACCTGGCCCGCCAGCTGCTGTTCAAGCTCTCCCCGGAAACCTCCCACGACCTGTCCCTGGACCTGATCGGCGCCGGTGGCCGCCTCGGTCTCAACGGCATGCTGTGCAAGCAACCGGCCATGCTGCCGGTCACGGTCATGGGCTTGAACTTCGCCAACCCGGTCGGCCTGGCCGCAGGCCTGGACAAGAACGGTGCGGCCATCGACGGCTTCGCCCAGCTGGGCTTTGGCTTTGTCGAGATCGGCACCGTGACCCCGCGTGCGCAACCGGGCAATCCCAAGCCACGGCTGTTCCGCCTGCCGCAGGCCGAGGCGATCATCAACCGCATGGGCTTCAACAACCTGGGCGTGGATCATCTGCTGGGCCGGGTACGTGCATCCCGCTACGACGGGATCCTGGGCATCAATATCGGCAAGAATTTCGACACCCCGGTCGAGCGTGCGGTAGACGACTACCTGATCTGCCTGGAGAAGGTCTACAGCCAGGCCAGCTATGTCACCGTCAATGTCAGTTCGCCCAATACCCCGGGCCTGCGCAGCCTGCAATTCGGCGATTCGCTCAAGCAGCTGCTCGAGGCGCTGGCGGTACGTCGCGAACAGCTGGCGGGCGAGCACGGCAAGCGCGTGCCGCTGGCCATCAAGATCGCCCCGGACATGACCGACGAAGAGATCGCCCTGGTGGCCGCTGCTTTGGCCGAGTCGGGCATGGATGCAGTGATTGCCACCAATACGACCCTGGGCCGCGAAGGCGTCGAGGGGCTGGAACACGGTGACGAAGCCGGGGGCTTGTCGGGCGCGCCGGTGCTGGAAAAGAGCACCCACACCGTCAAGGTATTGGCCGATGAGCTGGGCGGCAAGCTGCCGATCATCGCCGCCGGTGGAATCACCGAAGGCCGTCATGCGGCGCAGAAGATCGCTGCCGGCGCCAGCCTGGTGCAGATCTACTCCGGCTTCATCTACAAAGGCCCGGCCTTGATTCGCGAGGCGGTCGACGCTATCGCTTCGATCCCCCGTTGAGGTGCTTGCCTGCAGGACGCGGGCATAAAAAAGGGGTCCCTTAAGGACCCCTGGGCCTTAGCCCGCCGCCCGGATGGGGCGTGCATGGTGACTGGAATTAGATCCTCGTTCAGCCAACGGCGTGATTTTCGTTGAGTCTGTGAATCCCCGCGGTGCCGGTCATACCGTCCCAGTTGTCGCCGCGTCCTTCGCGCCAGCCATTGATCCATGCCTGGCGAACAGACGGTAGATTAAAAGGGCAAAGCTCGCGGGATTTGCCGGTGACCCCATATTGGTAGCCACGTGAATATGCTCTTTCCAACGGATCACGCTTAAGTCTTCTCATAGGGTGTTGCCCTCACTTGTTGACTGTAATGTCCCGTCGGCCTCTTGGAGGCCGGGCAGAATCGTTCTGCCGGTGTGCGCTCGCTGCCGGCGTGGCGAGCGGAAGTGCTGCCCCGTTGCGGTGACAACCTGATACGAGTTCTAACCAATGCAGGTCACAGTGTGAATGATCGATTTGTCATAAGCACGTAACCTTTCCGAGGATGAGGCGATAAGTAACTAAATGCGTTGCATCTTGGTTCGACGCAAACCCCGCTATCATCAGGCTTTACTCGACAACTGCCTTCCTAGGCCCTTGCTAGGACGCGCGGTGGTAATAATCAGTAATGCGACGAAGGGTCACAATTGTGCCCTTGCCGCTGGAAATTTTCGTTCTGCCCGGTGATCAAAGCTTCTTTGCCATGAGCAAAAGGGCTTGTCTTGCGGGCGGCCTGGCACGCCTGTGATCAGGGTGCCACTCGAACGCCTGTTGGAAGGGTGTCCGAGCAAACATCGGCAGGGCATTGCGTTGCCCTGTCACTCATCTTGCCTAAGGCTCTGGATTGCACATGTCGGATCGTTTCGAACTCTACCTCACCTGCCCGAAGGGCCTGGAAAGCTTGCTGGCCGAAGAAGCCCGTAGCCTGGGCCTTGAGGATGTGCGTGAACACACCTCGGCCATCCGTGGCTCGGCCGACATGGAAACCGCCTACCGCCTGTGCCTCTGGTCACGCCTGGGCAACCGCGTACTGCTGGTGCTCAAGCGCTTCAACATGAAGAACGCTGACGACCTGTACGACGGCGTGCTCGATGTCGACTGGCAGGACCACCTGGCAGCCGACGGCACCCTGGCCGTGGAATTCAGTGGTCACGGCTCGGGCATCGACAACACCCATTTCGGCGCCCTGAAAGTCAAGGACGCCATTGTCGACAAGCTGCGCAACCGTGAAGGCCTGCGTCCGTCGGTGGACAAACTCAATCCGGATCTGCGTGTGCACCTGCGCCTGGACCGCGGCGAGGCAATCCTCTCCCTGGACCTTTCCGGACACAGCCTGCACCAGCGCGGTTACCGCCTGCAGCAGGGGGCTGCGCCGCTGAAGGAAAACCTTGCGGCCGCGGTGTTGATCCGCGCCGGCTGGCCCCGCATTGCCGCCGAAGGCGGCGCCCTGGCAGACCCCATGTGCGGTGTCGGCACGTTCCTGGTCGAGGCAGCGATGATCGCCGCCGACATCGCGCCGAATCTCAAGCGCGAGCGCTGGGGTTTCAGCGCCTGGCTCGGCCATGTCCCAGCCTTGTGGCGCAAGGTGCATGACGAGGCGGTAGCGCGTGCGCAGGCTGGACTGGCCAAGCCGCCGCTGTGGATTCGCGGTTATGAAGCCGACCCACGGCTGATCCAGCCCGGCCGCAACAACGTCGAGCGTGCCGGCCTGAGCGACTGGGTGAAGATCTACCAGGGTGAGGTGGGCACCTTCGAGCCGCGTCCGGACCAGAACCAGAAGGGCCTGGTCATCAGCAACCCGCCGTATGGTGAGCGCCTGGGCGATGAGGCCAGCCTGCTCTATCTCTACCAGAACCTCGGCGAGCGCCTGCGCCAGGCCTGCCTGGGCTGGGAGGCGGCGGTATTCACCGGTGCCCCGGAGCTGGGCAAGCGCATGGGCATTCGCAGTCATAAGCAGTACGCCTTCTGGAACGGCGCGCTGCCGTGCAAGCTGCTGCTGATCAAGGTGACCCCCGACCAGTTCGTTACCGGTGAGCGCCGCCAGCCTGAGCAGGACGGCAGCGACGCCCCACGGCCAGCCGCCGTGGCCAGTGAGTCGGCGCGCCTGAGTGAAGGCGCGCAGATGTTCGCCAACCGTCTGCAGAAGAACTTCAAGCAACTGGGCAAATGGGCGCGGCGCGAGCAGATCAGTTGCTACCGCGTGTACGACGCCGACATGCCTGAGTATGCCTTGGCGGTCGACCTCTATGAAGGTTGGGTGCACGTGCAGGAATATGCCGCGCCACGGTCGATCGACCCGGAGAAGGCTCAGGCGCGCCTGTTCGACGCACTGGCCGCGATTCCCCAGGCTCTCGGCATCGATCAGTCGCGCGTGGTGCTCAAACGTCGCGAACGTCAGACCGGTACTCGCCAGTATGAGCGCCAGGGCAGCCAGGGCCAGTTCCTGGAAGTCAACGAGGGTGGGGTCAAGTTGCTGGTCAACCTGACCGACTACCTGGACACCGGTCTGTTCCTCGACCACCGTCCCATGCGCATGCGCATCCAGCGCGAGGCGGCCGGCAAGCGCTTCCTCAACCTGTTCTGCTACACCGCCACGGCCAGCGTGCATGCGGCCAAGGGCGGCGCGCGCACGACTACCAGCGTTGACTTGTCCAAGACCTACCTGGACTGGGCGCGGCGCAACCTGTCGCTCAATGGCTATTCCGACAAGAATCGGCTGGAACAGAGCGATGTAATGGCCTGGCTGCAGGCATGTCGGGAGAGCTACGACCTGATCTTCATCGACCCGCCGACCTTCTCCAACTCCAAGCGCATGGAAGGGGTGTTCGATGTCCAGCGTGATCACGTCGAACTGCTGGACCTGGCCATGACCCGCCTGGCGCCGGGGGGGGTATTGTATTTTTCCAACAACTTCCGCAAGTTCCAACTCGATGAGCACTTGGGCGAGCGTTACGTGGTGGAAGAAATCAGCGCCCAGACCCTGGACCCCGACTTCGCTCGCAACAACCGCATCCACAAAGCCTGGCGCCTGCAGTTGCGCTAAGCCGCGCTGGTGGGACCTGTGTGAGCGTGCCTTGCGCCGCGATGGGCCGCGCAGCGGCCCTGAAACCAGGCATCACGGTCTGACTGGAGGACTGGAGGAATTGGCCAAGGCGGGTTCCTGCAGTCCATATCGTCATCCTGGAATCCCCAGTGGGCGCCCGTCCTTTAGACCGGCGGGGTAGCTCATTCTGCCGGTATCACCGTGGATATCCAGCCACATCCAGGCGTCTGATCTGGGGCCGCTGCGCAGCCCATCGCGGCACAAGGCGCGCTCCTACCTGGCCGGTGCATACCTGGAATGCAATAGACACCACTGACCATAGAGATGTGGGAGATCGCCCAGCTCGCTGGGCTGCGCTGTCGCGCAGAGAACAAGGCCTGCAAGCGCGGCGGTACCCGCCTGTGTGAGCGTGCCTTGCGCCGCGATGGGCCGCGCAGCGGCCCTGAAACCAGGCACCACGGTCTGACTGGAGGACTGGAGGACTGGAGGAATTGGCCAAGGCGGGTTCCTGCAGTCCATATCGTCATCCTGGAATCCCCAGTGGGCGCCCGTCCTTTAGACCGGCCGGGTGGCTCATTCTGCCGGTATCACCGTGGATATCCAGCCACATCCAGCCGCCTGATTTGGTGCCGCTGCGCAGCCCATCGCGGCACAAGGCGCGCTCCTACTGGCCGGTGCATACCTGGTAGGCATAGACACCACTGACCATAGAGAGGCGGGAGATCGCCCAGCTCGGTGGGCTGCGCTGGCGCGCAGAGAACAGGGCCTGCAAGCGCGGCGGTACCCGCCTGTGGGAGCGTGCCTTGCGCCGCGATGGGTCGCGCAGCGGCCCTGAAACCAGGCACC
>Ga0160433_100151_pt1 | contig 60130 bp, 75 predicted proteins | sample HID1972K_E0MG_FD_108235 | JGI IMG/M metagenome (GOLD analysis project Ga0160433, IMG submission 108235) | Enriched pill bug-associated microbial communities from UW Madison campus, WI, USA - HID1972K_E0 MG | ecosystem: Host-associated > Arthropoda: Insects > Digestive system > Unclassified ...
ATTAAGGAAGTAATTATGCCGATTATCGAGTTCTTGTATTTGATTAATTTTGAGGTTTTTAGTAGGAGAAATAAGTAAATGAGTTGTTTTATTTTTTTTTTTTTTCTTATAATGTTTAAATAAAATTATTAAATAAAAATTGATTTGCTGTTTCACAAGAAGCGGGCCAATTTGAGGATAAAGACGAACCCGCCGATTTAATTCAAATTCATGATGATGTTGAAAGATTATTTGGTGCATGATGGCCTAATGTCAATTACTTTCTTGAACTCCTCAGGAAGCGATCAGTTGCTGAAAGATATGATAATTGCTTCGGCAAAGGATGCGCCCTTTCTTTACGGTGAGTTGAAAGATGAAGATAAGCAGGATCGCATTCGTTTTGATGATATTTGCCGTCCTTCTGAACTTTCGTTTAATACCATTGCCATTAAACAGAAATTTATTAGAATCAGAAAGGAGTGCGATTGAAGGATGTGGCCGGAAGCTTGTATTTTATTGAATTATTCATTAATGCATTTACTCACTGATTATCCCATCCAGAAAAATTCATTTTTTTTAAATCCAATCGTAGCTTAACTTATAAAGTTTATCTCAAAATGTCATAAAAGTATTAGATTTACAAGATTAAATTATTAGAATCGATACAGAATAACGCTATTAATAAGCCGGGAAGGGCTTAAATTTGAATAACCGGCATGAAATCCGTGGAAAAAAGAAGCGAGTAAAACACAAGCCTGAAAAGGCTTGAACAGCTAAATAATATCATGAGTTACAAGAAGATTTATTATCAAATCGTTTTTGGTACTAAATAGCGGAAACACATTGTAGAATTATATCAATAAATGTAGTTCAACCCCTTTTGGGTTGAGTAGTATGGCGTTTATCAGCCGCAGGTTTCGCCTGCGGTTATGAACATTGAAGTTCTTTGGGCTTCCCAAAACAATAAGCTTGAATATTGACTATAGGGTAATCGTTCGCGACATTTGAGATGTACCCATTAATGATGTTCGGGACATTTTAAAACATTTTTTTTATATTGAATGAAACCTATATTAAATGAATCAAAGAAATAGCATTGGTATTTTAATTCGTCAGTATATAAGCGTATGTTTAAATTGAACGGGCAGCAAAAGATTAAATTCTTTGACCTTATTTCCCTAAATTTGCTATTATGAATAAAAGAAAAATCGATCCTCAAGATGCATTGGATTATCATAGTCAGGGAAGGCCCGGAAAAATAAAAATAGTTTCCACTAAAAATACAAAAACACAAAGAGATCTTTCTTTGGCTTATTCACCAGGTGTTGCGGAGCCTTGTTTGGAAATTGAGAAAAATCCAAGTGATGTTTATAAATATACTGCAAAGGGTAATTTGGTTGCCGTAATCAGCAATGGGACTGCTGTGTTGGGATTAGGTGATATTGGTCCGGAAGCGGGTAAGCCGGTAATGGAAGGCAAGGCGGTTTTATTTAAGATTTTTGCGGATATTGATGTTTTTGATTTGGAATTAAATGCTAAAGATGTAGAAACTTTCATTCAGGTTGTAAAGGCACTGGAACCTACATTTGGCGGAATTAATCTGGAAGACATAAAAGCACCGGAATGTTTTGAAATTGAACGCAGGTTAAAAGCGGAAATGAATATTCCAGTCATGCATGACGATCAACACGGAACGGCAATCATTTCCGCAGCGGCACTATTGAATTCTTTGGAACTCGTTGGCAAGCCAATCGAACATGCAAAATTCGTAGTGAATGGTGCCGGTGCTGCCGCAATTGCCTGCACCAAATTATATATAGCTTTAGGTGCGCAGAAATCCAATGTCCTGATGTTGGACAGCAAAGGTGTTTTGAATCAAAGCAGGACAGGCTTAGATGAAATGAAACTTGAATTTGCGGCGGATACTTCCAAAAACACTTTGGCAGAAGCCATGGTTGGCGCTGATGTTTTTATAGGCTTGAGTAAAGCCGATGTTTTACTTCCTGAAATGGTAAAAAGCATGGCTGAAAAACCCATTATTTTTGCCATGGCAAACCCGAATCCTGAAATCACCTGGGACGCTGCAATAGCAGCAAGGCCGGATGTGATTATGGCGACGGGACGATCTGATTATCCTAATCAGGTAAATAATGTACTGGGTTTCCCTTTCATTTTCAGGGGCGCATTGGATGTGCGTGCCACTCAGATTAATGAAAGCATGAAGCTCGCGGCGGTAAAGGCATTGGCTGCATTGACCAAAGAGCAGGTTCCGGATATGGTAAATATGGCCTATGGCGGACAAAAGATGACTTTTGGTCCTCAATACATCATTCCCAAACCTTTGGATCCGAGATTGCTGACCGCTGTTGCGCCAGCTGTTGCAAAAGCTGCGATGGAAAGTGGGGTAGCGCGTAATCCAATCACGGATTGGGAAGTATATAAACAAGAGCTCCAAAACAGATTGGGCCTGGATAATTTTATCGTCCGTTTGTTGAACAATAAAGCGCGCAAAGACCCCAAGCGTGTTGTGTTTGCCGAAGCAGACAACCTTAAAGTCCTGAAATCTGCACAAATTTCAGAAGATGAGGGCATGGCTTTCCCGATTTTGTTAGGAAATGAAAAAAGAATCAGGAAGTTGATCGAGGAAAATAAAATCGAATTCAAAAATCCAATCATCATTGATCCAAGGAGTGAGGAAATGCTGACAAAAAGGATTGAATATGGTGAATTGTTTTTTGAGAAAAGGAAAAGAAGGGGATATAATCTGTATGAGGCCAAAAAAATAATGCGTGAACGCAATTATTTTGGTTGCATGATGGTGGAAACAGGGGAGGCTGATGCGCTCATAAGCGGATTAACCAGGAATTATACGGATACTATCCGCCCGGCGCTTGAAGTAATCGGCATGGCGGACAATGTGCAGAAGGTTGCCGGAATGTATGTCATCATCAGGCCGCAAGGTCCTTTGTTTTTGGCGGATACAACTGTGAATTTGAATCCGAATGCCGAAGAACTGGCTGCAATCACTTTGCTGACGGCACAGGAAGTGAAAAGATTTAATGTGGAACCCAAGATCGCGATGTTGTCTTATTCCAATTTTGGCAGCAGCCATACGCCCGAAGCCATGATGGTCAGGGATGCTTTGGAAATCGTGAAAGCCAAAGAACCGGATTTGATTGTGGATGGTGAAATTCAGGCATCCATGGCATTTAATAAAGAAGTGATGCAAGAAAATTACCCTTTTTCGCCATTGGCAAATGGAGATGTGAACACGCTGATTTTCCCCAACTTGTCTGCCGGTAACATTGCTTATAATTTATTGATGGAAGTTGGCGGATTTGAAATTATCGGGCCAATATTGATGGGCTTGAAAAAACCCGTTCATATTTTGCAGTTAGGCAGCACCGTCCGTCAAATAACCAATATGGTGGCGATGGCGGTCATGGATGCCCAGGATAAAGAGTAGCTTTTTGACTGAAATAGATTCTGAAATAAATTTGGGCTTTTCGGGTTTTCATATCCGGGAAAGGTGCAAAGTTATTTCTTTTAAATAATTCTTAACCCTTAATTCAACATGAACTTTTTGGCACATGCCGTCCTTTCCTTTAATGATAAAGATATTTTGACCGGGAATATGATTGCGGATTTCGTAAAGGGTTTGAATATCTTGGAAACATTCCCAATTGGCATAAAAGCAGGTATTCTTCATCACCGGAAAATTGATGCTTTTACGGATCACCACCCGGCAACATTAAAAGCTGCAAATATATTCCGGACGCAGTACAGGCTTTATTCCGGCGCCTTTGTGGATATTGTGTTTGATCATTTTTTGGCGAATGACCCCCGCTATTTTCAGGACGATCAAAAGTTGAAAAGCTTTACCGAAGATGTGTATGCCCAAGTTTATGAAAATGAAGTTTTTTTTCCGGAACATTTCAAACATTTGTTCAAAGTGATGTCCAGAGAAAACTGGTTGTTTCACTACAAAACATTTAATGGCATCAAGCAGGGTTTGGCCGGAATGAGCCGTCGCGCTAAGTATTTGCCGGAATGGGAAACGGGTTTTGAGTTGACGATGCGGTATTATTATGAACTGAATCAGTTGTATTTCGACCTCATGGATGATCTGGCTGTTTATGCCAAAAAAGAATTAAAAGAATTAATTTAAAGTTCATTTTACTAACTTTGCCGCTTAAAAAAAGCGCAGTTTTTTTAATTATTATGACAAAATACCTGGTAAAAACCTCTTTCCTTCTTTCTTTTTTATTTCTTATTGCCTGCCAAACCGTTACGGAGCAACAAGCTCATGCCAAACCGCCAATGGCAAAACCGGACAATAAATATTCTAGCGTTAAGTTAGAATTTTCGGATACCACAGGCCCGGAAGCGCAGCGGATTATCCGGAGCCTGGATTCTTTTTATAAAATTCAGGTAAGGACAGGATTTAACGGAAGTGTTTTGGTCGGATACAAAGGCAAAATTTTGTATGAAAGATATTTTGGTTATGCCAACAAGGAAAAAGGTATTGTGCTTGGTCCGGAATCCGCAAGTCAGTTGGCTTCGACATCCAAACCGTTTACGGCAACTGCAATTTTGTGGTTGAATCAAAATAAATATCTTGATATCAATGAACCGGTTCAAACCTATTTAAAAGGATTCCCTTATCCAAATATTACGGTTAAAATGTTGATGGAGCATAGGAGCGGCATTCCTGATTACTTGAAATTTGCCGGAAAATATTGGAAAAATAGTGAGATCAAGAGTAACGATGATTTACTTGAACTTTTTGAAAAAGTGAAACCTCGCCTGAATTCACAACCTGATACACGCTTTGAGTACAGCAATTCCAATTTTGCATTGCTGGCTTCTGTGTTGGAGAAAGTAACAAAAATGCCTTATGCCCAATTCATGAAAGAGTTTATTTTTCAGCCATTAGGCATGAACCAGACTTTTGTATATGAACCTAGTGTCGTAAAACCGGAAAAGATGGCGATTAGTTATAAAAATACTTGGGCAAGAGAACCTGATATGTTTGCCGACGGCATTCATGGGGACAAGGGGGTTTTTAGTACCGTGGAAGATATGTACCGTTGGGACCAGTCTTTTTATCAGCAAACTTTATTGAATAAAAAATCCCAGGAAATGGCATATACCGGTTATTCCAACGAAAAGCCGGGGATTAAAAATTATGGATTGGGCTGGCGGATGATGTCTTACCCAAGCGGTTACAAAGTGATTTTCCATAATGGCTGGTGGCACGGGAACAATACGGTTTTCTATCGTTTTATACAAGATAACTTTACAATTATAGTGCTCGGCAATAAATATAACCCCAAAATTTATGCGCAAGGGAAGGCTGTTTATGGTATTGTGCAAAGCAATAGCAATGATAATTTAGAATGGGAAGAATCGGGTAGCCCCAAAGGTGAATAGTGTTCTATGTTCTCAAATGGATATTATGATTCTTCTTTCGAGTTGTGATTGATTAAATAAATTGACTGAGCGTTAAGGATAAAAGTCTTGCTCGATAAGAGCTTAGGGTATTTCATATAGAAATTATATGCACTAAACAATTACCAATAAGAGTACTTAAATGTCTTCAAGGAAATTACTTAAGCAAACTTGCAGAATGTAACTTTTAAATTACCTTTTCATATGAAGGTAAGAGCGGTTGTTGCATTCAAAAATTGTTTTGAGGATTTTCTACTTCGACAAACGAATAAAGCCCAAGACAAAATATTTAAAATTATTGAAGCAATAGAAACTCTGGAAAGGATTCCATCCAATTATTTAAAACATGTAGTTGGAACGGATGGACTTTATGAAGCAAGAATTCAACTTAACTCAAATATTGAAGGTATTTTGTTTCTTTAATGGCGACAAATTAGTGATTTTAATGAATGGATTTCAGAAGAAAACGAATTTTATTGTGAATTGTCGTGTGTCAATATTGGGTTATATTGTTTCATTATCTGAAATAATTTCATTATCTGAAAAATTGATTAAATTCGCACTGAATGGTAATTATTACGCATAATACGATTACTGCATTTATTAAGATTCATTCGGATGCTGCAGAAGCACTAATTCGGTGGTATGACATTGTCCGTATTGCAAATTGACAAAGCATTAGGGATATCCGTAATGATTTTAATAATGTTGATTATGTTGGAAATGATCGCTATGTTTTTAATATTAAAGGCAATGCTTATCGATTAATTGCGATGATACATTTTGATATCCGTACTTAGTATATTCGATTTGTTGGAACACATGCAGCTTACGATAAGATTGATTGTTCAACTGTTTAATGAAAAATAAGATGATAGATAAAATAAGGACTGAAAAACAATTTAAACAAGTCATGTCATTGATAGAGAATTACTTGCAAAAAGCTACCGACAATGGTGGTTTTAACGGGTTAACTAAAAATGAAAGTGAAGAACTACAAAAGTTAAGTTTGTTGGCCGAAGCATATGAAAAAGATGCTTTAAAAGTGTGGGATTTTCCAATGACCTTTACCGGTATTGTTCAACAAAAAGTGGCTGAAATGAATATGACCCAGACGAAATTAGCTGCACTCTTAGGTATAGGACAGTCCAAAGTAAATCAAATACTCAAAGGTAAAAGAAATCCGGATGTGCCTTTTCTAAAAGCGGTACATGAGAAATTAGGTATTGACGGTAATTTTATTTTGGAGAATGTATGAAGGCTTTATAGATGAAAACCATGAAGATAATAATGAGGAAAATGAATTATATAGTTTAGTTATTTGTTTCCCGCAGATTACACAAATTTCGAAGATTTTTTTCTGCGTATTATCAGCGTTATCAGGGGAAATCTAAACGGTAATTGAAATGCATAGCAAATATTTCAAAATAAAAAAAATAAAGATGTATTTCTAAGTCCCGACTCATATATCCAAAATCTAAGGCGCTTATCTAAAATATTCGTTGGCTTTTATTGTTTCTTATTTGTGTTGTTCAATAAGCTTAAATCAACCCAATAAAAATGGCGTAAACCAGCATCATACCATCAATAAAAAGCAGGTAAAATATATCTGAGTTGGATTTTTTTGAAAAGTGGATGACAACTTTTAAAAGTGCTAAAATTACAAAAGCACTCACTAAACGCAATGGAATTGGATAACGAAGATATTGCCAGATTGCTAAAATGCCGAAAGACAGTAAAAACAAGTCTATTAGCCGATAAGTGTTTTTGAGTCCGATGGCATTGGGCAAAGTGTAAATCTGTTGTTGTTTATCCGTTTCCATATCCCTGATGTCAAAAGCGGCGCAAAGAGGCAACATAAAACAGAAACGCAATAAAAACTCCACTTCATAGTCTGCAAAGTGTTTTTCCCAAAAAAAGATGGGCATTAACACAGTAACGCTTGCCCATACCAACGATAACAGTATCAATTTCAGGATACCCCAGTCTTTCAGCCTTTTCTTTTGGGGAAATGGAAGGATAGGCAGAGAATACCCTAAGGATAAAATACCTAATCCAATGCTCACCGCTATTACAGACCAGTTTAGGGAAAAAAGGCAAATTCCGGATATCAGACAACCGGCTATAATAAGGAAGGGATGAATCCATTTATGTTCCCTTGACCAATCCGCCCGATCGGAAACTCCCGCCGGCAGTCTTTTTATGTAATAATGCAAGTTATAAATGACAACTGTATTGGCTGCCACAAAAATATGCAAGGCATTTCCAAAAACTGGGAAATGATCTAAAAGTAATTTTTCTGTAGCCATACATAAGCCGATGGCACAAAAAGCCGCAAATAAACTCGTGTATAAAAACCATTTCAGAATACCCAATCCTTTGTCTTTTTGAAAAAATTACAGACAGAAACAAATCCTTGCAAAAATACTATAATGTGCTTTATAAATTTAAAATCTTTGGCGAACCTATGGAATAAATTGTCATTAATGCTTACTTTTGCGCGCAGTGAAAAATTATAAAGAAAACAAAACCTTCAATAAAATCAGGATTTCGATCATCTGGTTCATTGATTTATTTTATGCGCCCTTCAAGAAGTTTATGCCGATCCAGACTTATCGGTATGCGGTTTGTGGTGGATCGGTCACTGTATTGGGTTTGATCGCCTACTTTATTGCTTATAATTTTATTTTGGATAGTGATTATGTTTATTTTTGGGGTTTTACGATGACCAGATATATTGCGGCTTATGTCCTTTCTTTTTGCGTCAGTTTCCCCATTGGCTTTTTTCTTTCCAAATTCGTGGTATTTTCCGAGTCCCAGTTAAAAGGAAGGATACAGTTATTTCGGTACGGCATTTTGCAAATCCTAAATATTGGGATCAATTGGAGTTTGTTGCATTTATTCGCGGGTTATTTCGGTTTTTGGGCAACGCCTTCACAAACACTGACTACGATCATCCTGGCCGTTTTCAGTTATTTCTTCCAAAGGAATGTTTCTTTCCGGACTACAAAAGGCAGGGAGGTACCAAGTCCTACATTAGAAAATGAAAATTTGAGGTTTTAGCAAAATTTGAATTGCGCATTTGGCTTAAACAGCTATCTTTGCACATCTTTTTCTCAAATTGCATATGGCCTCGTAGTACAATGGATAGTATATGAGTTTCCGAAGCTCCAGATTCAAGTTCGATTCTTGACGAGGCCACTGAAAAAGTACCCAAAAACAGCCTGAAAGCACGCCAATAAAGGCTTTCAGGCTGTTCCCTTCCCCTGAAATGTGTGGTTAAATGTAGGATTATTACACTAAATGTGGCAATTTGTTTACCTTCGTGTTTACCTGTTTACCCAATTATGAAACTACCTACTGTTTACGCCACCTTGAAAAATGTAGCACCCGACCGGAATGGCGAAGTGCCTATAATTATAAATGTGACTTTTGAACGGAAAGTAATCCCGAAAAGCACGGGATTGAAGTGCTTGCCTGCGGATTTTGATAAGTTTAATTTAGTCAAAAAAGGTCACCGAAAAAATGGCATCCTAAAAGAAAAAATCCGTGACCTAAATAATGAGTTCCTGAAAGCGGCTGAAATACAACCACTCACAATTGGCATCATAAAAGATATTATGGCCGGTGATGCTGTATCTCGGGATTTGTTTTCCGTAATTGCGGAAAAAGTATTGAAGATGGAAAAAGGAATACTTTCCGAGGTTACATTAAAGCACCTAAAAAGTGAGATTTCAAAAATAAACACTTTTGCACCTGATTGCAGGATCGGACAAATGGATGCTAATTTTTTTAAGGGCTATGAAAGGGATATGCGTTTAGTGCGAAAAAATCAACAAAATACGATTCATAAGTCGCTAACTAAAATAAGTACGATATTAACGAAAGCCTTTGAAGCTAAATTAATAAATACAGATATTTCCGCTAATATCAAACCTCCAAAATATATAAATCCTGAACGGATAACTTTAACGCAGGATGAAACCGAAAAAATCGAAAAATACGCTGATAATGGTGCGGTCGAAGCTTTGCGTAATGTAGCGGCATGGTTTATACTGCAACTATATTCAGGCGTTCGGTATGGCGATTTGGTGAAATGGGATGAAAAAAGCAGAATTAGGAATGATAAATTCCTAATTTACGACGAAAAAACAAAGACACAACATTATGTGCCTTTGTATCCTAAATTAGTTGCGGCAATTGAGCGTGTGCGTGGCATTGACCCAATCCCAACCAATCAAATTTGCAACCGATATTTAAAAGAGATCGCCGTTTTTCTTGATATTGGCACGCATGTTACAACGCATACCGCCCGACATACATTTGCGGTCAATTACCTAAATGCAGGTGGATCTATCGAAGTGCTAAGCAAGCTTCTTGGGCATTCTTCGATTAAAACCACTAGTATTTATGGGCGTATTTCCAATAAACGCATTGACGAGGAAACGGCTAAAGTCCTGCTGTAATTTGCGTGTTGGTTGATTGTGCTGCAATGTAGCTTGTAATGTATGATAATGCAAACCCAAACACACCTGGTACTATGGTGGCATTCGGCTTTATCTTAATGGTTAAAATGGTTTCGTTTCCGGAGCACTCTGCGGTTATGATGTCGCCATCTACAAAATTGCCTGTTGTTTTTTTGCTTGCAATTGGCATCCCGTTAATTCCTACTTTTACGGCAAATGGCATTTTTATTTTTATATCTATGCCATTGCCAACAATTGCGCTTTGTTTAGGCAGTATGGCGCCATGTAGCTGGACCAATCCGCCAATCCTGACATAATACCCTGTTGCGGAATCCACGCCCTGCGTTGCCCCCGTTGAAACACCCATATCCCAAGATACGACTTGCCCAAAATTGGTCACATCCGCCTTTAGCCAATTAAGGAAGTCGTTTTGTGAGCCCGTATGCCCGTTGGCGAGCCAAACTTGATATGCGGACGCCCCATTTGCGCCCGGTTGTCCATTTGCGCCCGGTTGTCCATTTGCGCCGTGCAGGCTGTCTATGAAATCCTGTTCCGTACCTATATTTCCCAAATTCAACCAAATTTGATACGCACTTAAGCCATCTTCCGGAGTAGGTCCGCCAATTAATATACCCATGATAATTATTTTAAAAAGTAAAAAAATGATGCCTGCGAACCGATAGGTATGTTTACATTGATTCGCACAAATAATTTGTCTTCGGTTAACGATGGAATCGTTGCCGGTTATAATCTCTTGGGGATCGTTGTTTAAATTGACTGTTGCCATTTGATTTACATTATGTCGTTTACGATTGCAGATAGCTCTTCTTTCGAAGGTTCTGCTTTAGAGCTTCCGGAAGCCATTACAGGCCTCCCAAACGCGCCTACATTATCTTTAGCGAACTCCCCCGCATCTGTTGCAGTTTCTTCAACATAAGCGTTAAAATCTTCATCAGATTTAAATTGCATACGGCTAAAATCTTTAAGAATCTTAGCTTTGAATACCGGGTTAGCGTCTTTGAGCTTCTGCTCTAATGTTTGTTTGCGAGTATCGACGGTTTTGCCTTGCTTAAGTTCTGCAACCTGTGTTAATAAGGTTTTAGCCCATTCCGGCATATCGTCTTTTGGTTTTTCAGGTTCTGGCGGTGTTGACTCAGCCCCTTCTTTTTTAGGCTTCGTTGTTTTTGCGACAGCATCGGTTACCCGTTTGTCCGCATCAGCCTGAAAGCCCGTAAGCAAATCCTTGACCCCATCTGTTGCGGTTTCAATATTCACTTCTTCTGTTGTAGTTACTGCCAACATTGCGGCAATCCCTTCGAGTACTTTGTCGCTTAACCCTAAGTTTTTATATTTAGTTTTAAGCTGTGCTAGGATTTTTTCTTTCATAGTGGTACAAAGATAAAAATTGTTTTTGGTCTATTGTACTAAGAAATAGGCACAAAATGCTATTTTGAAAATACTTCATAATATTGTTTGTTATTCTCAAAAATATTTTTTTACTTTGTGGTCTAATGTACTAAAAATATGAAAAATGATACAATTTACCATGTTGAGAAATCAGGAATGCATTATTACTTTGGAAGTATTGCGGCTGCATGTACAACGTTGGATTTAGGCATAAAAAAAGAAGCCTTGTGGAACCAACGCATTACCGAAAAGAAACCGTATTTAGGAAAAGGATTGACGATAAGGAAGGGTAGGGTTGTGAGAAACAAACAGAAAGTTTAACTTCGCAAAAAAAAATTAAATTTTATGAAAAAGATTATTACGATGGCAGCTGTAGCTGTAATGATTATTTGCTTTGCTGCGTGCAGTAAAGATAACACCAAAAGCCCAACAGGTCAGAACAATCCAAGTACAAAAGAACCATACACAGAATTGCAGGGCACTGTTTGGGAAGGTACAGATAATAGTAACCAGACGACCGTTAAGCTTATTTTTTGGAATTATCCGGATGGGAGTTTTCTAGGGACTAAGCCTGGGAGGGAAGATAAGACGGGGGAGATAATCTGGGAGATGTCGGGCTCAAATATTTCTGTTGACCTATACGAACATTCAAATATTACAACATCATTCAGCGGAACTTATAAAGATAGTCGCTTAATTTTAAATGGAATAATATTTTCCAGAAAATAATTTTGTTATTTGGCAAATAGTATTATATTTGCAGCGACTTGTAATCGTACTAATCAGAGGTTAACTCAGATTGTCTTTATTGTTTATAGCGGAATCCCCCGTTATATGGTGGTGCGAGAGGAAACGACCGTACTGATTGCACGCCTCGCGTACGATTGCAAGTCACACCTAAGTAAAGGGGGATTTTGCGTATTTTTTTTGTCAGAATGACTTGCACAAAAAACAGTCAAGCTCAGACTATAAATGAGCAACGAAACCATGTCAATAGTGGCGTGTTACATTCTCCGGAGTTGCCAATCACCCAATGGGGTGGCAAACTATTAGTTGATGCCAGAGCCTTGCATCAAAGATTACAATCCAAAACCGACTTTTCCGAATGGATTAAAAGAAGAATTGAAGATTATGGGTTTGAAGCGGAAACTGACTTTTCCCTAAATTTAGGGAAAACCTCCAAAAAGGGCGGCAGACCAAAAATCGATTACCTCCTAACCCTCGACACCGCCAAAGAACTCGCAATGTTGGAGCGCAACGAAATCGGCAGGATGATCCGCAGGTACTTCATCCAAAAAGAAAAAGAAAGCCGAGGTGAAGTATTGGCTCTGCCAAAAGATGACCGGGTATTTGCGCAGTTGAAAACCTTGAAGATAAATGGGCGTACACTTTACCCTTATTCCCAATTCATGGTTACCGTGGGAAGCAAGAGTGGAAGCAGCTACAAAAGCCGTTACCCTAATCATTTTCTCGAATTGGACAATCTCCAGTATGTAAGCGAAGAAATGGCTTTGCAGATTTACTTTAACCGCCGCATTAGGGCGGCACGGGTAGCAAACAAAGAAATGCAGCCGGTACTGCCTTATGATTTTGCGGACAAAAAAGAATTAAAAGGAGGGCAGGATTATGTGTAAAGAAACTAAAACAAGTCTTGAGATAGTATCGGAAGCATTCAATGAAGAAACCTATTATTTAATACCTGACAATGTAAAACTGGTTTCCTTGTTAACGCACGACATCCTTTTTATTTTGGATGATTACGAAGACAGAATGCAACCAATAGTCCATAAATTGATATCTGAAAGGGTAGACGGCTTGCTCACAATTGTAAATGCTTTAAATGACTTAAAGCAGATGAGTGCCTTTACCGATATACTGAATCTGTGTTGTGAGCTTAAAGAAAAGAAGACTGCCTAACCACCTTAACCAACCGCCTTAATTGGCGGTTGGAATTTTAGGATAACGGAGAAACGGCCTTATGTCGGGAAAGGTTTTACTGTCAGGAAGGGTAGGGTTAAGAGGTTAACCAAACAATAACATTAATTATTTTAAATAAATTTGGTTCATTCAAATGAACTATGTATCTTTGTGTAACAAAAAGGGTAATTAAATAACAACAAAAAACAAAAATTATGACTCTCGTAAAAACAAGACTTGCAATAGGTGCAGAAAAGAACTTCAAATTTGGGGATAACTTAGAATACTCCGTAAATATGTACGATAATAAGCCCTTTGAAAAAGAGTACAATAACGTTCAAGATTTCTTAAAGGATTTCAGCCCGACAAAGCCAAGCGATTATTTAATAAAAAGGATAGAAGAGGAGTTCGTAAAAGTTGGCGGCAAAATCACCTTTAAGCCTAAAGGTTTTAAAGCAAACCAGAAATTCAGATTCGAATAAAAAAAGCGCAAGGCTTTAATTAGCCTTGCGCCTGAAAGCAAATCACATTAGACATTAGATGTCCAGTAATTTGTGAAATGCAAAAATAGTAAATTAAACAATACCCACAATAAAAAAATCTTAACAACAAAAACAATTTCAATTATGATTACAATTACAGGGAATCCATATTTGCAAGACAGAAGAGTTGAATTGACAATTCATGAGTTAGTCAAAAACGGAGAAACTTGGGTAAAGCCTTATGGTGCAAAAAATAAAAACATCTCTATTGTTGTAGATAAAGATTTTGATACAGATGATGAAAATCAGCAAGAAGAGTTGAAAGCGATTGTTATTTCAGAATTAAAAAAAATGGGTTATAATGAGATTAGACAAGATGGCGCTAAATGGGGGATAGACTAAAATAGCAAAAAAAAATTAATCGTACTAACGCCCTTCGGGGCATGGAATTAATTACTAACAAATAAAATATTTAATTATGCAAACTCAAGAAATTATTAAAGGTCGTCAATTATGCGAAACCCCCGACGAGGACATTAAAGAGTATAAAGTAGATGGAAATATGGTAATTGCTGTATTTTATAATGCAAAACAGGCGGCTGCATACATAAAGAAGTTTAGCGCATTTGCCTATACGCCAAATTGGTATGACCAAATTGGATTTGCGAATTTCAATGTTAATTTCAATGAGATTATAGCTTACAGTACTTACCATCCTGCAAGTTCTATGATTAAAATGTTTGAAAACGGGCTCAAAAATCTTTAAGCCTCAAATCCAATGTGGCTTGCCAAAATTAATTAGCAAGCCACCGGTACGATTAAAAAACCGCTGTTATATTTCAATACCATGCTTATATCCTAGAAAGGATTAGCGTCGGTACGATTAAAGCACAAATATAGTAATTAAATTTAAAAATGCAAATAACCCCCAAACAATACGCAGATAAAAAAGGTTTCAGCTTATCCTACGCCCTACGCCTTTTGAAGGCAGAAATGCCACCACCTGACGTTTTAAGTGTAGAACATTTCGGCAGGTTCTATGTCGTCACGGTTGAAGATGACTTTTTAACCGCTAAAACCGAAAAGAAAATGAAAGGCAAAAATACATTTACCAAAAAAGAAACTATGCAAATAAAGTCCAGTTTAAAAGATTTACGAACCGCCGGACGGGATTCCCAGAAAGATATTAGGGCTTATCTTCGCAATACTTTTAAATTCTACATTTCCGATTTTACAAGCTCAAATTCCGGCTTTACGGTTGAGGATTTCGAAAAGCTGGTAGCGGATAAAATAATTACAATAAAATGAAGAAAAATATATCTAGAGTATCCAGAATTAGCGATTTAATACAATATTTAAATACGTCTGTAAATAAATTTGAGCAAGATATTGGGGTTACTCAGAGTAGGATTGCTAAAGCCATAAAAAGGAATAGTGATATTTCAGCTGATATTGTCCAAAAAATATCAGACCGTTTCCCAAATATCAGTCCAAACTGGCTTCTAAAAGGTGAGGGCGAGATGATTTTAGATAAAATGAAGAAAAATATATCTAGAGACAGGCTTAATATTGCAGTCGCAAGTTTGCGTAAGACACATATAAAGATTGCGGAGGAAATGGGCTATTCTAGACCTCAAACGATTTCGGACAATCTTAAAGGCAATGCCACACAAAAATTCATACTCCATTTATGTAACCTTTACGGTTTTAATCCCGAATGGATCCTAAAAGGTGAGGGCGAGATGATTTTAGATGAAAGTGAAGAACGGCTAGAGAATAAAGATATTTTAAAAAGAATAGGGCAAGTTGCCAATAATGAAGAGATTACAATAACCTCCTTAGAGTCGAAAATTGGAGCAAGTAAAGGCGTATTTTCGAGAGCCTTGGCTAAAAACACTGACATTCAAAGCAAATGGCTTATTTTGATTGCTAATAAGTATCCACAATATTCTTGTAAATGGCTTCTAACTGGCGATGGCGAAATGTTAGCAGGAAATCCCATTTCTCAATCCGATATTAAAACAATTGAACTATTAATTAGCTTACTTGTAGATGCGCACGGATATTCAGAAGATTTTGTACCAATTAAAAAAGCACGGGAATTAATTTCCCGTTTGTAAACATTTATTCCACAACCCATTTAATATGAAAAAAGTAAAAAAATCACCCGTACACCTGCAATATTGGTGCAAAACATCACTGATCGATGCAGAAGTTTGCAAGCGCAAAAATATCGAGTTCAATATGGAACTTGCTAAAGACTTAGAAAAAGAAGCCCGGCATTATTTTATTGTCGATAAAAGCGGTAATTTTAAGGTCGTGCCAGGTCGTGAATTTGAGAAATATTTTGACGATAAGGAAGCTTCGGAAATGAAACAGACGAAAGCAGCGGTAACTGCTATTGATAACTTTATAAAACAGGTACACAACATTTAAAGATTCGTACGGTTCGATTCCGTTAGGTTGCGACGCTTGGTAGAGGATACTTGGTTAAATTCCAAGGCTTAGAAATAAGTTTCCTGCTTGGTGCGGGGGCATGACAGCGTGGAAAGACACGCATTTTTTTAAAATCAGCAAACAAATACATGTATTATGAAAAGATATATTGCATTTACAGGAGAAAATAATTATCCCGCTGGTGGCGCATACGATATTGTGGGCTACTTCGATAATATTGACGATGCAGTCGCAGAAATCTACAAACATACAATGGACTTTAAAAGTGATTTCGGGCATGTACTTGACACTGAATTAACGATAATCGTGTGGGAAGACGGCAAATATGTATCAAATGAAGAGCTAACCAAGAGGATAGAGAAAAGGTTTAAAAACAATCAAAAGGGAATTTAATCTAAACTAAAGGTTATAATGGATGAAGAAATGAAATGCCCGAGATGCGGATGTGAATTTACGCTCAAATCTGGAGATGATAATTACTTAGATGGGGATTGCCCACAGTGCGACCTACATTATTATTGGGAAGAAGAGTATGATGCTGAAAGTGGAGAAGAATATTGTTATAGGATATGGGGAGAATTAGGAGAACCTTATAAAAGTTAATCGTAAATATAAAAAAAATGGACATTACCACCAACATAAAGCCTAACCTACTTATCGATGCTTTGATTTTCGGCATGCGAAAACAAGGCGCCGCAATGAGTTCTGATGAAGGCAACGACATCATTCAAAGATTGAATAAATGCTATGAGTCTGGATTTTTAAGCTATACTGAATGCCTGGCATTAGGCGTTTTGGGTCTGCCCTTCTTAAAAAAGCTAATTGAAAAAAATGGCATAAATTTGGAGACTGTCAATAAGCCCAGTTTAAAGTTCGACATGGCACAAGTTCACGAAGAGCTTGTGAAGTTGATTCAAAGAGACGGATTGTTTTATTCGGATTATTTGTTATAAAAAAACAATCAACATGGAAACAATATTTGATCACAACCCAACAGATGCAGAATTAAAAGAACTCTTTTCTTTTAATAAGTCCGAAAATACAATGTGTTATGGTTTTTCTGTAATACCACTTCCAATTGATCGGTATGACAGTGTTGCAAGTAGTAACGAAAAGAAACTCGACCTTGCGCTCTTGTTTGAATTGCGTGGTAACCAAGCCAAAGCAGATGAAATTTGGGCGGTCATTCCCGAAATTGAAAGGGAATACAAGTGCGGAATGGATAATAATACTTATCCTATTTAGTCTTTTTGTGTTTCCTGAAAAACTTAACTAATTCAACTTCGACACTTTTGTAATCAGACATTAAAATAGGCTGCAATTCTTTTAGTGCTGTTTGTTCGCTAATTCCTGCATCTTTTAATCGTTTCCTGAAATCTTTAATCCAGGACGAATACCCGTAACCATCATCGAGTATTTTTGATTTATGCGTAGCTTTACCGCCCAATGATTCCAAAAAGTCACTATATGTATGGCGTGCCGTAAACTGATTTACCGTTTCCATTGCTTTTACCTGTGCAGTTGAAATCCGTCCCGGTGGCGATTTGGTTCGTGCGTGCAAAATTTCATGCCACAACGATTCAATAGAGTATTCTTGATTAAAGGTTAGCTTGCCGCCTTTTTTTATCGCAGCAAATGCGCCTTTCAATTCATCTGCAGGGTTAAAGTTAACTGAGCTAAAAGTGTTGGTAGAAACCGTGAATGTAGAGCCTTTTACCCATTTCCCAGTTTTGGGGTCATAAGGCATTGAGTGTTGCATCATGTAGCTTCCGGACTTTAAAAATTTGAAGTCATCAACTCCATTCCTGAACCATTCAGTATTTTGGCTTGCAACCTCTTTAAATATAGATTTTACCTCTGCATTTGTGGGGATATCTCCCTTTATGAAGTTGCTTAAGTTGATTGTTCTGACTTTAGCAATAGTTTTTGCGGCGCTGTTCAACAACTTCGCGTTATCCCTAATAAAATAGGGTAGTGACTTAGCTCTCGCAATCCTATCTTTATTTTCAGAAAGCCACCGCTTCATTTTTTCGGGAATATCGGTAATAATATCACTAGGTGCATACTCTTCGCCCCGTAATGTGGCTAATTCAAATTGGTTGTATTCATCCGGAGTTAGAAGTATAGGAATAGCAAAACATCGGCACTGGGGATGCCAGCCAACAAACTTAAATGTCTTAGGATATTTACCCGCAAGCGTTTTACACACATCGCAATGATTCGGGTTGTTACTTAATTTTATTTCATATCCCTTGACGAAATCCATCTGTGACCACCGTTGAAAATCGGCTTCACGGTACGCCATGTTATTTTCTGTACGTGTGAGCCTCATAGCGTTCTTATAAGAACTACGATAAATACCTTGCCCCGGATTGTACTCTTGTGCAGCTTTACTTAGTTGCAATTTGCCATCTTTATCACGAACACGGCGGAATAATTTATCCGGTTCTAATAAAGCGTTACGAACATCCCGACTTAGAGCTGCTGCGGATTTGCCTTCACTTAATCCAATGTCAAGTGCCGTTTCTAATTCCGATTTAGCTGCCTTTGTATGCTTCCAAATACGGTCAGATAAGCCCATGCCGTCAGCTTTACGTTGTTGAAAGGACTTTAATGCTGCTTCATTACGTGCCCCATAATCGTAACGCTTCGCCAACACATCTTTGTGAATACCCGTTTGGCTGGCCATGTAGCCTAAAAGTGCGTCATTCTTTGCATTGGCAATTGCCCAGGCTTCCTGCGTACCGTTTTGGATGACCAGTTCCATTTGCCCAGCCATGCTTTGCAAAAGCTTATTAACCCTGTCCTGCGTTTGCGGATAATCTTTAAAAGTAAAAGGCTTATTGGGGTTATACTTTACCAATGCCGCTATCCTTGCAGCTTCTTTGACGGCTGCATTATAAATACGGGTAATTTTAGCGGCTGTCTTTTCGTTCTGTTTGAACGCTTTCAAGTCCCAATTTATACCGTTTATTTTGTAGGCGGTTGGCATGTTAAATAACCTTTTTTAGGACATCCTTTTCGGGAGTGATTTCAATATCAAAGTAAGTGTCCGTTATCCTGCCACATGACAATTGATAAGATATAAGTTCGCCTTGAACCAAAACACCAGTTACGATATGCGGCTTTTGGTCTTCATCGGTAGATAGATAGACAATGTCACCGAAATTGTATTTATTGTCAATAATCATCATTGTACGGGGTTAAACACATCACCAATTGTCGCCCTCGCTTCTTCTTCCTCAATCAAACGCAATTCTTCGTCCACGTCATTTACCCAACCAAGTATTTTAATGGCCGTGCGTTGTGATATGATAGGTTTGCCCCCGTTTGCGGATACAAGATTTGCAATAGTAGTAGTTTCATCGTTGATGGTAAAAGGGATAATTTCGGGCTCTATTTCCAAATTGTCAGAAGCCGCCTTTAATCCTGAGCCGCCAATCGTACCAATGATCCGCTTTTGAATATTTACACGGCGCTGTAAAAAGTCGTCTAATATCTCCCGCTTTTCTTCCACTTTCAGGCGTGCATCTGTGAATAGCATCTGTAACGCTTCACCGCTAATTTGAGACAGCCCTTTTACACTATCAAATGAAATATCAGGTGTCTGCGTTTGACTATGAATGAACCGAATTAATGTTTCTATTTCCAACTTTACCGCTTCGGGCGCTCTGTCCCATGCTAATATTTTGGCTTCACTACCTTCCTCACCTTCAATCACTTTTCCGCTTTCCCCCTTCTTTGGCATTGAAACGATACCTCCTGTAATGAAGGTAATCGGACTGGAAAAATAATCATTGGTTTCCGCAAACTTCGAAAGGAGGTACTCCAACCTTTCAATACAGATTTGTACGTCTATCCATTCTACCGCTTCCTGGTCAACGAAAACAATTGGTATTTTCCCGTAGGGCAAAGCTTTAGTTTTACTTTCTACCCAACTTGACCCGTCTTGTACCCATTGGACATACATGTTTTCAGTGTATGTCTCAAAATATTTAATTGTTTTGTCGTCTGAATCTTTACGGCCAAATGCACGGGAAAATGCTACCAAATCCCCTGTATCGTCAAAATATGGGTAGAGTTCATCGCCGTTGAATGGTGTGAACGCAGCTACCCTTATTTTTAGTTTGGTATCAAAACCGTAGGTATTATGGCTTTCACTTTTTTCAACTGTATGCCACAGTTCCGCAACCTCTGTGCTACGTAATAGTTCCCTTAACGCCCGACGGTTAAAGGACTTTAATTTACAATCGTGATCAAGCCGATGCATCGCTTTTAAAACCACTTCTTCCTGTGAGTTTTCTTTCGGCTCTGCATTCAGCTTAACAGGGTTGCCAAAAGTGAAACTTACCGCTGTGTTCACTATGCGTTTTTGCAATGGCAATGCAATCCTATTTACCTTTTGCAAAGAGCTATTGCCATCTTCGTCAGTTACCAATTTGTCAGGCAGGTAAATTTTATCTACCATCGTTTTATGCAAATAAGGATCCCATTGGCCTTTAATCTTGTCAAGATCCGGCAAATCCTTAAGCCTGCCCGATTTAAGTTTCTTTATTTTGGCGGGAATGTCTTCCATTGCCAATATTTCTTCTATTTCTCCCATGTTTAAAAATTAAATAATCCTGATAATTTTTGCGGTTTCGTGTTTGGCATCGGGTAAAAGGTATTTGCTAAAGCGTCGAATTCGTCCGTGCTCCTGCCTAATCTTTTTTTAATATCTTCTTTAGGTTCGATTATAATGCTGCCATTGCTCTTCCTACTCCATTTTATTTCCGAGGCTTCCTCTTTTAAAGTTTCGCCGGGTGGCAGCATTGCACCTGTATTGTTTTTAGGATCCAGCCAGTCCCTGACAGCCCAAAATAAATAAGCTCTCATGTTTGCGAATTTATTTTGACCCGTAATATCTGTAAGTTCTTTTCCCCGCTTGTCTTTAGCCTTTTCACTGTATTTGCAACTTATTGCAGTTTTGTCGTACTCCAGTTCAATAAGTCGAGAATAAACACCCGCACCTTCGCCAATCGTGTCAATACTCGCAACGCTTCCCGGATGCGTGTCCAAAATGTTTTTTACGGTTCCGGAAACTTTCATGTGGTCAGCTTTGCCGCCTGAATGTACTTTATTCATTTTTTCAACATAGTTCCCAAAACGGGAACAATAAACGGTACTATCCCTGCCCATGCCGGCTACATCAACGCCTAAAATCAACTTGTCTTTAATAGGTTCGGCGTTTACTTTCCACCGTTCCTGCGCTGCTTCAATCCATTGTTGCGGTATCAAGACATCTTCATCAACTTTAGGAAACTTTCCCAATACTTTTATCCTAAACAAGTCTTCCGGGCGGTACCAATTACCTTCAAACTCAAAATCGTCCTCTTCTTCTTTTTTGTCTTCTTCAGGGATTTGCGTACACCAGTTTTCAATTTTATCAATAACCCAATCGTAATCCACTTGTCCAGGAATGATACTCTTTTTATGGACCACATTAGGCGCCGTAAGGCTGTTTAACCTGAACTTATGCCAACGGTCACCCTTTTGGCTTTTCGCTGCATATCCTATTGTTGTATTTGGGTTGAACACCAAAAGGATACGGCTATTACCTTGTAGGTTACCTTCTATGGCAGAAAATGTGTTGTCGTTAATACCCGAAGCTTCTGTAATTACGAACATGGTATTTACTGCGTGGAAGCCCGACCATGCTTCATGTTGGTAGGGGTCAGCCCTAAATCCCGTCAAGTACCATTCCTCAAAATCGGTTCTAATATCACTACTTACCAGTCTTCCCGGTAAGTTAATACCTTTTGCTTTTGCTTTCTTAAATAATCGAGCAAATTCAGGCTGCATGATATTATCAACCTGTCGTGCTGTTGGAGCTGTTAAACAAACCTTCGTGTTTGCAATAAGAGAACCTGTTGCGTTCCATTTTGGAGTTAGGTACATAAAACACATGGCAGCAACCGCCGCCACATAATCCTTACCTCTTGCTGTTCCTGATGCAACCGTTGTTCTTGAATTAAATTGGACTGACCTTAAAATTGATTGCTGCTCTGCATCTAGTTTGGAATCAAAGGCTTCAAAAGCGAATTTATTCCAGTCGGAACGCCATTCACTAAATTTTTTAAATGCTGATTCTTTTAAGTTAGTTTCCATTAATTTAACCTAATAAATTGAGTATCGTTTTTCCTTACACCTTGTAGTTTTCTATTCAAAGAAACAGCGTGAATGTTGTGTGCTTTAGCTGCCTCTATTCCGCTATTAAAATATATTCCCGTTTCAACATTCAAAACCATTTTGCCAAACATATTTCGCTCCAACATCCCGTTTGATTGATTCCTTTTTTGGCTTTCACTTATCCTTTTACCCAAGTGTGCTTTAGACATATTGGACTTTGCTTTCTTGGAATGGATCCTGCCTTTGTGCGCAGTTGATATTAAACTTCGAGTATGCTCAGATAAGATTTTGCCCTTCCTTTTTAATGATTGACTTTTCCTACCTTCGTCTGAAAGTTTCCAGTCTCTATTTTGCTGACCCATACTCATATTCGCTTTGGCTTCTTTAGTGTGAACTCTGCCTTTATTCAATAAAGAAATCCGACTTTTAACTTCTGCTGAATGTTTATATCCTAAAGGTGATCCGGCTATCTTGAGGGTATTAAATCCATTTTTGTTAAATGGTTTCAATTTATCTAAATAAATCTGTTCTGTAGTTAACAATTTACCTACATCGCAAAACTCCAGAACACTAAATTCAAGAGCATCAATGCCGTACTTATTTACAAAGCTTTGAAGTTGCTTTGAGCTATGTGTTTTGCTCAATAACAACTTTCTATGATCCCTAAATCTTGTTTGGAAACTCTTAGTGCTACCTACGTATATTTTTTTATTAATATAGTTGCTTATACAATAAACGCCAGAAAACTTTAGATCTGCTTTGTCTATATTATTTTTCATCTTGATTTGAAGATTCTTTTAACAATGAATAAAAACCAAGCTCGCCGCTCAACTCTCGTTTTTCAGGTGCATACAATCCCATTAATTTCCGCCGTTCCGCCAATTGTTGCCTGATCTCCGCAATGTACCTCGGGTCACCGTCTTTAATTTCTTCCTTTACCGTCTTTTCGATTTGGGAAGTAGTCACTTTCCCTTTGCCAGCAATATTGCCTTTTTTCTTTTCCGTAGTAGCTTCATGGTTTGTTTTACTCCTGGTCCATGCTTCCCATAATTCATGTACCGCTTCATCTATGCGCTCAAGTTCCAACTGAATAGCTAAATCAATGTCATCAATGCGAGTGGTGCGCCATTCCTTCAACAAACTTTGAATGTCGTTGAAGATGGTGCCGGTTGCTGGCACTTTTTCAAGCTGCATTTTCTCCATGACCGCAACGGCAATTTTGCGGACAGATGCACCTTTCTTGTACATGTCCGCAACGATTACCAACCGTGCTTCTTTTGCTTGCCGTCTTTTTTTATAGATTATGTCGCTCATGTCATTCTTTTAATGTTACGGAAAATCCACGCTTTTCAAGTTCTAGCTTTAATTTTTCCAGTTTAGGAACATCGCTATCCTCAACCGTTATTTTAGGAAGTGCTATGTTTAAGCTTAGTGGCATGTCGTCCGTTTCTTCTTCATCGTCCCATTCTAACTCCAATCCCCAATCCGCTAAATCTTTTGCATCCCATTCCGCCTTTAAGATATCCATATCAAATTCACCGTTGGAAATATTGTCACGAATAATGATTTCTTTTTCTTCCTTTTCTGTGAGATTCGGAATTAAAACCGTTGGCACTTCCTCCATGTCGATTTTTACGGCGGCTTTTAACCGTTGGTTACCTGCAATTGCAACCAAAAATCCTGTCCTATTGGACAAAATAATAGGTCGTGCTTCAAAGAAGGATTTATTCTTATTAATGGACTCGCAAAGTTTATCCAGCGCATCATCGCTAATCGTGCGTGGGTTGCCCTTTAGCGGGTCAATATCGACCGTTTTACGGTATTTTATCTGGAGTTGTGCCATACAACACAAAGATAAGTATTTTTTGGTCTATTGTGCTAAAATATGAAAATATCCCGTAAAAGTGTGATAATTGGGGATACCATGCTTTTACGGGATATACCTATGGCAGTTACGTGTTTTCTATTTTATTGAGTTGTGAAATTAAAGCATCGGCATACGCCACGGCATCCTGCGCCACTTCTTCCGGGTCGGTAACATCGTGTTCGCCCCATGTGGAAATTATCCCTTGCATTGCTCTTGCCGCTAATTCAGCACGGATGGTTAAGCCACTCTTGTTTTTGTAAATACCGGGGAATTGCTGTTTGTTTTCTCCGCTTAATGGTCTTGCGGCATCGTTTGGTCTAATCATTGTTTGTTGTTTTTGTTTGGTTTAAAAATTATTATTGCATATGCTAATCCGAAGATTAGCCATAAGATACCTTTAAAGAATTCCGGGTTCATGTGGGTTATTAATTGTGCGCAATCCCAAATTGTTTTCCAGTTTTGGATTATGAATTGCATTTTGCTGTTGTAAGGTAGCTGCCTAAGTCTGTAATAAATAAAAATCATGTTGGTGTATTTTTATTTACCTACTTGGGCAGCAGTATTTTTATACTTTTTTCTTAAAATAAATAATTATTGTTCACAATTTACCTGTTCAATTATTTAATATAAACTCAATAATCTTCAACCCTTCTTCCATATTCCGGTAAACGAAAGACTTTGCGCCGTGCCGTTCCATTAGTTCGCCCCATTCTTTTTGCTGTGGACTAAGGTCATTGCGACCTACTTTTGTTTCGATAATGTAGAATTTCCCTTTCCAAAAGACATGCAGGTCCCATACGCCAGAGGTCATTCCGGTTGCTTTAAGTTTCATGGCTTCCACGGGATTGCGCTTACCGCCATTTGGAATTGCCCAAATGTGCTTTCGGAGTTGTGGGTAGCTGTTCCATACCGTTTGATAGAATTGTGCTTGTAGTTGGTCTTCGGACATGGTTAATAAATTGGCGGTTGTGGTTTGATGATTGGTTGGTAGTGGGTGTATTCTACTTCTCTCCATCCATAAAATCCTTTTGCATGAGGATTCCATTCTCTCATCACTATTTCTCCATCTTTTGTGAGAATCCAGCAATAGCAATATTCATCAGGTATCTTGCTCTCGTCTTTAGCATCAATCCAAAAATTGTTGGTTTCGATGTCTCGGAGTGATTTAGGTCGAATTTTTGCATTCTTTCTGTCAGCTATTTCCCATATAGAATCTATATAAGGAACTGATTCAAAAAATGTCATATCGAACCATCCATTCTCATCTATATGAGGATTATAAAGACCCCCATACGCTTGTTGTATTGCTTCTTGTTTTGTCATGATATTATTTGTTTTATTGTATTTGTTGAAAAAAAAATTACATCTTTGGGAAAATTTATTTTTATGAGGTATCAAATTTATACTGCACAAAGTGACACAGAAGAAGGATTAGATAAATTGATAAACGATTTCTTGCTAAGCCATATAGGGGATATTTCTTTTAATGTGATAAATGTGTCACTTTCTAATGTTTTTAATGCCAAAGAGGGGTATGTCGTTTTCTCTGCTTCTGTTTTATATAAAGGTGTTATTTGATGGTGCCCTGTTTTTGTAACTAACGACCAATGTTTGCCTTTATACACTCCGCGCCTTTCTGACCAAATCGGTATTGATTGATGCATGAATAAACCCAAGCCATCATGATCGGTTACTTTTAGTTCGCCTATATTAAAGCGTCCTAATAGATTTTGCATTTCATTGCTCACTTCGTTGCTTGAAAAGCCAAATCCTGGGCATATAAAAACTGGGATCCTACCTATGTTATCAAATGAAGTGTATGAATAATCAATACACTGTTTTATTGCGTCTAATTGCCCGCCAGTTGATTGTTTATTGTTTGGGTCAAACGAAAACTGTATATCTCGCTTAAATTCTATTCCAAAAATCGCATCCTTATTTTTCCATAGTGAATTGTCTATGGGTTTAATCAATGCGTCTATCCTTACTTTCTTGCCAAAACATGTACCGCTCCATTCTTCTTTAATTTGGAAAGAATTAGACAGTCTTTGTAGAATCGTTGCTTTAAATTGCTGTTCGTTCATATTGTATTTATTTATGTTTGAGTAACTGAGTAACTGAGTAACCACTTTTCTAAGAGTTTCCCAGAACATTATATATTTTTTTCTAAAACGCTGTATATTTATTTTTAGATATGTATATTTATGATTGTATATTATATGTACTATTTAACATTATATTATTGCTATTCTATTGTCATTTATGTAAAAATGTTTAGTATTTTAGTTACTCAGTTACTCATAAAGTATATTTTAATGATTATTAGAATGTTATAGGTGAGTAACTGAAACTTTCATTAGTTACTCAGTTACTCAGATTATTAATGATTATTAAAATATGTGAGTAACTGCTTTTAAAAAACATTGGCAATTTGCCCGACACTTCTTACCTTGTACCCTTTCCTTCTATGTGTCTCGTCTTTTACATACCCGTTCACAATCTCAAAACCCAAATTCCTCAACTCATGCCCTAATTTATTTAGATTCACACGCTGCCCGGTATATTGCTCCAACTTTACTTTAATATCCGTGGTGGTCATGAATTCGCCGTTATCGTCATTGGTAGGTTCAAAGTAGCGTTGTATTAATTCTTTTTCTATGGAAACTGCTTCAAAATCCTGCGTGCTGGCATTAAGGAACTCGATATGTTCGCGGTCTAAATCTGCCGTGTAACCCGATTTCCATAAGTGGTAAACTTCTATAAATAAATCTGTTTTGTCAATGGAATTATATAACTCAAAATCCATTGTCCCGATAACCGAAATTGGTATGATGCGCCTATTTCCTGTTGGGTCGGAAAGTAACTGGTTATCATTGGATGTTCCACACATGATTGCCAACCTGCGCAAATCCACATTTCCGCGGCCATATGGTTCGCGAAGTGAAAACCATTTTTTGGAAGTCAGGGCTTTCATCTTGGCGTTTTCTTTCTTGGACTTCCCACTCATTTCATCGTCCATGACAATCAATTTTTGCGTCATCAGTATTTCGTCGTCCTTTCCGGCATCCAATTTACTTTCTGCATAATATTGGCGAATTTCACGAGGAAGCAACCGCCTGAAAAATTCCGTTTTGCCAGAGTTTTGCAGCCTTCCTGAAAGCACCAACATAAGTGGGGATATGTCCGTATATATACTTTGTACGATTGCGCAAAGCCATTTAGTCAGGAATATCTTTACATACTCGTCGCTCATATCCGTATTTATGGACTTGCACAATTTTTCAATATTACCAGAGGATTCACGCTCCTTATTTTGTTCAAAAAATGCAATCAAAGGATTATAATCAGGTGTAAAGTTGGAATTAATTAGCCTGTCCATTATCTCATAGGTAAGGTTGTCGAATATCTTTTTTGCCGTAACGAATATAGTATTCAGGTCCCTCGTTTCCATCGGTTTGCCTTCGTTTTCAATCTTTCGGGTAATTACATTGCGCTTCATTTCGTAATTTTGTCTTAGCCAAACTTCCAACTCTGAAATCAAGTTTGTTTCATCGTCGCTGATCTCTATTTTATTGTCAAAAACTTGCTGTACAATTTCCTTACTATCCGCTGCCGGTATATTTTCAATGTCTTTCAATAATTTGACCGTATCGTCCGCCTTCCTGCCACCTTTTCGAGCTTGACTTGCAGTTGTGGCAATGAGACGAGTTTTTTCACTCATGGTGCTAATGCCGGCCTGCTTGCAGTAGTAATAGAAGGTAGCAATAGTGATGCCGCTGCGACCCGCCTTTAAGCAAGCCGTATATTGCTTGTCGCACTTGTCAGGGCTGTATTTGCTGCCGACCCTACTAAGTAGGTGGAAGTAATGACGGCCGCCTTCATTGAACTTGTCAGCCAATGCAAAGGCAATTTGCAGCCATTCCGCATAATTTGGCACAATATCCAATCCACGCCCTGTTATTTGATTAACTATATCGTCAAAATCCGATTGCACATAAATTGTTTTTGGCAATTTAGTAAGGGCTGCTGGTTTCGGTTTTGGGTATTGCGTGAATTTTGCAGACGCCTCATTTATGAAAATATCCTCGTCGTAACTCACGAACCTGGCCCGGGAAACATCCCTTCCGGATGGATCTACTACGATGCCGTATTTAGTGAAAAGGTATTCGCTAAGCCCGTCGAAACTTTCTGAATGCTTTTTCGGGTTTATTTTAAATATTGCTGCTACGCCGTTTCCGGAAACGCTTGTAAATGCCGCATGAACATGACGGTCACAACACAGGATTGATTTAGTTTCTTCTGCATCTACATTATCTATATCTATTGTAATGAATCCACTATGCTCCTTTAATCCAGATACCGACCGTGTTGTAAATTCGCCTGAAATAGTTACATAGGGTAGAGTAGCCTTTGCCCTTTTGCCATTCCTGTAATCTATTATGTCGTTTATCCACCTACCTGTTTTTATGTCCGAAAGAAACAAATCCAAAGGCATTACGCCACCGCCTGTTGTTTGTTTTATATTGCTGTATATTGATATATTCGCCATTTCCTTATTCTATTATTATTGATAATTCCCAAATCCCTGATTGTACTTTCTCTAATTTTTCAAACTCCCGCATGAACTGCCTTAACCCCTTTTGCGACGAAAAGCGCCGCCGGTACCAGATGTAATTGCCTTCCATTACCTTGATTGTGCCGCTCATAACTCCCGTGCTTTTAAATATAATTCCCATATACCCAACCAACCAACACCCGTGTTATTTGCATTTACCCATTCCAAATCTTGTTTGCACAATTTCCAAACCCTTGCCTTTATTATGTCCACGCTGGGCAGATTTGCGATAGGCACATAACCCGTGTCTTTACCGCAATGCTGGCAGGATTTCACGCCAACCTGCAGGAAGGCTGTTTCATCTAATTGATTGCAATGATGGCAGGCTGTCGGTAAAAATGCTTTAAGGTTGTCCATGTGTAGAAGTTGCGTTGATTCGGGTAATAGGTTGAATGGTATTTCGTGCGCCTTTACTAAACCTTTTAGGAATTGTAGGGTAGTGGCGTTGCGCTCGGTGATGGTGTAAAAGTTATTGGGGTCTATTCGCATGGTAAAAATGTAACTAAATCTTCTGGCGATGCATAAGCAGCAAGGTGTTTTAATTCTAGTTTCATAATGTTTTCAATAATTTTTCAGCCTCTTTTAAAGCTAATTGTGAATATTCGATTTGATACTCATTTATGCGTATTGAGCGGTTCGCCCTTGCCATAAAGCTTGTTAATGCCTCCTTTTTAGTAGGATATGCGTAACGCCTTGTAGCGTATTTTGAAGTCCGCTTTTCTTTACCGTAATCCACGCAATATTTTTGTTAGCTATAACTTTATTATTTCTTTCTACAATCATAGTAGATTTTTCAGCGGCTTCTATTAAAGATTCCTCTGCATAGCGTTTGGCTACTTCATTGATCAGTTGCATTATATTTATCGCATGAAGTCCCTCATATATTGCGAGTGGAAAGCTTGTGCCGAATAACTCGTAAGCCACTTCATTTTTGATAACTCCTAATTTTTTCATTTTTGCGTAGATTTATAAGGGTTATAGTTTAAAGAAAAGCTTGGTAGCATACTAATTAATGTCTTAAGAAATGACCCTATATTAGTAGCCCCTGATGGTAGTTTAGGGATTGTATCTGCGAACGCTTTTGACAAATCTGCTATAGTTTGCTTTTGTCCCTCTTCAAATGCTTGTGCTGCGCATTCTTTCATGGCTTAGTGCTCAGGGTCATAATATTGCTGATCATCTTCGCACATGTTTAAGTAGATAATCCAATGCTGCTTTGATATTTCTTCAATTGTTTTCATATCGCTAATTCTAATTTTGGTAACTCCCATTTAAATTGTTTCTTCACTTCTTCAAAAAACCATTGCGCCGTTGTTTCTTTGTGCCATTGGTCGTAATTCTTGCCGTTAATTCCACACCATTCAGCAACTTTTACCTGATATAGTTCCAATAAGTTATAAGCCCCGATTTCGTCCATTTTCAAGCCCTGTATTTTGGCATCTTTCACGATTAGCTCTTTTGCTTGGTGTAATGAGCGGTAAGGATTATAGCCCTGTTGTTTATTATCCTGCACGATTGCGTTAATGTTTATGCTGCTTTCCAGTAGTTCAAATTCTACGCTGTTTTTGTCGTATGCAGCTTCTTTGGTTGGCTGTTCCGCACCGCAAAAGCTGCAAGTGTTGGCATTGGCGGAGATTATCGCCTCGCATTCCTCATTCACGCAAATTTTAACCGGTGCGACGCCGCCGCCTTTGCCCGGCTTTGGCGGGTTATGGAATATGTGCGCCCAATCCCTGCGCATGCACCAGTCGCCATGTTCTAACGCGTTACCGCCTAAATCAATAATGGTAAAGTATGTTTTGCTTGGATATGGTCGTGATCCACGGCCGGTGCATTGAATCCAAAGGGGTAAAGAAAGAGTGGCCCGGTTCATAATTACCGTCTGAACGCTCGGTTCGTCAAATCCAGCGGTTAGGATTCCTATGTTATTAAGGATGGCATCAGGCGTGTTTTTGAACCAGTTCAATATTTCCAAACGCTCCGATTTTTCCATACTGCCGTCCAGATGCCGGCTGTTGTAACCTGCATTCGTGAATGCTTCCGATACCATCTTACTATGCTCCACGTTGCAATTAAACACAAGCGTTTTTGTACCTTTCGCATGATCTTCATACCCACGGACGCAATTTTCAATATGTTTTGATTTGCCGTATTCCGCAAACATTTCGGCATTGTCGAATTCTCCGTTCTTTACTTTTAAATTATCACGGCGAACGCTGCCTTTAACGTGGAAGGTTTGGTTTGGGACCAGGGCTTTTATTGCAATTAGGTCGGGTATGTCAGTGCTGCAAATAATATCTTCGTAAAGATTCTTTAACGGAAACTTTTTACTTGCCGAAATGGGCGTCGCAGTTAATCCGACAATCAATGATGTCTCGTTCGAAAAATATTCATGAAGCTTAGAAAAATTTCCCAAATGCGCCTCGTCTATTACTACCAGCCCAACATCGCCAAACCATCTTGGATTTTTGCGAAGGCGGTTGTTAGCAGTTTCAACCATCGTCACATAAACTTCTGTATTCGGGTTACGGTATTTTACACCTGCGACAATTGGTTCAGCAACTAGATTATACTGCTCGTAAAATGCTGCTCGGAACTGTTGTAAAAGCTCTTCACGATGCACAACGAATAGTACCTTCTTTTTAGTGGATTGCAGGAAGCGGTGAATTAAGGCACTGGCTGTAATGGTTTTGCCGCCACCTGTTGGCAGTTGGAATATGAGCTTACGAAAGCCATTCGCATATTTTTGTGCGATCTCGTCGTTGGATTCCTGTTGGTATGGGCGCAAACTATGCATAAGTTCTTCCTTTTAATACATTTAATATGCATGTTCGAGATACTTTAAACCTATTGGCTATATATTGAATGTTTCCAACCCTTTTATATGGAATCCCTTTTATAGCTTCTTTTTTAATGATCACTATGTCCTCTATTGTCAATTTTCTGCCCGGATTTATCTTACCGAGATTTCTGTACGAATGAGATTCATTTTCCGAATTTGTACACCATTCAAGGTTGCTAACCGAGTTGTCTTTTTTAATTCCATTTTTATGGTTTACGCAAGGCTTCTTATCAGGATTGGGGATAAACGCTTCTGCAACAATTCTATGTATAGATCCTTGATGAAAAACCGTGTTGCATGAAAATGTCATCCTATAATATCCATCACGGTCTTCTATTGGCGTCCTAATGAAATTAGTGTCAACTCTCTTTATCCTGCCTATGTTACTTACGGAGTACATGTTATTTAATCCGCTTATATTAGCCCAATCCTCTTTTTCGATTATATTTTCAGTATTCATGATTTTATTGTTTTCATGGGTAAATTATTTTAATCCCTAACGCTTTAGCTAAATCATGTTCCACGATAGCGCCCTTACTGTCTTCCCAGTTAGGTAGCATGTGTATTTCGTCGCAATCCGACAGCACTTTTATACATTTCCTCATGTATTCTACCCAACTTGAATTTTTAGGAAGATGAGCGCAAAACTTAACCGGGTTAAAGATTTCGCCCTTACCTTGCAATTGCCGCTCCTTATTGACGAATGTTATAAATGCTGCATTCGGGTGCAATCCGGTAACCTTTCCTGATATGTATATTTTCTTTGTCATGATTCTACAAGGTCAAAAAGTGTTGGGATATTCATTTTGTATTCAAGTGATTTTAGGTAGAATAACCCGTCATCGAAATAAGCCGGCTTTAATTCAACGCTTATGGCTTCCCTACCTAATTCGTAGGCCACGTAAGCGGTCGAAAACAGCCCGCCAAATGGGTCATCCACTTTATCCCCTTTATTCGTGAACCTGAAAATCAACCTTTTGATGATGTCCAATTGTAATGGGCAAATGTGCTTTTCCTTTTTTCTGTTGGCTTGGTTGGCATTAAGTGTATTCATGCGGTTTATGTCCGTCCAAACTAAATCATTTGAACTGGTAGGCGGTATAGTCATAAATAACTTGGACAATTTACCCGTCGCATCTAAATCGTTACAAACCCTCAAATGTTCCTGAAAATTATAAATGTTCTTTTTATCATATTCACGCCATTTATTAAAAACCAACTTCATATCGGATTTTGTCAATTCTTCGCTTGTAAGAAAGCGGTCACCTGAAGACTTCCAGTAAGCATGCGCATCCAGCTGCCAAAGGCTTAATAAATATTCGTCAATCTTTTTAATTACGGGGTCATCAGCGTACGCATTATCCATGCTGGAAGGTGCTTTCCTAAACAATAAAACATATTCGGGAAGTCCAACACCCATCTTTGTAGCATCTTTACGCTGTTCACCCCATGTGAGGCGATATGTTTGGTTATTTTCCCGTACCACATCCGTGGTGATGGTTATTTTCCCAACCAAGTAAAAACCGTGCTTTTCAAAGTGCTTTACCGTATCGCCTGAAAAATCCGAAATGGTAGTAAATGAAGTGCCGTTTTGATAGGAGTAACGGATACGGTCTTTAACATGTATTGCGGCAATACGTCCGGGTTTTAATGTCCTTAAAAGATTAGGCGTTAAAAAATCCATTTGCTTAAAGAATTCAGGATTTCCGTGATTATGGCCAAAATCATTATAGTTATCTGAATATTCATAATGATCACCGAACGGGATAGATGTAAGGATCATGTCGGTACTGTTATCTTCCATTTCTTCGTGGATTACAGTCGTATCTTCATTGTATACAGTAATGGTATCCCCGATTTTCGCCATCCTGCGATTTTTAAATATTTGCCTTTTCATGTCTGCTTTAATTTTTTCGGAGTTAAGTCCGTATTCACGGACAATGTTTATCATTTCACTTTGCAACTCAATATGGTTGCGCCACTTTTCTTTAAGTGTTTTTAAAACTTCGTATTCGTTGTTTGTGTAGATTGCGGAAATATTGCATTCAAATAATTGCCTGAACCTGAATATTCTATGAACAGCTTGAATGAAGTCATTGAAGCTATAGTCAATACCAACGAAAATCATGTTATGGCAGGCGTGTTGGAAGTTGCATCCGGATCCTGCGATCTTTGGTTTACTAATTAGGATATCATATTTGCCTTCGCTAAAGTCAATTAGGCGGTTTTCTTTTTCCGCAAATGTTTGGGAGCCAAAAACGGAAGTGTAATTATAATCTTTGAAAGCCTTTTCAAGTGCCGCTCGTTCGGATTCCCTGTGATGCCAAAGGATGAAGCGCTTACCCGGATTTTCTTTTACGATTTCAAGCGTTTTAGCTACCCTTATTTCTATGCTGTCGGATTTTTCACGGCTCACATCAACGAGGCTTTTAGTTGTATCCTTGAATAGGACCAAGTCGCCGTTTTTATTTACGATTGTTCCGGTTGGGTTATTTTCGACTTCAATTTCGTGGAAGTTCATTTTTGGCAAATCATATCCAGTATCATCGAAACCTAAATCGGATGGCTTATTGATAAATACCGCCCATGTTGAAACCCATTTCCAGAACTCTTCTTTTTTATTTTCGTACAAAGTAAGATGACCAGCTTTAGTGCTATCTCTTTGAAAAAATCTTGTAAGTGCATGTCCACGGTCAATTACGCCCAGAAAGTCAGCATAATTCAGGATTTCGATAAAGTCATTTGGCGTTGGTGTTGCAGTTGCTACAAACCTGAATTGGGTGTTCCGAAAATACTTAAGTACATAATTGGTGGTTTCTGTTTTCAAATTACGAAGCATGGAAGCCTCATCAAAAGAAACACCGCCAAACATTTCAGGATTGATGTCACCCATTCGAATGCGAGCGTAATTGGTAACATAAATTTTCAATCCAACATCTGTTATTTTATCGGTATCGGTTATGTATTCAATTTCTAAGCCTGTATTCAATATTATATTATCTCTCCTAAATTCACCAATTACAGCAAGCGGCATACATATCAAAAATGGCTTTTGCGTATGAGCTATAATGTGTTTTGCAATCTCCAACTGCATGATGCTTTTGCCTAATCCGAAAGATGCAAAGATTGCACGCCTTCCACCTTGAATTGCCCATGGAACTATTACTTTTTGGTGTGGCAACAATACTGGGGATAGGTCGGATTCTGCAATATCCACGCCGTATTTTTCTGCAACAACGATCTTGTTTTCTAAGAATTTTTTATATTTTTTGTTCATGCCGCTTTGCTTAAATAATATTTAAAAGCCAATTCATTCAATTGCCGTTCCCCGGCCACCCAACGCTCGTCACCTTCTTGTATTTGCACTTTAAAAACCTTATGGTTAATCTTGCTTACTGCAAAAATCATTGCCCTTTTTGCGCCCGTTAATCTGCAATACAGTACCATTTGCCGCCAGTAATCGAACTGTTCGGCGGCGGCTTCAAATGATTGTTGCGAAGTGGATGCGGTACTCTTTAAGTCCGACACTAAACTTCTTTGTCAATTCGTCCACTGTCATTAAATTCATACAATTGGCTACCCACCATTGCACGACGGCAATAACTTCCTTGTGCGTTTTAGGCTCATATTTTTGCTTAACCTGCGTGCCTTTACTCAACTGCACGGCGGGCGAAACTGCTGCGGATTCAAACATGTTATTTAGTTTGGCAGTGTCAGCTGTGGCTTGTGCTGCTGCTGTCCTGTCCGCCTCTTCTTTTGCTAATTCAGTGGCACGGTCTTCGGCTTCTTTTGCGATGCGTGCGGCGCTTTCTGCGGCTGCGGCGGCATCGTTGGCATTGCGCTCCAACTCCATTTTCCGGGAAGGTATTAATTCAATTAGCCTGTCCCGTTCAATGGTCAGCTTTTCAACCCAACTTGCTTCCAAAACTTTAAATGTAGCGGTTGCGGTGTCTTGTTGGATTTTTGCGGCTTCCTCAACGGTTAAAAGCGGATTTGGACTTACGGAATATGTATACGGCGAAAATGCAACTGTCCACGCTTTTAAGTCTGCGCCGTATTGTCCAATATCAGCTATATTTTTAGCGTAAAAAGTATCAGACATGCGTTGTATGGTCGTGGCTAAATTTAGGCTGTAACGCAGCTGGATTTGCCCTGCTACATGGTTCGTAAAGTCGATTATTGCATTATCATGTGCAATCTTCAAATCGTTTTTGCGCTGTAATTCGGCGGCACGGGCATGTTTTTCGCTGTTCCAATTGTTGGACCATGTGGCTAATTGGGCAACCGGTTCAAGTATTTGTTTTTCGAGTGAGGTAAATGTGGACTTGATTTCATCCATTTTTTTCGTGTACACCATGCGGCGTTCACGGTTCATTTTTTCGGATTCCGTACCTCTTGAACGGAGGTCGTTAATGCTTGCTTCGATTGCATCACCCTTTTGAACATCGAGTTCTTTTAGGTTGATGTCTTTTACCTCTTCGAGTTTTGCGGTCATTGCCGCAACGGCTTTTTTGGTAAGATTTTCGTTCGCAATTAAGCATTGTGGCAATTCTTTGAAGTCCACAATTAACGCCTGTTGTGGCGGTGCGGTTGTTAGTTCTTGGTTCATAAATCGTTCATTTTATCTTTTTTTAATAAGAGTATGATTGCTCTGTCTTGGTATGACTTGTAACCTGCAATAGCTACTAATGCCGCATGGCTCTCGTCGTTTAGGTCTTCGACACAGGCTGCGACAATGCCAACTTTTGCATCTGTTTCAATTATTTCTTTTTGGATCTCTTTTAAGAATGCGTCCAACTTGGCAATGAAATACGTTTCGGGTGCTTCCATTTTTTTTCTTTGCATAATTAAAAAGGTAGGTTTGGATCGGGTTGAGAAAATTGTTGCGGTTGTGGTGCGCCCCACGCTGGCTGCTGCGATGGCGCTGGTTGCTGCTGCGATGGCGGTACTGACGGCGGTGTCCATGCAGGTTGTTGTGGTTGCTGTGCAGGTGCGCCCCATGCCTGTTGCGGAGGTGGTGCAGGTGCTGCGTGTTGCGGTTGTGCAAGTGCTGCTTGCTGCATGGGTTGCGCCAATTCGATTTTCCAAGCATTTAAGTTGGTAATGACTTTGTCATTCCACGCTTGCCCACGGACATTGAAATGTACATTTACCATTTGTCCGGGTTGGAATTGGTCGAGTACGGCGCAATTATTATTAACTAATTGGAATTGCGCCAAATTGGTGAATACTTGACCTGTTGCGTTCGTTTCGGTTAGCTCTAACACGAATGTGCGAACGCTGAATGTGTCTGTCTTTTTTTCTGTTGCTGTACCGGAGACAATTTTTCCGGTCAATTGGAGATTTGACATGTTATTGAATTTTAAAATTTAAAAAGTGAGCAAGGCAGGATTCGAACCTGCATGAATAATATGTTTCTGATGTAGTACGCTGTATTTTCCCCTAAACATCATCTAGTTTAGTTATTTTTCGTTCTATTGTTTGTTCTTAGGCCTTCCCAAGCGTACATCACTTATTTCAATTCTCGCTACCTGAATGATCAGTTCGGGTAGTTTAGCGTCTACCATTTCCGCCACTTGCTAATTTGCAGGTTCTCGAGTAAACCCTTGGCTTTTATCCTGCACGCCCTTATCTTTAGTAATTATTCAAGCGACGGTGGAGTACTCTTTTGATGTCACCATTTTTCAACACGATATTCTGTACCGACCCCCTGCCTTTCGTCATTTTTCGATTATTGCCTGCTGACAATATTTTTCTTTTGCGCATTTTCCTATTAGGATGAGGCGAAGTGTTGGTAATCCCAATCGGCAAATATTGTGATGGTGACTTTATGATACCATCTATCATTTTTTTTTCTAAAGGAGTATTCATTGTCTCTATATTTTGTGGGTTAAAAAATGCATCCTGCTAAAGCTTTTTCTCGTGGCACAACCTCGGATGCTATGTTGTTTTATCGGTTATATTTTAAAACGGTTCTGAACCTGCCGCTACGAATTGCTGCGGCTGCGGCTGCGTATATTGCGGCTGCGCTGTTGGCGTATTTTGCACCCACGGCTGTTGTGCAGGCTGTTGTTGCACCGGCGGCACATATTGCGGTGCTGGCTCAACAATCATTGTAGGTGCATATATTGACGTAGGTTCTTCAAACACCATATTGTTTTGGATAACCTCGTCATCCTCGGCTTGCAATTGCTGCATGAATGGAGTTTTCCTTACTTTGCGAAGTGCGTGTTTGATTACTTTAGTTTGTACGAAACTTTCGTCGTTGTACATTCCCTTATTAGAGCTTTTGGCCTGTAACTCTTTCATCCGCTCGGCGCCAATCCAAGTCAATTCCCTGTCGTTATTCGGGTAAATAACATATACGTAACCTACAAGAAAGTTGTCCAGAGAGAATTTAGGTTTCCCGTCAAAGCGCAATGTGTGTTTTGCAATGTGCTTACCGTCTTGCGTGCTTTCTATTGCGAACTGTTCGCCAATTTGCACCAAAACAGGGTCACTTAGGTGCGATATTGCACCTGCTTTTTGCGCTTGGTAGATTTCGCCGTCAGCCGTCGTTTTGTATCCAATAGCCGTGCCTGTGCCCTTCATTCTTGATATGTACACATGATTGGCAATAGCGCTAAATGAAAGGGCGTTTTGCATTACTTCAAGGAAAATGTTCACGCCTTGGGCAGCTGTAAGTGTGGCGCCTGCATTTTTAGGGTCAGCAATATAGTTTCTAAGCCGTGTCATGTAATTTTCCAGTTCGCCGGCAACTATATTTTTTGCGGTTTCTGCATCAACGCCGTATGATTTTGCGGCAATGACATTGTAAACTTGGATTTTGCTTAGGATTGTGGCGTGTAATCCCTGTAAGTCTATTTGCTGAGACATAATATTAAAGGTGTTTTAGTGAGTTGGAAATATTGTTTTTTCGCTTCGTTGAGGTCTTTGAACTCCTGTTCGGTGATTGTTTTGTTACGGATTTTTTCGGGGATGCTTTTTGTGAACGCTTCGATTTCGTGGGCGTCCATGTCCCTTATTAATTTGCGATTTGAGGCAGTGTTTGTCATATAAAAGGATTAGGGTTACAAGTAAATAAGCGGTTGTGTAAAGCAATACTGCGCCGATTGCGATAAGTGCGAAAAATGAGAGCATTGGTTCCATGTTATATTAGGTTTAAGCGTTAAAAAATGAGATTTAAGCGTTCGTATATTTCAGCTTTGAGGTCTTTTTTGTTAGTCACGCTTAGCCCGTATGTTTCAATGTCTTTAATCCAGTATTCAGGCTCTTCGTATTGGTTTAGCCAAACTTCAATGTCTAATGTTATTATGTTTTCGTCATTTAGTTCAATATCAAACCCGAAAGGATATTCCCTTAATTCGATGTCGATTTGTTCAGGCAGCTCTATCATGGTATTTGTATTAATTCCAAACTTCTTTTTGTGACCATTTGCGATTTACCAACCAATGCCGTCTTTAATTTCCCTTCTTTGATTAGCTTGTAAACCGTGCTCCTGTCCTTGCCTAAAATTTCAGCTGCATCATTTACGCTAACCGTCTTTTTGAGCACCTCAACTTTGTGCAGTCGTTGCGCTTCCTTAGCGCCTTCGAGTGCAGCACGGCGTATCAGGTTATCTAATTCAGCGTACGAGATTTCCATGCTCGGTTAAGATTTCAGATTCAGTAATATTGTTTTCTTTTGCGATCTTACGGATGACCTGCAATGCCGCATATTGTGTGAGCTTTGGGTCGTTGCGCTTGATGTACATGCGTATGGTCAGTTCACCGCAACCCATAGCGGCCGCAATGCGTACACGGTGTCCTGTCGTGTTTATAGTCGATAGTATTTTTTCTGATAGTTGCATTTTTCTACATTTTTATATACATTTGTATATGCGTTTGTGTATTAGAATGCAAATATACAGTAATTAATGTAACTTGCAAATAAAAATACAGCAATTAATGTAATTTTTATTATCTTAAATTATATAAATTTAACAATCAATCAATTATGGCTAAAAATAATTTAGGAATAAAATGAAGAACTCCGATAAAATACAGTCATTTGAGATTCATAAGCGTTATTATCTGTATGCTTCGATACTGGAATTGTTATCGGAACATTCGGCAATGACAGAAAACGAATTGAGGAGTACGATAATAGACCAAGCGAAATTATCTGATGAAATACTATGGGGCGTATCCTCTTCGCAAATAGCTAAAGCGGCTGTTTATTTGGGTTCGTTAGATTTGGTGGGAGTGCATGAACCGAACAAGTTGGAGATTACGGATTCCGGAAGAATATCATTGACTGAATGTCGATTTCAAAACCTTGCAGCAAGTACTTTTTTTAATTATAAAACATTAAAATGGGCAATAAAAGCAACGGTAGCCGCACGGATAGCAGCGACAGGTGCAGTAGTTGCGGCTTTAGTTATGGCATTTGAGCTTTGGTTAAAGTACGAATAACAGGATAATGAGAATGATTATAGAAGGTGTGATAAGTAATGTTGTGTAAAGAACATCTTTTAGAACCTCAATTATGGATGAATTTGATAAAGAAGTTAAGCGAAGGAAAGCCCATTGGGAAGGGTATTTGCCGTGTTCCTTGAAATAGATGCATTCGAGGATGCACTTGTTTTTAGAACCAGGAAATTCTTTTTCCCAAGATTCCGTGAATGCTTTTGCAAAATCTTGTATCATGAGTAATTTTTAAACAAAAGTAGTAAATAAAATTCAGTAATTAATGTAAAATGAATACACCAAAAGAGCGATTATATTCAATTCTTAAAGAACTTGAGATTTCGGCAAATAAATTCGCCGAAGAGATTGGTATGAAAAGGCCGCAACCTTTATATGATATAGATAGAGGCGGGATTAAAAGCATAACGGCTAAATTGGCAAAAAAAATTATAGACAAGTATCCTCAGTTTGATTTTATCTGGCTTACTACGGGTGAAGGCGAAATGCTTAATACGAAATCCTTTCAAGAAAAATTAAGAGAAATTAAATTAAACAGTTCAGACGAAAAGACAATTCCGGTAATGAGCGAAGGCGGTGCAATGGCAACTCCGAATGTTCAGGGACAAAGTGATTTGTCGTTCACGCCTACCGAAATGCGTGTAGTTTCCCGATCAATGTTTGAGGATGCAGAAGCGATTTTACCTGTATTCGGGAATTCAATGACCCCCTATTATCCCCCTGGTTCAGAGGTTGCATTGGCATTAGACGAATCTAGTTTCTTTACAAATGGGGAAGTGTATGCAATCGAAGTAAAAGGAAGTAACTTGCCTTTATTAAAAAGGATCTACGAGGCTGAGGATAATGATTATATCATATTGTACAGCGACAATACAATGAAGCACGAATCGGGGCCTCGTGAAGGCAAATATTTCTATCCGCCACAGGAAATACATAAAAGCGAAATAATGCGAAAGTGGGCAGTAATTGGCGACCAAAAAAGAAGGAAAAACAAACCAATATATCACAGATAAAAAAGTTACTAACAATGAAAAAAATATTACTTACAACAATCCTTTTAAGCGCCATTTTGGTTTGCAATGGGCAATATCTCATTACTTGCGATTATTCCACAAAATACAAAAGAGATGAAAAAACGAAGGAGTTGATTGGGGATGGTGAAATAAATAAAATACCTGCAATTTTTGTAATAGATACTACAAACAAAAATATAAACATGGCTTTGGGTAACATCCCCTCAGGAACGGATATGAAAATTGAAAAAATTAAAAATTTAGACGGATATCTTATTTTGGTTACCGATTTGTTTGAAATATCATTATTTGAAGAAGCTAAATTGCTTACCATGAATTCTCCTAAATTCAATATTTATGTGACTTTTAATGTAAAAAATTGGGCACATATACCATCAAAATAAAATTAAAACACATGAAACACCTACTTACACTCCTCGCAATCTTCACCACGACTTTTTGCAACGCGCAAAAGATACATCACATATCCCACGATGCACCGATTGACAAAAAGTTTGATAATCAGCTTCGGTATGATTACACCCTCACATCTGCGGATAGCTGCGATTACCAAATTGAAATCTTTTTCAAAGGCAGCTATGAGTTTTGGAAGAAAGGTTATTGGGGTTATTACAAGCTTTACGATAAAGCTGGGAATGAAATATACAAAAGCAAATAATGGGGCTTTAATACATACGGTGGCGTTGCCGAAAATGCGGTAATTAAGAATACGACCAAAGAACTTAAAAAGCGTTTTAAATGAACACTCCCGACAGTCAAAAAATCATAATCCGATTTTACGAAGCGATCGACGAATTAATTAAAGAAGGCAGGTTGAAAAACTTCGCATCTTTTATCCGTCGTTATGATTTAAGCCAAACTAATTTTTACAAGTCTAAAGGGCAGCCTGAACGTGATATTTTCCAACCGGCATGGCTTAGTTATGTCGTAAATGATTATGGTGTTTCTGCCAATTGGCTACTGTCGGGAACGGGTAAACCACTAAAGAAGTTTACCCAAAAATTACAACATGCTGATTAACAAATACTCACTGTTCTAAAAATAGTCTTGACGAGGCCACTGAAAACAAGCGCATCACAGATGTCGCTTGTTTTTTTATTTTGTATAAATCCGTAAAGACCCTGGCTGCATTTTTCAATGCATGAGTTTATTTTATATACTCCTAATGGAGTTGTCAGCAAGCTCAAAAAAAGAAATTTGATGATACATAATTAATGATTACCAGTTGTGGGTTACCAATTTTAAATTATCTTGCAGCTTGAAAAATGAGCATTAAATCTTCCTATTTAAAGTTGAATCAAACGGTTCAGTCCCAATACCGGGAACCTGGTTGGGGTTGGGGTTTGCGTGTCGCGCTTTCTGTCGTGACGCCCTTGATATGGGGTTTTCAGACCGGACATGCAATAGAGGCGGAATGGATGGCGATTGCGGCAGAATGCGTTTCTTTCATTGAATTAAAAGGGAATATCGGGCAACGCATCCGCATTTTAGTGAGTGCGGCAGTGCTTTCGGTTATTTTTTGTTTTGTAGGCAGTTTTGCCGGTGGCTTTGTGATCATCAGTGTGTTGGGTATGTTAGTCGTAGGTTTTTTAAGCGGATTGTTTAAAAACCTCGGTGATCACGGTATGGGGCTGGCATTAAGTGTGTATATTTTTTACATCATAACAAGTTCCTACCCTTTACATGAATGGGCGGAACTTTTGGAAAGGTGTAAATGGGTAGCTGTAGGTGGCTTGTGGACAATTATCATCAGTTCTTTGAGCTTTTTGTTCATCAAAGTGAATGCGCCCTATCGGAAAACGATTGCCGATATCTGGAAAGCCGTTGCGGAACTGGCTTTGGAGAGTGGAAAGGGTTGGGATGGGCGTAGCAAAAAAAGCTCTGTCCGTGATATTTACTTAAAAGAAAAAGCAATCCGGACCGCTATTGATTCTTCTTTATCGTTATTTGAAGTTACGATTGACCAGATAAAAAAAACTTCCGATAAATTATATCCGCTCACGCAATCCCGAAAATGTGCATCTTTGGCCAGTTCCATCCTGGTTCAAATTACGGAACGGGCAGATGATTTATGGAAATACAAATTGAGCAGGCAGTTTACTGTCCAGGTTTCAGTCCTGTTCCGTTCCTTGCAACAGATTGGCGAGCGGATGGAAGTGTTTTTGCTCACCTTGAAACCCCAGGAAAAAACCTTGGTGAAATCGAGGTTGGAAAGGTTGAATAAAACGATTTCTTTATTGAGGGAAAGGGTGGAATTAGAAAATCAGGAAATCAAAGATATTGTCGATGCCATTTATGAGCTGGGAAAAAGGGTGACGAAATTAGTGGAACATTCCATTTCACTTTTAGAAGACACCAAGGAATCAAGGGTGATCGGTGCATATTCTTTTATGCAAACGCTGAACATCCTTCATCCTAAATATTTGAAGAATAATATCAGGTTGATGTTCAACTTCAATAGTTATACAACCCGGTACGCTTTAAGAACGGGTATATCGACCATGATAGCGGCAATTATTGCAGCCTTATTTTTTAAAAATCATGGGTATTGGATTCCGTTTACTACTATAATTGTATCGCAACCTTATTTTGGCGCAACGCTTAAAAGGGGATTGCAAAGAAGCGGCGGCACTATCGCGGGCATTATTGTGGGATTTGGCTTTTTGAATTTACCTTTCCCCGGGATTGCCCGGATCATTTTGGTATTTGTAAGTTCTGTCCTGTTGATTTTTTATTTGAGGAGGAATTATTCCGTTGCCGCTTTTTTTATTACCTTGTTTTTGGTTGGACTTTTGGGATTGGAACCGCATTATGACCCTGATCTTTTGATGATGAGGATCGTCGCTACTTTAATCGGCTCTGCATTGGCTATTATATCAGGATTTGTTTTATTGCCAACCTGGGACAAGCATAAGTTTCCGGAATATTTGGCGCAGGCAATGATGGCCAATATAGATTATTTTCAAAATACTTTTTATTATAAGCGGAAAATTCCCTGGACAAAACTCAAAAGGGCTTCGGAAACCCAAAATGCAAACACATTTGATTCGTTGACGCGCTTCATGCAGGAACCAGGCAGAAAAAACAAGGCGGAATTTGATGCTTTATTCTACTTTATCACACATAGCATTCGCATTACAAGGGAATTGAATAATTTCAATGGTGAGTCGGAATGGAATGCTGAACGCATTAAAATAACAGACAAGGAAAAGTATGTTCAGATATTATATGAATGTGACGATTTATTCCGTGATATTATCGGGGAAATGAAAGCAGGGGGGAATTCTTTTTTTGAAGAAGAATATTTTAAGACTTTCCCGGAACAGGGCTTTAATGCCATTACACCGACGGATGCACAACTGGTATATGTAGAAAAGCTACTTATTGAATTGAAGTTTATTAAAGCAGGTTTGGAAAAAGGAGAGGTTTTGATCTGACAAGGAAAAGCTTAAAACTTTATGCTATTTTTGCAACATGAAATTAGTAACTTATTCAAACCACGGAAAAGAACAATTGGCATTTTATATAGATGGTCAATTGTACAGTTTATCAGAAGCAGACAACCGTTTACCGCAAACGATTATGCCCATGCTGGAAGATTGGGGAACCCTTTCTTTAATTGCACAAGAAGCGGAACGGAGCATTAAATCCGGTAGCCTGAAAATAAACAGCACCGCATTTGACCAAGCTGAAATACTGGCTCCGGTGCCACGACCAACTTCATGCAGGGACGGTTATGCTTTCAGGCAACATGTTGCCGCAGCCCGCCGGAACAGGAAAGTGGAAATGATCCCTGAATTTGACGAATATCCGATTTTTTATTTTACCAATCATAACGCCATTCAAGGTCCCGGTGAAATAAAGTGCATGCCCGATCATTTCAAAAAATTGGATTTTGAATTGGAAGTGGCAGTAGTGCTTGGGAAAAAAGGACGGAATTTCCCTGCCTCTGAAGCTGATGATTATATTGCGGGTTATTGCATCATGAATGACATGAGCGCGCGTTTGTTGCAGATGGAAGAAATGAAATTAAACCTCGGTCCCGCAAAAGGAAAGGATTTTTCTACCGTGATTGGGCCATGGCTGGTAACGCCGGATGAATTGGAAGAATTTAAAGTTCCTGCCAAAGAAAACCACACTGGTGCAACTTATAACCTCAATATGTCCTGCAGCGTAAACGGCAAACAAGTGAGTGCCGGAAATACGAAAGACATGGACTGGACTTTCGCCGAAATTATCGAACGCTGCGCTTATGGTGCTGATGTTTTGCCCGGCGATGTAATTGGTAGCGGGACAGTTGGTACCGGTTGCTTTCTGGAATTAAACGGCACCGGTAAATTAACCGATCCCGATTATCCTGAACAATGGTTGAATCCTGGCGATGTAGTGGAAATGGAAATTGACGGATTAGGTATTTTGAGTAATAAAATCGTAAAAGAAAATTCTGATTTTTCTATTTTGGCATTGAAAAAGTAATTTTTTTCAATCGTTTAAAATCCCGGGAAGCCATTGAATATTGGTTTCCGGGATTTTTTATGTAAATCATTTTGGCTATTGATAAAAGTAACTGAGAAATTATTTGGTTATTACGAAACAATTCGTACATTTGTACGAAATAGTTCGTAGTTCGTTTATTATGGAAGCAAAGAAAATTACAGAAAGTGAGTTGGAGATACTCAATATTATTTGGGGGAAAGGAACTGCAACAGTGAGAGAAGTGCATGAAATATTGGAAAAGCAAAAGCAATCCGGATATACCACCACTTTAAAATTAATGCAGATCATGTTGGAAAAGGGGATTTTGAAAAGAAAGGAAAATGAACGCTCGCATGTTTATGAAGCAGCGGTCGAAAAAGAAAAAACCCAAGGTAATTTATTACAAAAAGTAATTGATAATGTGTTTAATGGTTCTGCATCCGGATTGGTCATACAAGCATTGGGGAATAAAAAAACAACTAAGGAGGAACTTGATGAGATAAGGAAATACCTGGAAAATATGGAATAGCAAGGTTGTCAGAATAAGTTTTTCTAATTACAGTTAAAGAATATGAATTAAAGAAAACACTAAGAAACAAAGAAAGCGCAAAATATACAAAGACATGGGACCCTTTTGGAAATCCTTATGGCTTGGGGGTTAAGTGAAAATCTAACAATCAGCTGTATCGTAAATAGTTAAATAGCATACTTATGAATGCAATAGTTTCATTATCTGACGGAATTATGGGAATAATCGGCAATGCCATTATGGATAGTCTCTGGCAGGGTTTTATTGTGTTCCTTTTGATAAAAATTCTATTTTTAGGAATACCTAACCTGAAATCTTCCCTAAAATTCAATATTGCTTATTGGGGATTGTTTGCCATTTTCGCGTTATTTGGTTACGGCTTGATTTCCGGAGGGGTTGAATATGTCCACATAAATGGCAGTGCTTATATTATTGCCAATTTTATTAATCAACCCGAATCTGATGAAGCGAGTAATGCGTTCATTCCGCATTTGCCCATAACGCTGAATAATATAACGCCTTATTTGTCGATTGCATATTTTGTAGGATTGATTTTTCTGAGCATAAAAATGTTGGTTCAATTTATAGGAATCAAAAGGTTAAGGCATGGGAACCGTATGCCCGACGAACAATTTCAAAAGCTCTTGCAGGATTTGAAATTAAAAATGAATATTACGAAGCGGGTAGTGCTCCAGTTTTCCCATAAAATAAACACGCCCATGTTGTTTGGGTATATAAAACCTGTCATTTTATTGCCGGTAGCATTGGTGTTGCAGCTCGACAGCAAACATTTGGAAGTCATAATTTCACATGAACTAGCGCATTTAAAACGCAATGATTATCTATGGAATGTACTGCATATCGTTATTAAAAACTTGCTGTTTTTTAATCCTGCCATTTGGTTTTTGTCTTCGATAATCAAAAATGAGCGCGAATATGCTTGTGATGATCTGGTGCTTTCTATTGATAATGAACCTAAAATATACGCACAAGCTTTGTTGGCAGTTTCCACTTTTCAAGCTGTCGTCAATCCCGTCGCCTTACCATTTTCTGAAAATACAAATAAACATATTTTATTAACCCGCATAAAAAGAATGACAATGAAAAAGAATAATAAAAATGCCCAATCAAGCTTAGTTTCCGTTTTTTATTCCATCATCTTAGTAGTATTCCTCGGTGCCTTTACTGTTTATGGGCAAAAGGCATTTCATGAAAAAAGTCATAGCGAAACGGAGGTTCCGGATGCTCCAATAGAAGTTCCGGATGATAATGATTTAGCGGATACAATGAATATACCACAAGTACAACCGATGCAAAAGTCGGATGAAACAGATGGTATCGAAAAATCAACTTCCGGCAATAACCCTAAAAGTACTTTACAAAAAGGACAAACAGATTCATCAATAGATTTTGAACAAATCATTCATGACGCGGCAAAGCCATCAAAAAACCTTGGAAAGTCCATTCAGGAAGCGGCGAATGATTTGCAGGAATCCGCTGACATGGAAGTCTCCTTAAAAATGAAAGAAATGAGACTTGCCATGATTGAAATGCAAAAGGAACAAAGCTTGCAAATACAAGAGATGCAAAAACAGTTAAAGGAACAAAATATTCCGATACCCATGCAGATAGACAAAACATTTGATGCTTCTTACTGGGACAGCATGAGGTCAATGGCAAAATCCATCAGGAAGGACAGTGAAATAAAACGGCAGGAATTAGATAAAAAGCGTAGTGAAGTATATGCTTCAAGGGATCAACTGCAAAAGGAAATGGCGGAGAAACGAGCTGAAATTGAAGTCTTGAGAAAAGAGATGGTCGAAAAAAGCAAACAAGTTACTGAGGCAAACAAATTAAGATTGAACGAAATTGAAAAAATCCTGCATAGGGAAAAAGTCATCAAGAATACGAAAAAATATAACTTGCGGTATAAAAATGGTACCTTGTTTATAAATGGAAAACGGCAGCCAAAAGAAATCAAAGAGCAGGTTTTGCCTTATTTAAATGGGGAGGATATTTATATTCGGAGAAATTAAAAGAGCGTTTGGCCAAAGGGAAAACTAAAGATGAATAATTGAATTTCTAACAGGGTTGTTTAACCACAAAACCCCAAAATTTCTCATAAAGTCGAGAATGTCTTTGGGAATTTTGTGGTTTTTGCATTAGTGCTTTTAATTCAAATAATAAGTGGAACCATCTATTCCCGTTATTGATGACCATGATTGTGGTAAATTTCACTCCCTTCCCTTTCGAAGTAACCCATTTTAAACTATTTTTGCCCAATGACACAGATATTCCCACTTTCAGAAGGCACTTTCACGATAGGGCACGACAAGATCTTCCACCCTTTTAACCAAGAAAGTGAAGAATTGACGGATCGGCCAACTGGTTCCTTGCTTGTTGAAGTGCAGCCTTTCGCAATCGTGAATGACGAAGATGTGATTTTACTGGATACAGGCTTGGGCTTTAATAGTCCGGATGGGAAAGCGCATCTTGCAGGAAATTTGGCAAAGCATAATATCCATCCTGAGGATGTGACCAAAATATTGTTGTCGCATTTGCATAAGGACCATGCCGGTGGGATTGATTTGGCACTTTTCCCGAACGCCATATTTTTCGTGTATGAAAAAGAAATAGAATATGCCCAGAAAATCGGGTTCCCATCTTATTATGTTGAAGAGCTGAAACCTTTGTTGACAAGTGATAGGGTAGTGTGGTTAAAAGGCGAATCTGGAACAATAAATGATAAAATCCGCTTTGAACATACGAATGGACATTGCCCTGAGCATATTGTTTTCTGGATAGATACCGAAGAAGGGCTTATTTTTTATGGTGGGGATGAAGCGCCGCAATTTAAACAAATGAAGATAAAGTATGTGGCAAAATATGATTTTGACGGTAAAAAAGCGATGGAATTGAGGATGAAATGGGCGGAACAAGGGGCAAAAGAAAACTGGCGATTTTTATTTTACCATGATGTCCAAAAACCTGTCAGTAAAATAAACTAATTTTGAGGCTCAGGAACTAAAGTAAAAATAAAACTACTTTTGCCTGTTCTTATTTAAAATACAGATGAATTTATGATTTATTCCATGACCGGTTACGGACGGGCAGAAGGCGAAGCGGGCAACCGTCAGATTATTGTTGAGATAAAATCCCTGAACGGCAAGCAATTTGAAATCAATAACCGGTTTTCGCCTTTATTGAAAGCTTATGAATCCAATATCCGGCAATCATTGAACAATGCGCTGAAACGCGGAACGGTGGATATTTCCATCGCCATCAAGCAAGACGGTGCAGCAAAACCCATGTTGGTCAATACCGATTTGGCGCAATATTATTTCAGGGCAATGAAAACGATTGCCGATGAATTGGGCATGAATTGGGAAGATGAAAAAAAACAAATCTTGCCCACATTGATGCGGATGCCGGAAATCGTGGCGACTGAAACGGAAACTTTGCCGGAAAATGAATGGTTCGAAATCCAACAGTTGATTGCAGTTGCCACTCAGGATTTAATGCAACACAGATTAAACGAAGGCAAGGCCATTTCTGATGATTTACTTGGAAGGATTTTGAATATCGAACAACTTTTGCAAGCTATCCTGCCTTTGGAGACGGAACGCATCAAACGCATCAAGGAACGCATCACCGACAACCTGGAAGAAATTATCGGCAAAGAGAAATGGGATGTGAACCGCCTGGAGCAGGAGTTGATTTTTTACATTGAGAAAATAGATTTTTCGGAAGAAAAACAAAGGTTGAGTGCACATTGCATTTATTTCAAGCAACTGATCCAGGAAAGTACGGCTGATGGGATTGGTAAAAAATTAGGTTTCGTCTTGCAGGAAATAGGCAGGGAAGTCAATACTTTAGGTTCAAAAGCTAATGATGCGCAAATCCAAAAAATCGTCATCAACATGAAAGATGAATTGGAAAAAGCGAAGGAGCAAGTATTGAATGTATTATAACATAAAATGACCATTTGTAAATTTTTATTGATGATTTTAAAGTCTTCTATTTTTAAGCCCATTATCCAGTTTTTATTGTTTGTATGCATCGCTTTGCTTGGTTTTTCCTGCAATGTGCCTTCTCCTTATTTCCAAAAACAATATGCCATTCCCAAAACGATGTGGACTTATGATTTCAAGCCGGATTTTAAAATAAATGTGGCGGATACGGCAGCGCAATACAGGATGTTTTTGGTTATCCGGAATGATGAAGCGTACCCTTATGCCAATATTTGGTTTCGTTTAAAGGTGAAAGCTCCAGGACAAAAACAATTCGACGAGGGCGAAAGAATCAATATGGTTTTGGCGGATGCGGAAGGGAAATGGCTAGGCAAAGGAATGGGTGGGATTTGGGAGCATAAAATACCGTTTACGCCAAAACAAACCGTGAAATTCAACAAACCAGGACTTTATGAATTGCAGATGGAGCAAGTGATGCGCATGAATCCTTTGCCTTCTGTTTTAAATGTTGGCCTGATTGTTGAAAAAATGAATTGATGCCAATTAAGGAAGCCCAGCATTTGAAAGGCATAAGAAAATGACTATTTCAAAGAAGTAGTTATTTAGGAAGCTCTTAAATTCAGTCATTTGTTTTTTATATCCATTTTGTATAATTGCATTGTTATGAATGTTTGGGGGTTTGCATACTTGTTAAATTCCACCTAAACAAAATTTTTTTTCTTTAAATTAAAAATAAAGATTACCTTTGCGCCCTGAATTGAAGAAGAGATTTAAGTATTTTAATTCTTTTTCCGGAGAGGTAAAATATTATTTTGATAATATACATTATCAGGAATGATAAGGAAAAGTGGTTAATTTTGCCTTCATAAATTTAATTCGAGAAAAGGAAAAGGTTATTTAAAATTTTAAACATAAAAGGTATGACTGATCAAAATGGTAAGAATTTCGTGAACACGATTTTGGATGCCCAAAAAAACATGGTGGACACTTTAGTGGAAAACACCAAAAAAGTAACCAAGGGCAATAGCTTCATCAATGAAACAATTGAAAAAAGCACCGAGACTTACAACGAATGGGTGAACAAGCAAAAGGAAGCTGTTGAGAAAGTTTCTAAAAAAGCAGAAGACATCACTGCAACGGCTAAAGAGTCAACTTCAAAAGTAAAGGAACAAGCCCAAAACTGGTTTGAGACTCAACTGAACTGGACTAAAAAAGCATGGGAAATGAATCAGGATTTCCTGAAAAAAGCAACTCCATCCGCACATAATACAACTACCGCCAATCCAATGGAATGGATGCAAAATATAAGTAAAAAAATGAGTGATTCTTTCACCCAAGCGCAAAACGCACAACAATGGTGGAATTTATTGCAACAATACAATCCTGCAAATGCATCTGACATTTGGGGAAAAACTACGGAAAATTGGACTAATATCCAAAGCCAATACGCAGAAGCGATTAATAACTCATTTACTGAATTGCAAAAAAACATGCAAAACACCACTACTGGTGATGCATACAAAAACATGATTGATGTGGCAGCCGGTTTTTCTAAATTCAATGAAATGTGGACTCCCTTCATGAAATCCATCCAGGAAAAATCGTTTAGTGCCGAAGATTTCAAAAAAGCGTTCAACTTTAGTTCCAACAAGGATCTAGTGGATAATTTCTTTGGTTTCATGCCTGAAGGTTCCCGTCAATACATGGATCAATCCAAGGAAATGTTTACGAACAATATGAAAAATTTCATGGAAATGACAAAAGGCCAATTCCAGGGAAACAAAGACATGTTTGCAGGAATGAATCCATTTGCAGGTCAGAATGTTTTTGAAAACATGATGACTGGTTACCAAAATATGCAAAGCACATTTCAAAATGCTGTTTCTCCGATTGCCAAAATGGTTACCCCTAATCAATTCACTAAATCTGCCCAAGAATGGTCAGAAATTGCGGATCGCTTAGCAGTTTACAATATCAAAAATGCCGAAATGCAATACATGATGTATGAACGCGGCAATAAAGTAATGGAAAACCTAGTTGCAAACATCAGCAGCAAAATAGAAAATGGTGTTGAAATCAAAAACATTACTGAGCTTTACCAGGAATTTTTGAGCATCAGCGACAAAGTATTTATCGAACTGTTTGAAAGTGACGAATACAGCAAATTGATGGCGGAAACATCTGCGATGCAATTGAAATTGAAAAAAGAAATGGAATTGCAAACTGAGAAAATGTTATCAGGCCTTCCTATAACTACGCGTAGTGAAATGGATGAAATGTATAAAGTGATTTACGATTTGAAAAAACAAGTTCATCAATTACAAAAAATGATGGATATTGAACCTGCCATAGTTACTGAAACTGAAACCACTGCAAAAGCAAAAACTACTAAGAAGTAATTTATTTTAGATTGTATTTATAGGAAAAAGCTGATTGGGGAAACCTGTCAGCTTTTTTTGTTGGGGTTCTATGAGATGTATTCCGAGGGGAAGCATCCTCTGGTGAGCATCCTCTGGTGAGCATCCTCTGGTGAGCATCCTCCTGTGAGCATCCTCTGGTGTGCATCCTCCTGTGTGCATCCCCCTGTGTGCATCCCCGAGCTGCGCTTTGCTTTGCTCGGGGATATTTGGCTTTAACTCCTTCGGAGTATATTATTGGGGTTGGGTTTTGTAAGGGGGGTAGAGGGGGGGGACCTTGTAAATGTATGATAAAAATTTTCTATTTTTGTATGAGTTCAAAGCCATGTTTTATGTCAGCATATCGTCAAATATTATACCATATCATCTTTCGCACGAAGGGGAGTGAGCCGTCCATTAATCAAGAAAATGCGGATCTTTTGTATAAATATATTTGGGGTATCATAAAAAACAAAAAATGTGTTTTATATCGGATAAATGGTATACCTGATCATATTTATATTCTTTCTTATTTGTATCCTTCGGTAGCATTGGCCGACTTTATCAAGGATATAAAAGTAGCTTCATCAAAATGGATGAAAGCTTCGGGTCATTTTCCTTATTTTAATGGCTGGGGCTTAAAGTACTGTGCGCTTACTTATGCTTATAAAGAAAAAGAAATTATCGTTAACTATATCAAGAATCAGCAAGATTACCATAAAAGTGAGTTTTTTGGAGATGAAATAAAACGGTTATTTGTGGAACATGGTATTGAAATGGATGAGCAATGGTTTTGGGTTGATAATTAAACTCCTTGGAGTAAAATAAATATGGTGGGGTGATCCCCGAGCTGCGCTTTGGTTGGGGTTATTCCCTTGGGAGTATAAAATATTGTGGGGGTATTAATTGCTATTTTTCGCTTTAATGAGCACTTTTTTTGTGATAAATTCCTAATCTTGCTTCATAGAAGCTAACTATTTTAGTGTATATCATACCATAAAATTGTTATCTTTGCCGCAAAAAAAATTAAACGAGACTATGAGCTTTATTTCAGCAATTCAAGCCCGCCAAATCCTTGATTCCCGTGGCAACCCAACTGTGGAAGTTGATTTAGTAACTGATACTGGTGCGTTTGGTCGCGCTGCTGTTCCATCTGGTGCATCTACTGGTATTCATGAGGCAGTGGAGCTTCGAGATGGCGACAAAAATAGGTATGGTGGAAAGGGGGTTCTCAAAGCAGTTGGACATATCAATAAAAAAATTGCAGAAGAACTGATTGGGTTTGATGTGATGGATCAAGCAGGAATTGATCGGTTGTTGTTGGAATTGGACGGAACAGCGAATAAATCAAAATTAGGTGCAAATTCAATTTTGGCGGTGAGTATGGCTGCTGCAAAGGCTGGTGCGGAAGAAGCTGGATTGCCTTTATATCGTTACATTGGTGGAACAAATGCAAAAACTTTGCCTGTGCCTATGATGAATATATTGAATGGTGGGGCGCATGCGGACAATAAAATTGACTTTCAGGAATTTATGGTGATGCCAATTGGCGCAGAATCTTTTAGTGAGGGTTTGCGTTGGGGTGTTGAAATTTTCCATACCTTAAAAACTGTTTTAAAAGAAAAAGGATATAGTACCAATGTGGGTGACGAAGGTGGGTTTGCCCCGGACATCCAAAGTAATGAAGAAGCGATTGAAACTGTATTGAAAGCCATTGAGAAAGCGGGATTTAAACCTGGAGAACAAGTCGCTATCGCAATGGATGCCGCAATAAGTGAATTATATGATTCAAAGAAGAAGAAATATGTGTTCCATAAATCAACGGGAAAAGAAATGGGTAGTGAAGAGCTGGTTGAATATTGGGTAAATTGGTGTAAAAAATACCCAATTGTAAGTATAGAAGACGGCATGGATGAAGATGATTGGAAAGGTTGGAAAGCACTCACCGATGCTCTTGGCAGCAAAGTACAATTGGTGGGCGATGATTTATTTGTAACTAATGTATTGCGCTTGGAAAGGGGCATTCAAGAAAATATTGCCAATGCACTTTTAGTTAAAGTAAACCAAATCGGTAGTTTGACGGAAACGATTGATTCCGTGAGCATGGCACAAAGGGCAGGTTTCAATACTGTTATGAGTCACCGCAGTGGTGAAACGGAAGATTATACAATTGCGGATTTGGCTGTAGCTTTAAATTGTGGTCAAATCAAGACGGGTTCTGCGTCCCGCAGTGACAGAATGGCTAAATACAATCAACTGATCAGGATTGAAGAAGAATTAGGTAGTTTAGCTTATTATCCTGGAAAGAGTTTAAAGTTGGGAAAGTAAGGAAGATCTATTTTATTCATAAAAAATGAATGGACTTTGTGGTTGTTGGTTTTCAATAGTCACAAAGTTCTTCATTTTATAAACTTCATTATAAATATTCGAAAAATTAAATATGAAACAACTTAGCATCGTATTACCTTATTATAATCCACCGAAATGCTGGGAGCAACATGTTTATGAGGCGTATTTGCAATTGAAAGACTATTTGGGCTTTGAACCAGAAATTATCGTGGTCAATGATGGTAGTACCATCCCGCAAGAGGAGGCATTGTTTTTTTTGAGCAATAAGATTGTTGATTTTAAGACTTTAGGTTATGTTCAAAACGTAGGAAAGGGTGGCGCATTGAGATTTGGTATTCATGAAGCGACTGGTGATCAAATTATTTTTACGGATATTGATTTTCCTTACACGATAGATAGTTTTTTTAGAGTTTGGAACCAATTGAAATTGAATGACATTGTATTGGGCATCAAGGATGAAAGTTATTATCAACATTTGCCCAAGGAGCGGGTATGGGTTTCTAAATTATTGAGGAAAATGATTGGTGTTTTCTTTAGGATGCCGATTACGGATACACAATGCGGGCTAAAAGGATTTAATCAAAAAGGGAAAGTGATATTTCTAAATACAACAATCGACCGTTATTTGTGTGATTTGGAATTTGTATACAAAGCCTATCGTGTCAAGCCTAAATTGAACATTGTTGGGCAAGAAGTTACATTAAGAAATGAGGTGGAGTTTAGAAAAATGAACGCTAAAATTTTATTCTCCGAGTTTTTTAATTTTATTAAAATCCTTAAAAGTTAATCTGGATGATAAAGAAAAGCCTACCTGTTTTATTACTGATTCTTTTTTCAGGAATGCTAATCATAACATATTTTTCAACTTCACTATTTTCATTAAACTCTATATTGTTTGTAGATGGTGGCGATGGTATTAAAAATTATTTTACCTTCTTATACTATGTTAAGTATGATATCGGCACTCAATTCACCGGGATGAACTATCCTTATGGGGAAAATGTAGTGTTTACTGATAATATGCCAATTCTTGCATGGTTAGTAAAATATGTCGGGTTATCTATACCATTGGTAACGAAGTATGCTCTTGGTATTATGCATGGTTCTTTCATGATTTCTTTGGTTGTGGCTGTAATTTATGTTTATAAAATTATTAAAAATTTTAAGGTTGACAATTGGCTTGCAATTCCAGCTTCATTATTCATCATCTTTTTCTCTCCTCAGCTTTTCAAGTTTTATGGGCATTTTGGGATGGCATATTTAATGTATTTGCCCATGCAAATTTATTGGGTAATAAAATATGATAGGAGTTTAAGATTGAAATACCCTGTATATATTGCAATAACTGCTTCTATTTTTTCATTTATACATGTTTACAATTTGGCATTTTCGTTGGTTATGTGTTGTAGTTATCTATTAGCTAAATTTATTGTTTCGTGTAAATATGGCTGGAAAAAATATTTAAAAACTATTATTCCATTACTTTGCTCGGTATTAATTGCTGGCATTGTTTTCAGTTTGGTTTTGAAAATTACGGATGCTATTGATGATAGAACTGTTTATCCGTACGGAATTTTTGGAGGGAGAACCACTGGTTCGGATATTTTTCTTTCTAATATTTCACCTTTGGGATTTATTCTCCAATTTATATTCGGTAAGGCTCCAGGGCCATCAGAAAGCTATGCTTATGTTGGTTTGGTCTCTACTGTAATTTCCCTTATCTTAATCATCTATTTGATTCGTTTTATTGCAATTTCCCTTTCAAAGAAAAATACTTCGGTTGCCTTGCATCCTGTTCGTGAATTTAGGTTATGGTTGTTAGTTTCTATATTTATGTTGCTTTTTGGGATGGGCGTTCCATTTGTTTGGAATATGCAATTTTTAGCAGATTATATTTCTGTATTCAGGCAATTCAGGGTAATGGGTAGGTTTACATGGGCTTTTTATTATTTATTCATGATTTTTTCGGTTATTGTTATTTTTCGGTTCTATCATTGGATGGTTAGGAAAAAATATAAATGGCAAGCGAGAACGATTGTTGCCATTGTTATCACAATCTGGGGAATACAATTGAGTGGTTATGCTCAATTTTTTCAAAAAAGTATTGGTAGTAAGCAAAGTGCAGCCTCGTTTGAACGATTCAATGAATCAGATTCAACGAATTGGGTTCATTGGTTAAAAGAAAAGGGATATGAAGCAAATCAATTTCAAGCTATTTTGGCACTTCCTTTTTTTCACATTGGTTCTGAGAAATTATGGCTGCAAGATAATAATGAGGGCTTAACCATGTATTATAGTTCTCAATTTGCAATGCAAACTGGTATTCCAATGGCTGATGTCATGATGTCGAGAACATCTTGGGCTCAAACATTTGCTAATGTACAAACCATTGATGGCCCACTTTCTTCAAAGCCTGCATTGGGCATGTATTCAGACAAATTGGTAATTGTTTTAGTTAATAAAACATTTCCCTTGAAGCCAAAAGAAATGGAGTGGACCCAGCTTGGAAAATTTATTGGAACAAGAGATAACTTGGATCTTTATGCCGTAAATATTAAAGATGTATTATCCTATGACGAACATTTTACGGATTCATTAAAATCCTTGGCTTTGGCTAATCCTGGAAAGGAAGGTTTGATCCATGATGCAGGTGAATTCTATTTTGTGGATCATTTCGAAAAAGGTTCAGATGAATTTTTATTTTTCGGTAATAAATCATATAATCCGGTTGTAAGAACAGAATATCAATTGATTGCCACAATAAAACCAGATATTTCAAAGGAGAAGATGCTGAATTATTTCTTTTCAATTTGGGTTAAATGTAGTGATAACGATTATAGAAGCCCTTATTTTATCTTTAAGCAATATGACAAGGACAATAATTTTTTAGGTGAATCTGATTTGAATACTAAATATAGCACACATATATATGATTATTGGTTTTTGATTGATAAGGTCTTGACTTTTGAGCCAAATATGGACAGGATGGAAATATATGTGGTAAGTCAGCAAGGTGAAAGAAGTTACTTTGCACTTGCTGAAATGGCGATATGGCCAATAAACAAATTTTACTTCCACAAAGTGAACGAAAATAAGGTGCTTATCAATAATAGGATTAATTAATATTTATTTATAAAACAATAAATGAAGCATGTCAAATAAGGTGTTATTTAGTTACGAAAAGTGGTTTTTCTACTTGTTACTGGCGCTTTGGTTGACGCCTGTTTGGACAGTTGGGTTTATTGTAACAGGAGATGGGCCTTGCCATTTATACAATTCCAGATTATTGTTAGATTGGATGCAAGGGAATGATGTTGATATGTACCGTTATTTTATGGTACCCAATCCGCACCTTGACCCCAATTGGCTAACGAATTTGATACAGGTTCCCTTATTGCTTTTTTTTGACCCGGCAATAGCCGAAAAGATATTTTATACGATTTATGTCCTTGGCTTTGCATTCGGGTTTAGGATGTTGATCAAACAAATAAATCCCAATTCATTGTTTATCAGTTCTGTCGGGTTGTTGTTCATTTGGCATCATATCGTTTTTAAAGGCTTTTCTAATAATACATTGAGCATTGCGGTTTGGTTTTGGATTGTTGCTGTTTGGATGCAGCATAGAGGAAGTCCGATTTGGAAGGCGGTCTTATATCAAATGATTTTGGGCTTAATCGGTTATTTGGCGCATCCCATGGGATTTATTTATTCTGGTTTGATGATAGCTTGTATATTAGTTGGTGATACGGTTTTCCATAGTAGAAAGAGTGGCTTAAAAGCGGGTATTGCTTATTTTAAAAAACATATTTTCAGATTGGTGTTGGCTTATATTCCATCCTTGATATTGATGATTAAATTTATCATGCGGCGATCCTGGTCTGGAGAAGGAAGTGGTTATAATAATGAAGTATGGACAAATTTGATCACCATGCCTGCTTTGGTTGATTTTCATGGTAAAGAAGAAGTTTTGGCTATTTCGGTTAGTGTGGGGTGCATCATTTTGTTGCTTTATGCTATTTTGAATAAACTGAAATTGAGGACTTTGAAAAAAAATGATGGAGTGTTTTTATTCTTTGCCGTAACCTTATATACTATAATTTTTCCACCCAGTAGCATGTTGGGAGGCTTAGATGTTCCACGGAGGTTGACGATGCTTCCGTTTATTGCAATATTGTTTTGTGTAGCTATGCAGTCATGGAATAAGAAATTTCAAGTCACCGCATTAATTCTTACCACTATAATTTCCCTAAGCTTTTTGTTTATCCGGTTGCCAATACAATGGCAGGTTTCAAAATATGTACAAGAAATTGTCTCCTGTAAAGACAGCATAGCACCACGATCAACAATGCTGACTTTGAATTATGATGTTACACCGCGTAATATTGCGGGTGATGAAATCATTAATCGGGAATGGATAAATGTGCATTCAGATGCGTATATAGGTGCTTATAAGCCATTGGTATTGGGGAATAACTATGAATTGAATTTCGATTATTTTCCCTTTTTAGGAAAAGGGGAGACTAATTTTTATTTTCATTCCAGTATTGATGGTATTATTTTTGAAAGCCAACCACCAAGGGCGGATTTTCAGGGATATAAGGACAAAACAGGCATACAGATAGACTATGTTATGGTGACTGGATTGGATGAAATATACCGAGATCATGAATACACCAAAGAAATCATGCTGCAATTGAACCGGGATTATGATAAAGTATATACCTCTCCAAATGGAATAGCGGTATTGTATCGTCATAAGCTTGGATTTACAAACCAATGGGAAAAATAGGCAGGTAACAAATAGCAATATATCTAGTTACAATAGCATGTGTCAGGGTTTTTAAATTTTTAGCTTTCTAGAGATTAAAATCCTTATGTGACCTATATTATCCTATTGCAGGTTTTCGGTAATATCACTAAATGTTGAATTTGTGATGGGAAAGAATTCGAATGAAATTGCTAAACCTTGTGTATCTGTTAGATTATACAAGCGCCTAAGGATTATTTCCTTTAAAGTAATCTTTTATGTTTGTTTGCTATCTAATATATTATTAAGATATACTTTGGTATTGTGAAAAAGTATAACAATAATAATGAACAAAAGAAAATCCAATTTGTTTCCTATTTTTATAACTTGGCAGATTCACAAATTTAGCGCAACGGAACAGTTATTAATTTAGGGAACATTATATGCTCCCTTTTTTAATTTTTTTTATTTGCTTGCGCTTTGCGCAAGCGCTTAGGTTTTCTTAGGCATCG
>Ga0160433_100152_pt1 | contig 59634 bp, 55 predicted proteins | sample HID1972K_E0MG_FD_108235 | JGI IMG/M metagenome (GOLD analysis project Ga0160433, IMG submission 108235) | Enriched pill bug-associated microbial communities from UW Madison campus, WI, USA - HID1972K_E0 MG | ecosystem: Host-associated > Arthropoda: Insects > Digestive system > Unclassified ...
TGTTTTCCATGATGAATTTCCATGGTTTCTTTATCAATAGAAGGTTCTAAAGCGTCTGAGGCGTAAGGTAACGCCGGTAATTCGAATGCCATAATACTTTGATTTTAAAAATGATTAATATACAAATATAACTAGAATGTATGGTATTTGTTTGGCAGTTTAGTCAAATTCGTATCACGATTAACGCCTTTTTTGTTGAAAGAAAGCTTTTATAAGAGCTGAACAATCCTTTTCTAAAACACCTGGGGTAATTTCTGTTTTCGGATGAATAATTGATGAATTATAAACAGAATAACCTCGTTTATCGTCTTTTGCACCATAAACAATGCGGCCCACCTGTGTCCAAAAGGAAGCTCCGGCACACATTACACAAGGCTCTAAAGTAACGTAGAGCGTACATTGTTGCAAATACTTTCCCCCTATATAATTAGATGCAGAAGTAAATGCCTGCATTTCTGCGTGGGCTGTTACATCATTTAGCTTTTCACTCAGATTGTGTCCACGGGCGATAACTCTGTTTTTAAAAACAATAACTGCCCCAATCGGAACCTCATCAAGCTCTTTTGCTTTTAAAGCCTCTTTTATAGCTTCTTTCATGAAATACTCATCGGTAGCCAAACTATTCTCGCCCTCAAAATTAATGTAGGTCATTAGAAAAATTAATTATAAGGGTAAAAAACGAAATTAGCACCTTCTGGAACAACGACAAAAAGACACATGAAATCTTCCGGCTTCTTAAACTTCTTTATAAAGACTTCCTTTTTATCTTCCTTAATAATACCTCTCTCAAGAAACTCCTCTAAGCTTGATACCTGAATGGTCCAATCCGTTCCTAATTCTGTCTTATCTAATATAATTTCACCTACCTTAACTTCATGCTGATGTGCAATAAATATTGGATATTGCGTATAGTCCTCTGCTAATAACTCAACTGCAACCTCACGTATAGACTCTTTGTAAAAATCAAGATCTACCTTTAGGCTTTTAAGTGGACTGTCCTTTTTTTTATCATCTCCACCATCTTCAGAAGGAGGTAGTAGCAAGTCTTGCAAATCCATAAGCTAATTCTTAAGAGTCAATAACACTACATTTTCAACATGTTGCGTATGAGGAAACATGTCAACCGGCTTAATCCGGCTAACCTCATACTTCTGAGTTAAAACAGCTAAGTCACGTGCCTGTGTAGCTGCATTACAACTTACATACACAATTTTAACTGCTTCTATTTCCAATAATTTCTCCACAACGTCTGGATGCATCCCCGCTCTTGGAGGGTCTGTAATAATAACATCTGGTTTACCATGAAAAGCAATGAACTCATCATTTAAGATATCCTTCATATCCCCTGCAAAGAAATCAGTATTCTCAATCTCATTGATTTCAGCATTAATCTTTGCATCATCAATAGCCGTAGGAACGTATTCAACCCCAATTACCTTCCTTGCATCTTTAGCAATAAAATTGGCAATAGTTCCCGCTCCTGTATATAGATCGTACACTAATTCTGTACCATTCAAACCTGCAAAATCCCTTGTTACCTTATACAACTCATGAGCTTGCAAAGAATTCGTCTGATAAAATGACTTAGCACCAATTTTGAATTTCAAATCAGCCATTGCTTCAAAAATATGATCACGGCCTGCAAAAACATGAATATCCTGATCAAAAATTGTATCGTTCTTCTTTTGATTAACAATATAAAGCAACGATGTTATCTCTGAAAAAGATGCTTGAAGAAAACTCATCACATCCTTAATATCATCATCTTTAGGATAGCCAAAGACAACAATAACCATCAATTCACCGATCGATGTATTTCGAATAATCAAGTTTCTTAACGCTCCCTCATGCCTGCGAAGATCATAAAAGCTAATTCCTTTCTTAATAGCGAAATCACTTACCGAATTACGAATAGCATTAGACGGATCTGCCTGAAGATAGCAATGATCAATGGTTAGGATCTTATCAAAACGTAAGGGAACATGAAATCCCAAAGCATTTCGCTCAAATTCCTCGTTACTACTAATCTCTTCCGGGGTTAACCATCGTTGATTTGAGAACGTATATTCTAATTTATTCCGATAATAAGTTGTTTCTTCAGAAGGTAAAATTGGCTCTATAGATGAGGTATCCACTTTCCCAATACGTGTCAAAGCATCCTCAACACTCTTTTGCTTATAAAACAACTGTGCATCATAGGTCATATGCTGCCATTTACAACCTCCACAAACTCCAAAATGTTTACAAAAGGCCTCTGTTCTATGTAATGAAGGCGTTTTTAACTCAAGTACGTCTGCCTCTGCAAAACTCTTCTTCTTCTTTTTTATCTCTACGTCTACTATATCGCCCGGGATTGCGTGTTGAATAAACAAAACTAAATCTTCTGCTTTTCCTACTCCTTTACCCCCTTCAGCAATATCTATAATTTCCACATTATCAATGCGGATCTTTTCCCTAACTGTCTTTCTCATGTTTCGCGAAATTACGCATAATATCAATTATGCAATAGCTGCCTTAACTAAAAAGGGCAACATATCATTTTGGAAGGAAATAAAATTTTTCCGCACATCAGCAACACTTACTGAAGTAAATGCAAAAGAGAATACAATGCTCTTACTTGAATTAACCAAAAACCTTAAATTATTAAGAGGTATAGAAACACGGTCACTCTCCTGAAAGGATTGGATCAATAAATTCTCCAAATCATCTGAAAGAGTTTTCAGATATTCCTGCGCATTGGCAGATTCGCGAATAAAATCCCACCCTACAAATTCATTGCAAATGGTATAGGATAGTTTACTAACTTTTAAAATTAAATTGCTCAGATAAGATTCAAGATCTAAATCCTGTGGTGAATTATTAATTAGGTCTTTCACACTTTTGCGGATATATTCCATTAATATAGCATGCAATATCATTTCTTTGCTTTCGAAATACTTATAGATCGTTGCTTTAGCAACTTTCGCATCACGGGCAATTTCATTTACGTTTGTTTTATTATAACCGTAACGACGAAACAGCTCCCTTGCAGAATCTTTAATACATGCTTTAACTTTATCCGCTACCATATTAAATTATTTCAGTCTCGAACTGTCTTAAGAACCGAATATCATTCTCAGAAAACAAGCGAAGATCCCTTATCTCATATTTAAGATTAGTAATGCGTTCAATACCCATCCCGAAAGCGAATCCACTATATTTCTTACTATCAATACCACAATTTTCTAATACATTTGGATCTACCATCCCACAACCTAATATCTCTACCCATCCACTCCCTTTGCAAAGAGTACATCCTGCACCTTTACAGATAGTGCAGGAAATATCCATCTCAGCAGAAGGCTCCGTAAACGGGAAGTAAGATGGGCGAAATCGTACTTTTGTTCCCTCACCATATAACTCCTGAACAAAATGAAACAGCGTCTGTTTCAAATCTGCAAAAGAAACATCTTCATCAACATATAAACCTTCAACCTGGTGAAAAAAACAATGTGCCCTGGCTGAAATAGCTTCATTTCGATAAACTCTGCCTGGCATAATCGCACGAAAAGGCGGCTTCCCATTCTCCATCATTCTTACCTGAACGGAAGAAGTATGTGTACGTAATGCAATATCATTACCCTCTTTCTTCTCAATGAAAAAAGTATCTTGCATATCTCTTGCAGGATGTTCTTCCGGAAAATTCAATGCACTGAAATTATGCCAGTCATCTTCGATCTCTGGTCCCTCAGCCACAATAAATCCCATTTTATTAAATATTCCAACAATTTCTTTTCGTACCAAAGACAAAGGATGTCTTGAGCCTAACTCAAAGCCTTTTCCAGGAAGCGTTAAGTCTTGAGCTGAACTACCTGTTTTATCTGATTTATCCGCTATCTGCTCCGATAAATTCTTATGCTTTGACTCAGCTAACTGTTTAAAAACATTTAATACCTGTCCCAATTCACGCTTCTCTTCGATAGAAACTGTTTTAAATTCTTCAAACAAAGAGCGTACAATTCCTTTATTTACTAAAAAACGTAAACGAAAGGTTTCAATCTCTTCTGCAGTAGAAGCGTTGAAAGCATTAATCTCTTCTGTATACTCCTGTATTTTGGTCTTTATATCCATTGTTTTGAAATTCCATATACTCCCTTAAATCGAAATTGAAGGTGCTTTTTTTGCTAAACTTATACCTAGGCCGTATATTTTGCGTAAAAATACGTCATTAGTATGGAAATGCAAAAAACCCTGAAAATTGATTCCAGGGTTTCACTAAAAAATTAAAGAATATCTTAAAATTTCAAATTCAGCCCTAATAGAAAATTACGAGTTGCCTGGGGGAAATAATAATTATAAGTTTCAAGCTGGCCATCCGGATTAAAATATCCAAATGTGTAGCCATTTGCCTCATATAGCTCATTAAAGATATTATTTACTTTCAACGTAACACCTAAATTTTTTAAACCTTTAATAGGTGTCTGATAGCTTAAGCGCAAATCTGATGTGAAAAACGGATCAATGCTTTTACCTTTATTTGCTGTATTATCCAAATATTGGCGAGAAACATACTTACTTATCAAAGCAATCTCAGCCTTCTCAAAAGGAACATAGGCAAATTCATTAGAAAGAATGGTATTTGGTGAAAGCGCGATATCTGTTTCACTTAATGTTTCTGCTTTCTGATCAACCACGTCCCAATTAGCATCATAGATATCAGTATAAAATGTATAATCTTTAATCTTATTCTGGCTAAATGCAGCAGTTGCTCTCCAGGTAAAATTAGCGAAAGGTTGCCAGCTAGCATCTAATTCGGCTCCAACCCGATAGCTCTTATCAACATTCTCACGAACTGCCGAACCAATATCATTGATCTGGCCTGTAACCACCAATTGATCTTTATAGAACATTCCATATCCATTGATACCTACATTAAATTTACTGGAAGAAATACGATAACCTAACTCAACATCTGTAAGTCTTTCAGGTGAAGGTCTACTTTCAGGAGAAGAATCTGTAAAATCTCTTCTAACAGGCTCCTTATTAGCCATAGCCACAGATGCATATATGTTACTGTTATTGTCAAAGCTTAAACTAAAGCCTAACTTCGGGTTAAAGAAATTATAATTGACTATTTGATCCAAAATTCCTAAATCCCGATTTGCTCCTCTTTGAATGTAATTTACATTACGGTATTGTATATCACCAAAGAAACTAAGATTATCTAACTTATAATCACCCTTGGCATACACATTAAAATCTTTCTTTGTGGCATCATTCAAATAGTACTTATCGCCCAAATTCAGATTGGAAGAATAGGTAGCCCATATTACTTCTCCGTAATGATCTCCTTCATATTCATTATAAGCACCACCTAAAGTTAGGTTTAACAAACCTGTAGGTCGGTAATTCAAAGAATAGGTAAGTCCGTAAAAATTATTATCCAACCACCTTCTTCTTACCAAATCCGTATTAGTGATTGTTTCACCACCAATAATTACAGGCTCTAGCTTATAATCTTCAAGGGCAGCATCTTCTTCATACTCCTCATAATAACCCAAACCTCTTGTATAGTGCAGTGCTCCATTCAGTAGCAACTTAGTATTTAACTGATTAGAGTACAATAACTGATAATGTGTTTGCGTGTAATTATCAGTTTGATCTTTATAATCAAATTCATTGTGAGTGCGATCAGTCTCCAATAATTCTTCCGGAACACCATTCCATGCCTGGTAAGTCTTTTCCTTTCCGGAAAACACATTCGCTCTCAAAAAGCTTTTCTTACCATACCATGCTCCCGAAACATAAAAAGACTTAAGATCAGAAAAGGCATTATCCATATACCCGTCTGATTTTATTTGAGAAAGCCGGGCATCTAAACTAAATTTATCATTAATAAGCCCGGTACCCAATTTAACCGTATTCTTCCACGTATTATATGATCCAAAGCTATTGTCTAACTCGCCATAAGCAGTATCAATCCGTTGGTCTGTTTGAATGTTAATACTAGCTCCAAAGGCACCCGCACCATTGGTTGAAGTACCAACACCCCGCTGTATTTGTATGTTATCTACTGATGAAGCGAAATCAGGCATATTTACCCAGAAGGAGCCTTGGCTCTCAGAGTCATTATATGGAATCCCATTGATGGTAACATTAATCCGTTGGGTGTCACTACCCCGAATAGTCATATTAGTATATCCAACCCCAGCACCGGCATCAGAAGAAACCACTACAGAGGGAGTTTGATTTAACAGATAAGTTATATCCTGCCCTAAATTATTCTTAGCGATTTCATCACTAGAAAGGTTTTTGAATGTTGTGGCTGCATTAGTAGAAGCTCTTGTAGCTTGTACAACTACCTCATCAGCAAGGAAGCTGGACGGTTCCATTAAAACCACAATACTTTGATCTTGAGGAACAGTAACCGTCTTTTCAACCGTTTTATAACCCAAATAACTAACTACAAGCAGATTACTTCCCGCTTTTAAATTATTTAATTGAATCTGTCCCTGCGAATTCGTTTGTCCACTCAAAGGCGTTCCTTTGATCCGGATCGAAGCTCCCGTTAATAGTTCAGTTGTTTTTGCATCTCTAACCTCGATGCGAACTGTGTTTTGTGCCAGCAACCATACAGGTAGCCATACAATCGCCAATAGCGCAATTGCTTTTTTCATTGTTCTTTTGATTTTTTTTAATAAAACATAACAGAGACGAGGGTTGTCTCCGCCCTTATTTTATTTACCTTCCCTACGCCGGCATTATCCGGATCAGGTCCACAGTAGAATTTAACTCAGAAAAGTAAATTCAGCCGATGGGTATAATCTCAGCCCTGAATCTCGTTATATTCAGAACACCCCCTTAGATGCCACAAAGGTAAAAGAAAATCCCAGATAAAAGAAAATGAAGAAAAAATCTTAGTTTTGCAGAAATCTGTGAAGAATCACAAACAGATAATTCAGCCCAAATAAAAATATGTTACAAAAATTACAGGCTATTAAAGAACATTGGCAAGACGTAGAACGTGAACTGAGCAACCCAGATACCGTTAACGATATGAAACGCTTTGCCAAGCTTAATAAAGAATATAAAGACTTAGGTAAAATTGTTGACAAATATCATATTTACAAAAATGTGGTAAGCAATATTGAAAGCAATCGCGATATTTTATCCAATGAAAAAGATCAGGAATTACGTGAGATGGCTAAAGAGGAACTAGATCTTTTATTAGAAGAAAAGGAAACACTGGAAGAAACTGTACGCTTAATGCTTATTCCAAAAGATCCTGAAGACGCTAAAAATGCTATACTTGAAATCAGAGGGGGTACCGGTGGCGACGAAGCAGCATTATTTGCAGGTGACCTTTACCGAATGTATACTCGCTACTTCGAAGATAAAGGATGGAAAGTTGAAACCATGGATGTTACTGAAGGAACTGCAGGTGGATACAAGGAAGTTATTTTGAAAGTAACCGGTGAAGATGTATATGGTACATTAAAATATGAATCAGGTGTTCATCGCGTACAACGTGTACCTGATACTGAAACTCAAGGCCGTGTTCACACTTCTGCGGCATCAGTTGCAGTTTTACCTGAAGCAGAAGAGATCGACGTATACCTTAACCCGGCAGATGTTGATTTCCATACCTCTCGTTCAGGAGGAGCCGGCGGACAGAACGTTAACAAAGTAGAAACCAAAGTTCAGCTTACCCATAAACCAACCGGAATTGTTGTTGTATGCCAAGTAGAACGTTCACAATTGGCCAATCGTGAGCTAGCGATGGATATGCTTCGTTCTAAGCTATACGAACTCGAATTATTAAAGAAAAATGGAGATATCGCAGCAAAACGTAAAACCATGGTATCAACCGGTGACCGTTCTGCAAAGATTCGTACCTATAATTACCCACAAGGAAGAATAACCGAACATCGTATTGGTTTAACACTTTACAACCTCCCATCTGTTATGGATGGTGATATTCAGGAGATTATTGATGCATTGCAATTTGCAGAAAATGCAGAAAAGATGAAAGAAAGCGATATATAAATCTTTTTTCACAAAAATGTTGTGAAATATAGAAATCGCAGTATATTTGCATTCCCAAAAGGGAACAACGGTTCGGTAGTTCAGCTGGTTAGAATACATGCCTGTCACGCATGGGGTCGCGGGTTCGAGTCCCGTCCGGACCGCCAGATTAAACAAGAAAAAAAGGAGGTGTAAATACCTCCTTTTTTTATGCCCTAAATGAGAAGAATCCCCTTCCTATCTATACATCCAGCGTTATGCTTTTCAAAATAATTTTCAATTCTTCCGTTAACGGAATGATAATATAAAAACCCAACAGAAAAAAGTATATTTATCCAGTTTTGAAAATAATTGCTTAGATGATACCGGACTAGGTTACCATCTAAAAAAGAGAACTAAAATTTAAAACAATGAAAAAAATATCCACAACATTATTACTGTTATTACTGATATGTGCATCGGTGCTTGCTCAAGAGTTAAAAGTTGCTACTTACAACATCCGATATGCAAGTGCTAATGATATAGGAAATTTGTGGCAAGACAGGGCTCCTTATCTAGGATCATTAATAAGATTCCATGATTTTGATATATTTGGTACCCAAGAGGGTTTGCCTGAACAATTAACTGACTTGGACGGCATGTTACCAGCATATGCTCGTTACGGAAAAGGACGAGACGATGGTAAAACTAAAGGAGAGCATTCTGCCATTTATTATAAAAAGGATAAGTTTACCGTCTTAGACCAAGGAGATTTCTGGTTGGCTGAGAACCCCGATGTACCGGCCAAAGGATGGGATGCAACATGTTGTAATCGGATTGTATCATGGGTCAATTTAAAGGATAATAAGTCCGGTAAAGAATTCTTTTTCTTTAGTGCGCATTATGATCACCAAGGACAGATAGCGCGTAGAGAAAGTAGCAAACTAGTGTTGAAAAAGATACAGGAAATAGCAAAAGAAAAACCTGTGATTTTTGTAGGAGATTTAAATGCAGACCATGAAAGCGAGCCCTATAAAATACTACAAGATTCAAGAGAAATAGTTGATACTTATACGTTGGTAAAGGAACCTTACCATAATAACGGAAGCTTTAATAATTTTAAAATTTCGAATAATTCGACAATCATCGATCATATCTTTGTTACACCTGGAATCAAAGTCTCAAAATGGGGAATATTGACTGATACTTATTCTGGCAAATATCCGTCTGACCATTTTCCTGTTGTAAGTATTTTGTCACTTCCTTAAGTAGCCAAACTAATATTAAACAGAAATTAAACAGTAGTTGAACAGTCCTTCTACCACTGCTTGAGGACTGTTCAACCACTGTTTGAGTAGAACGAAGAAGGTGGGAGTAATTTCAAATATGCGTATCTTGATTTAACAATTTAATTAATCAATCTTCCGAACCTTCCTTCAATTCCTTCTTATCAAGTAAAAACCAATGGATATAAGAGCACTCTGAACAAACCAAGCAGGTTGCACTTTTATTAGCCCAGTCTACATTAAATAAAGTAGCCATGGCTGTATTCAGCTGAGCAGTTCTTATCCAAAAGGTATCATTTTGACAGTTATGGCAAATAACGGGCTTATCGTTTATTTCATAAGTCTCAGCTTGCGGTTCATTTTTTGAGAACAATCCCATAATTTTAGATTTTATATACTACTAATATAAATAAAGCACTTATAATAATCTTATTAGCACAACGTTTTTTAATTATTCTTTACCTTTCATTAAGAAATAATATCAAACCAGGTTGAACGAAATGTAAAAAACCATTAATGCCCGAATTTGAAAAAAGTCATAAGGCCCACTCCTCGTGGTATGACTCTAAATACAAAACAGAAGAAGATAAACTTGAAGCCATAAAACAATGGAGAAAAGACCAGGAGAATAACACCGTCAACCATTGGCTACAGGAGCGCTATATGAATCTTATTGATCCTTTTATTAGAGATAAACATACATGGCTTACGGTTGGCGACCCTTATGGATTTGACGCACATTACCTGATAGATAAAAAACAGGATGTTGTAGCTTCGGATATTGCAAACACATTCTTTCCCTTGGTTAAAAAAGAAGGAATCATCACAGAGTATGCTGTTGAGAATGCTGAGAATCTCTCCTTTCAGGATAGTAGCTTTGACTACATCCTTTGCAAAGAATCTTATCATCATTTTCCCAGACCTTACTTGGCAGTTTACGAGATGATCAGGGTTGCAAAAGAAGCGGTAATCTTAATCGAACCACAAGACCCGGTCGCAAAAATACCTTTACTTCTTCTCCTGTGTAATTTAGCTGATCGGATAAATCCCAAGTTAGTACAGAAGATCTGGAAAAATAGATATTCTTTTGAAGTAGTAGGAAATTACGTTTTCAAGCTATCTGAACGGGAAATTGATAAACTTGCCAATGGAATCGGCCTACCTGCCGTTGCCTTTAAAGGCATAAATAACAACTTTTACAACCCTTCAATTATTGACGAAAAAGCCAACAATTCATCAACTATTTTCAAAAAGCTTAAGAGAAAGCTAAGGTTCCGAAACTTACTGACGAAATTGACCATCATATCTCCGGATGTGTTATGTGCCGTCATCTTTAAAATCCAACCTTCACCTGAAATCATTAGCTCCTTAAAAAATCAGGGATTTACCTTTCATTCATTTCCCCACAACCCTTATTTATAAATATAACAAAAGCAGTCTAAATCCCTAAGGCAGCGCTGACTTCTATCGGTAAGTCTGTTTCTATAATATCAGCTCCATCCAAAGCGATCTTTCGGTAGGCTTCAGCTCTTTCATTTGTGGTTGTAAGCTTATCATAGGTAGAAGCTGCAGATATCATACATTTAACCCCTTTAGAATGAAGCAATGCGTACATTTTCTGGTTTTCAGGTTTAACATTCGGTCCAATGTAAGCCATTATCTGCGACCATGGGATACCCGCTTTATCATACCGATCAAACATCTCGGGTGTTAAGATATGGGCTGAAAACATACTGTTTGGATTTTTATCAAGGTAAAACCTAACTTCTTCGGGAGAGTGGACAGTAAGCATCATAAACGCTTCTGCTTTATGTTCCTTTATAATTGCGGCTGTCATTTCAAATGGCACATCCTTTTTATCCAGATTAAGAATTGTTTTGCCGCGAGCCCATTCAATAACTTCTGCTAGACTTGGTATGCCAAATTCAGTTACATTACCTTGAGGATCTTTTAATCGAAATTTCTTTAACTCCTCCCAGGTATAATCAGACACTTTTCCTGTTCCTGTAGTTGTGCGGTCTAATGTCGCATCGTGCATTAAAACAATGATACTGTCTTTCGTTAATCGAGGATCGATTTCATAAAAAGCCGGGGTATGCCTCAATGTATTCTCAAAAGTAGCGATGCTGTTCTCGGGAAAACCTTCAACCATTCCGCCTCGGTGGCCGCTAATAATGATTGGGTTGCCTTCTTTAAATCTAAAAAACTCATGGAGCGCTTTCGTACTATCCAAACTAATCACCTTTAAAGATTTATTCTGAGCCTTTATGTATCCACTCATGCAAATTAAAAAAACGACTAAAAAAAGGGAAGAAAGACTGCGTCTCATAAGCTTTGATATTATATTATCCTAGTTTTTAAAAAAGGTAATTTATGTTTTTATTAAGATTTATTGAAATACTTATTAAATCTATTTAGATTTAATTTCTAATGTAACTCCTAATTATAATCCATAATCGCTTTGTGATTTGGAGCTGTTTTTTTCTTTCATACGTTTTTGTAAATTCGCTCTTAATAATTCCTTTAATTGTTTTCCTACAAAACAATCGAAAGCAATATTTAATCGCAGATATCAGATGAATCAAATAAAGAAAATACCCCTATCAAATTTAGGATATGGTTTTATAACTAAAAAACATATCCCAAAAGGGAAGGATGAATATCATCTAAGAAATATTCAAAATAGAAGTGGTATCGCTTATCGGAATTTATCAGCATTTGAGATAGAGGTATTGGTTAAGAATGGAAATACTACGGATAACTGGAATAATATCCTGGTATCAGATGCCTTTAATCCGGAATTAGTGAAGGCTTGTAAATTCTACGGATTGATCAGAATCGGAAAGCTAGAGCCTTATTTTTTAGAGTATAACGATTTTAAAGTTCCGGTTGGTTTGTATAACTCAACGATAATAAGTTCCGATTTCGGTGATAATGTAGCTATCGACCATGTTAATTATATGTCGCATTATATTATTGGCAACGAGGTAGTAATTGTGCAGGTTGATGAAATGAAAACTACCGCCAATGCTAAGTTCGGAAATGGAATTATTAAAGACGGCGAAAGTGAATCGACTAGAATATGGTTGGAAATCTGCAATGAAAATGGAGGCAGAAAAGTAATTCCGTTTAATGGGATGCTTCCAGGCGATGCATGGATGTGGAGTAAATACAGGGATGATAAAGCCTTGTTAGACAATTTCGTAAAGTTCACTGAAATTGAATATAAGACAGAACCAGGTTATTACGGTAAAGTAGGTGATAGAACAATTATTAAAAGCACCAATATCCTGAATGATGTATGGATTGGCTCTGATGCATATATAAAAGGAGCTAATAAATTAAAAAACCTAACCATTAAATCAAGTGCAAAAGGGAGAACTCAAATTGGGGAAGGCTGTGAACTTGTAAATGGTATTATCGATTTCGGCTGTCGCATTTTCTACGGCGTAAAGGCTGTTCGTTTTGTAATAGCATCTAATTCTCAATTAAAATACGGAGCGCGTTTAATCAACTCTTATTTGGGAAGCAATACAACGATCTCGTGCTGTGAAGTATTAAATTCCTTAATTTTTTCTGCTCATGAACAGCATCATAACAACTCGTTTTTATGCGCTGCATTAATTCTGGGACAGAGTAATATTCCTGCAGGTGCTACCATTGGTTCTAATCATAATTCGAGAGGTGCGGATGGAGAAGTTGTTGCCGGCCGGGGCTTCTGGCCTGGATTATGTGTGAGCATGAAGCATAATTCAAAGTTTGCTAACTTCACTATTTTAGCTAAAGGAGATTACGATTATGAATTAAACATTCCTATTCCTTTTTCCCTGATTAGTATTGATGAAGAGCATAATTCATTGGTAGTTATGCCTGCCTATTGGTTCATGTATAATATGTATGCTCTACAAAGAAATACGTTTAAATATAAGGATAGGGATAAAAGATATGAAAAGATACAGCATATTGAATACGATTATTTAGCTCCGGATACTGTTAATGAGATGTTTATTTCAATTTCCCTTTTTGAAACACTTGTGGGCAAAGCTTATAATGAAAAGTTTGATAAGGATCGTATTTTAACCGAAGAAGAATATGCTGCTATCGGTAAAAAGCTGCTGACTGAAAAGGATGAGAGCATTAATGATTTAGAAATTACAGCTCCTAATCTGGAGAATGCAAAGCGGAAGGTTAAAATCATTAAGATTCAACGGGCTTATGACCTCTTTCATTCGATGATCCGTTTCTACGGAATTACACATTTAATGACTTATGCAACGCAACAGGATGAATTTTCTATAAAGAAGCTCAGTGCTGATTTATCTGGTAAAAGACTGGAAAGAACAGAATGGTTAAATGTGGGTGGACAACTAATTCCGGAAGAGGATGTACTTGAGCTAAGAAAGAACATCCGCTCTAATGAAATAAAATCATGGGATGCTATCCATGAATATTATGTGGAGGAGGGCGAAAGGTATGAAGAGAAGAAAACCTTGCATGCCATTGCTGCCTTGTTAGAGATAGAAGAAATCTCAATTTCTAATCTTAATAAAAAGCTTTTCACAGAATGGCTAAAAGAAATAAAGGATACTAAACAATGGATGGTAGAATCTATCGAGGCTTCACGGAAGAAAGATTATACCAACCCTTTCCGTAAAATGATGTACGACACGCAAGAGGAACTGGATGAGGTTTTAGGTAAGTTTGAAGATAATGTGTTTATAAAAGATCAAAAAGCAGAACTTAAGGTGTTCAATAAAAACTTAAATTCTTTTGCCAGGAGAATAGATAATTAGCTTTGAACGCTTTCTAATAAAATTTTTGCTATCTTAATGATATATAATATTACATATTTATAAAGATGGTTGAATCTATTTTAGTACCAACAGATTTTTCTAAGAATGCTTGGAAGGCACTTCAATATGCTGCCACTTTAGCAACACAAACTGATCGTAAGTTAATAGTAGTACATGCTTTTTCACAAGCGGAAGCAACAGTAAATGAAAGAATGGTTCAACTACTGAATCAGTTGAAGGTTGAATTTCCTAAGCTTGATTGTCACGGACTTTGCAATAAGGGTGATTTAAACGAAGTCCTTAGTTCTATAGTTAAGAAGCAACTTCCTAAATTAATCATTATGGGAACAAAAGGAGCTTCTGGCTTGAAGGATCTAATTATGGGTAGCAATACCCTAAGTATAATTACCCAGTTTGCCGTTCCTGTTTTAGCTGTCCCGGAGAATAATAATTTCTATACTATTAACAAAGTAGGCTTGCTTAGCAATTACAAAAACTCTGAGATTGATGTTATGCGAAAGTCAATTGCAGTATTACCATCAAACTTTAAATTAATGCTATTGCATATCCGAGAGAATGAAAATGACGATGAAGAAATAATTTTAAATAGCTGGACAGAAATAGTAAAGGATAAAACCGATTTAAAGAAGGTAGATTATAAAATTGGTATCGGCTCTGACATACCTTCTATTGTGAATGATTTAATTCAAAAAGAGCAAATTAATTTATTAGTTGTAACTAATAATGGAAAAAGCTTTTTTAAGAATCTATTTAACAGGAATCTGATAAAAGCAATTGCGCTGCGACCGCAGATACCAATTCTATTTATTAAAGCTTAAGTTTATAATATCAAAAAAACATACCATTGGCTCAGATTATCTTCTGGGCTAATGGTATGTTTTTAGTATACGTATTAATTAAAACTTATAAGACAAGCTTGCTACCATGCTTCTTAGTTTCTGTGGATTAGCAGTTGTATATCCAATCCAATATTTTTGATTGCTTATATTATCTACCTTGATCCCCAGTCTAACGTTACGATAATCATAAAAAGCTGAGGCATTCAATATTGTATAAGCTGGCAAGATAAACTCGCCGTAATAAACACTGTTAAGAATTTTGTTGTCGCTTGCATAATTTCCACCAAAACCAACACCCAAACCTTTTGCTATATTTTCAGGGAAACGGTAGCTTAGCCAAAGATTGGCCTGGTAGGGGGATGAGGCGGTAGTTGGACGACGACCAATTACATCAGCATCGGACTTTTCGTATTTAGAGTCATTATAAGAGAAGCCGGCTATAACATTTAGTCCTTGATAAGGATTAGCAATTAAATCAAACTCAATTCCTTTGCTTCGCTGGCTTCCATCTTGTACTTGTGCGAACAGTTGAGCCGCTGTAGGATCTGGATCTGTACGTAAAATATTATCGACTAAAATATTATAATAGCTGATCGTTGTTGATAACCTTCCTTGCCATGCATTTATTTTTATTCCTCCCTCTACTTGGTTGGCGTGCTCCAGGTCAGCTATTTTTGCGGTAAGACTATTTGGTGCACTAACATCATAGGCTTGATAAGTTCCCAGATTTGTAAAACTATTTTGGTAGTTTGCAAAAAGAGATACTCTATCTTTAACAGGTTGAAAAACAACTCCAAATTTCGGTGAAAGTGCGTTTTGTGAATATCCTTCAACTGCATCAGATCCATAAACACCTCCTTCATTATCAAATTTATCTGCTCTTAAGGCTGCTAATACACTGAGATTTTCTGTAATATCTAATACATCTGATACGAATGCACTGTAGGTTTTTGTTTTACTAATATCAGGCCAAGTAAAATCTATTTCACCTGCTGCATACTTCTGGCCTAAATTTTTACCGTTAAATGAACTGTAATCGAAGTTTGGATCATTCAATGGTACAACATCATAGTCGCTTCCAAAGAAATTTATATTCGAATTCGTAGAATAGAAATCCAAGCCTAAAACAATTCGGTTTCTCAACTCGCCAATATTAAAATCGCCATTAAAATTTTGTTGAATCTCAAATGCACTTGCCTTACTATCTCCTGTAGATTGATCTGCCCTGGCTAAATAGTTACTCTTACCTGCGTCTGCCGGATTTTCAGTAACCATAATATCGGGTACTAAGTAAAAATAAGAGCCAAACCCATCTGAATAGCTATGACTAGATGAAAAATTTGTTGATGAGGTAAAGCTATCTGAAATCTTATAATTTACCTGACCATAAAAATTAGTGCTTCTGGATTTTTGTTCAAGTCCATTACCCATGTATGATTCTTTATAATCCAAGTTTAGTTCCTTCGCATTATGTGCTCCTAAATCATCTGCAGGGAAGTAAAAGAATAGCATTTGTTTACCTGTACTTTTAGCGTTCGATAATTCAGCATCTACACTAATTGATAAACGGTCAGTTGGTTGGTATAATAAACTGGGAGCCGCTGCAAAACTTCTTTGGAAACCAACGTTTTGAAAACTACCGTCATAATTATAGGCTGTGTTTAAACGAAACAATAGTTTTCCATCTTTTGTTAAAGGTGCATTTACATCTGCACTTACTCTATGAAACTCATTAGTACCGCTGGCAAAAGATATTTCTGACTGAAACTGTTCGAAAGGCTTTTTAGTAACCCGATTAATAGCACCTCCATAGGAAGTAAGTGAACTACCAAACAGAGTAGCGGAAGGTCCTTTAATGACTTCCAATCGTTCTAGATTTATTGCATCTACTGTACTGGTTACTTTACCCAGGAGACCATTCCTAAGCGAACCTTGCGCAATAAAACCCCGTGAACCATAATAGCTTCCACCATCACCACTTCTTCCGGTCGCTTCCCACATTTTCTGAATACCGGGAGCATTTCGAATAGCATCATCTACCGAAAATATCAACTGTTCTGTGATAAGCTCTTTTGAAACCGTATTGTATACTTGTGGGTTTTCAAGATTTAAAAGTGGCATTTTAGAAACATAATCGCTCTCTTTTTTAGAGAACCTATTGGTATTTCCTTGGATTACCACTTCATTCAAAGATTGTGTTGCTTTATCTAATTGAAGATCAAGTATAGTAGTTTCGCCTGCATTTACCCTTATATTTTGCTTAGATGCGGTATACCCTATACCGCTGGCAGTAATTGTATAATTACCGGAAGGAAGGCTTTTAATTTCGAATTTACCTTCGTTATTCGTAATTGTACCCTTTTTGGTTTCTTCTAATCTTATGCTGATTCGAGTTAATGGTTCATTTAATTCTGAAACAATTGTTCCGGAAATAGAGCCGGGTCTTTGCATGCGATCGTTATCTGATGTTTGTGCATGTAAGAAGTTCGTGAATAAAACAAATATAGCAGTAATCAGCAATGTTTTATTTTTGGGTTTTAATATGGCCATATGTATGATTGTTGTGATTTAGAATGATTATAAATAAGACGGCGCAAATGTAATTAACGTATTACATAAATACAATGATTAATTAAACTTATTCTAAATAATTATTTACAGACGACAAAAGATTTTTAAAAGGAGATTGATATGGGAGATTTTCTTAAAGAAAGCAGGTGGAAATCTTTGTTTAAGTATTATATTTGATTAAACGTTTGATCCTCAATTATTACATATGATCTCTCTAAGAACCTCTCTGCTTTTATTTTGCTTATGTATATTTAGCATCAGTAATGCTCAAGACAACTTTGATCTACTGATTGGAACTTATACAAGTGGTACATCGACAAGTGAAGGTATCTATGTTTATACATTCGATAGTAAAACGGGGAAGTTAGAATATAAAAATGAAGTTAAGGGTATTGATAATCCATCTTATTTAACGATTTCACCTGATCACAAGAATGTATATGCCATCTCTGAATCCGGAGGAGAGCGGGCAGGTACGGTTTATGCATATGGTTACGATTCCTCAACAGGTAAGCTAACTTTCAAAAATAAAGAATCAGCAGGTGGCCAAGGACCCTGTTACGTTTCAGTTGATAAAACAGGTAATTATGTTTTTACCGCTAATTATGGGAGTGGGAGCTTAGCAGCTGTTCCTATACTTATAGATGGTTCTTTAGGTTCTTCCGTTCAAGAGATATATAATAAAGGAAATGTCATGAATGGTAAGGAAGGGCCATCACGCATGCATTCGGCAGTGATTTCACCCGACAATAACTATTTATTCGCCCCGAACCTTGGTATCGACAAAATTGGAGTCTATCGTTTTGATTCAAAAGCGAGTTCAAATCCTTTAACTCCTGCTGATCCTGAATTCATTAATTTACCCTCAGGTAGCGGTCCCCGACATTTTATATTCCATCCTAATGGAAAATATGCTTACGTTATTCAAGAACTGGATGGTGGAATTACCGGCTTCGATTACCAGAATGGAAAGCTAAGTCCAAAACAAACAGTATCAATTTTACCGGCAGGTTTTGAAGGAAAATTTGGAGCTGCGGATATCCATATTTCCCCCGACGGTAGATTTCTTTATGGATCAAATAGAATTGATATTAACGAAATAGTTATTTATAGCATTGATCAAAATACAGGAAAGTTAACCTTTGTTGCCAGGCAGTCTTCCTTGGGTAAAACACCCAGAAACTTTGTGATTGATCCGACAGGCAATTTCCTTTTAGCAGCAAACCAGGATACAGACAATATTATCGTATTTAAGCGTGACCAAACGACAGGGCTCTTAACTCCAACAGATATAAGTCTTAAGATTGGTCGTCCGGTATGTTTGAAGTTTGTCTATTAATAACAGCCTTTATTCTTTCATAGATTCAATAACTCTATTAACTTCCTCTTCTGTTGCAGTTAGTTTCTTTTTACAGAGCTCTATCAATAAAGCCGCACGTTTTACTTTAGCGGCTAATTCATCGACAGTAATTTCTCCTCGCTCAAGATCTACTATTAGTGTTTTAAGCTCTTCGAAAGCATCGTTATAAGTAATTTTATTCATTATTATTCTTATTAATTGTTTTTATTATGCTTCTTACCTCACCATCGTAGAACTGAGTAACCAGTTCTTCTTTTTCGTCAATACCATTGATATCTTTAATCAATTTTCCATTTTGATAGCTAAGGCTAAACCCTCGCTTTAATACGTTGTTAGGATGCAAAAGATTTACTTGCTGGCCTATCGATTTTAATGCATTTTCTTCCGTATTTAAACGCTGTTTCGCCAATATTTTAACAGTATTTTGGAGCATGGTAATCTCCGTACTTTGTGTTCGCAGCGCATTTTGCGAGGCTAGTTGAAATTGACGGCTAAGCTGATGTGCCTCGCGCTTTTTTTCTTGAATAAGAGAAGAAATCTTTTTAAGCAGGAATTCTTCTGCTTCCAGCACCGGGACAGCAAACTGATGAAATCGCTGTATAAAAAAATCGGCAAGTTCGCTTGGAGTAATAGCATTCTTAAATGCTACCATTTCACTTACAGTTTCGTTGGTAGCATGGCCAATCCCTGTTAAAATAGGTAATGGAAACTGAGCTAACTCACGCGCTAAGAGATAGTTGTTATAACAGGTTAATCCAATGTCACCACCTCCACCACGAATTAAGGCAACAACATCAAAATTGAAGTAATTATCGCGAATATATTTCAATTGAGAAAGAATGGAAGCAGGTGCTTTGTCTCCTTGAAGAAGTGCAGGGAACAATTGATATTCGAATTTATAGTTCCAAACATTGTTTTCAATAATCTTAAGAAAGTCAGCTAAACCCTTACTTGTTTCTACAGAAATAATTGCCAATCTCTTGGGTAATAAAGGAAAGGTTAACTTCTTATTAGAATCAAAGATTTCTTCTTTTACCAAGCGATTAATCGTTTCTTGCTTTTCTTTTGTAAGTTCTCCCAAAGAGAAAGATGGATCAATATCTAAAACTCGCAGGCTTACCCCATACACAGCATCAAATGTCACGCTTACAAGCATTAATACGGTTATCCCATCTTTTAAAGGCTCTTGAAGAACATCAATAAATCGTTGGTTGATAAATTGATAATCGCCCTTCCATAATACAGCACGCATTTCTGCAATGATTTTACCTTCGCTCTTTTCCACCAGATCTGGATAGCAATGCCCTGAATGTGAATAGAGATTCAACTTATTCATTTCCGCTTTTACCCAGAAGCTACTTTTGTATCTATCAGACAAAGTTTTCTTAATACTTCCTGCTACTTGGGAAAGGGTAAATATTTTCTTTGCAGAAGGATCTGACATAGGCGAATTTATAACTCTTGATTCAAATATACGATATATTCATTAGGGCTTTACAAATCAAAAAAGCATAATAGCTGAGATGAGATCGAAACAAAAAAGCCTGCTTTAACTAAAGCAGGCTTTTTTGTTAAAAATAATCAACAGATTAATTGTTCACAGGTAAAAAAGAATAATTCTTTCCATATTCAATCATTTGATCGAAAAAGGATGTTGCATATTCGATTTTAACATCGGCAATCTTTCCGTCTTTCATAACGGGAACTAACCGTGGCTGAACGAATCCTTTATAAGCTTTCAAATTCAACCCTGCATAACGATTCAAAACTTCCTTATGTAGTTCTGAATCAACTTTTACACCATAAGTCTCTACCAGATTTTTACCGGCTTCATAATCACCTTCCGACTTAATACGTTGTATTTCTTTTAGTAAGGACCCAAAAAGTTCACGTAATTTCTCATAGTCATTGATTTGAACATATGTTTTCCCATTCTCCTTTACAAATTCAACTACATTGTCTTTCTTTCCCTTTTCATATACCCAATAGGCATTTAACGCCCGGTTTCTCATATGAGCCTCTTCAATATCATCGCCCAATTTTAGACGGGTCAACTGTGTCATTAACCCATTCATCATATAGCTATCATATTCAGCTTTTCCAACCTCTAAGCTTTCCATAACACCCAGATCAATCAGCTTTTTATCCATTAAATAATAAAGTGCTACGAGATCTGCACGAGCTTCTTCTAAAGTAGAAGCATAGGTCTTCAAAGTTTTATCTGGTGTTCCAACACCCGGGTTAATTTGCCCGGAAGCATGGCCAATACATTCGTGCATGTCGGTATGTAAATCACTTGCCAGGTTCCCGTATGTTTTCATACGATTAATAACTGCCGGATCCTTAACAAATTCTTCCAGATAGCCACTGTTTGCACTGCTTTCATTGTAAGCATGAACAATGTTGCTTAAAGAAACGGATTTAGAGCCATAATCTTTCCTGATCCAATCTGAATTCGGGAGATTTATTCCAATTGGAGTGCTTGGAGCCGCATCGCCCGACTCTACAATAACTGTGATAGCTTTTGCACTAATTCCTTTCACTTCTTTCTTTTTATGAGCAGGTTCCAAAGGAGAGTTATCTTCAAACCATTGGGCTTCATCTGCAATAGCTTTAATGCGTTTTGTAGTCTCAAAATCCCGAAGTGATAATACTCCCTCAAAACTTCCTTTGATTCCAAGAGCATCGTTATAAACCTCTATAAAACCATTGGCAAAATCAATTACACTAGCTGTATCTTGTACCCATGAAATATTATACTCATCCCATTTCTTAAGATCTCCGGTTTTATAGTATTCGATTAATAAATTGAGTGATTTTTTCTGGTTATCATTTTCTGCTACAGTCGACGCTTTTTCTAACCAGTATATTACTTTATCAATGGCAGTACCATACATACCTCCCGACTTCCATATTTGCTCAACTAAAGCTCCATTCTTCTTAATCAATTTACTATTCAACCCCCATTCAGGTTCATGATCACTTTGAGGAAAAGTAGCATAAAATGCTTCTACTTCTTTTTGATTAACGTTCTCATAGAAGTTATTTGCCGATCCAGCAACGTTATCTATACCTTCTTTTAAGTTAACCATTTTAGGGGCAAAAGTAGGGTCGAAGATGACAGGCTCTATGCGCGCTAAGAATTGATTTATATCTTCATCTTTCTCTAAAGGAAGGTTTTCTTCATTTACGGCTTTCACTAATGCCACGAAATACTCCTCATTGAATGCAGGAGTAAATTTATCATTAGAATAGTGATGATAAATTCCATTGCTGAACCAAACCTGACCTGCATAGGTTTTAAAAGCCTCCCACTCTTGGCCAGATTTATCGGTTGATGGATTTTCCCAGATAGCTTCAATAGTTTTGCGGATTAGAAGATTATACTTTCCTCGCTGATCATAGATAATATCTCTTCCGGAAAGTGCAGCCTCGTATAGATAATAAGCGAGTTCCTTCTGTTTAGGATCCAGATTATCCCAGCCAGGAACGTCATATTTAAGGATTTGAAGATCTGCGAATGACTCGAGTTGATCTGTCGCTATTTTAGCTGTTTCAGTTTCTGTGTTATTTCTACATGCAGAAAAGAATACAACTGCAGAAAGTAAAACTGTTCCAATGAGGGGTTTATTTATCATAATGTATTTTATTAAGCGGTAAGATTCTTATGCTTTTTTTAAGAACTCTGTACGAAGTACAATCCTTGTTTTTTCAACTTTACAATCCACTTCATCCGGATCATCAGTTAAGCGAATATTTTTTACAACAGTTCCTTTTTTAACAGTCAATTGAGTCCCTTTTACTTTTAAACTTTTGATAACAATTACTGAATCACCATCATTCAATAGATTTCCATTTGAATCCTTTACTTCCATATTTATCGTGTTAAATTAAGATTAATTCAGAAAAATATCTCAAACTTAGGATAAAATATATGAAATCAAACACTGCTCTTCTTTAAAAACCACTTCAGATAATTAATATTCTTACCTACGGCAAGGTATTTCTTTTCATAATAAGTCTTAATCGATAACGTATCATTTAAAAGATTTGAATGATAAAGATCCGTTGTATTTGCTACAATATGCTCTTTAAGCTCCTTCAATTTTTCAAAAGTATATTGATAAAGACCGTCGTTATCCGTTTTCAAATGCATAAATCCTCCATCCATAAGCAACACACGATAGGTATCCAGAAAACGATCAGAGGTTAATCTTTTCTTTTCCCTGCTTACCTGAGGTTGTGGATCCGGAAATGTTATCCATATTTCGGAAACTTCTGATTCTGAAAAATAAGTTAATATATCTTCAATCTGAATTCGCAAAAAGGCAACGTTCTTAACCGATTCTTCGATTGCTGCCTTTGCTCCCATCCAGATCCTGTTACCTTTATAATCAATTCCTATAAAATTTTTATCTGGAAACGCTTTTGCCATATTTACCGAATATTCGCCTTTACCACAAGCTAATTCAAGTATTATCGGATTATCATTATTAAAATGATTCTTTGACCAATTACCTTTATTAACTAAGCCCTCTTCAAGCTGATATACATTCTCAAAAGTTCCAATTTCTGTAAACTTTCGTAGCTTATCTTTACCCATATATAGTATTGCTTTGCTTTATCCTTTATTTGGGGCAAAAATAGTTTTATCTTTGGATATCATTATAAAAACGTGGAGAAAGACGCTAAAATATATATCGCGGGACATCGAGGAATGGTTGGGTCAGCTATTTTACGTAAACTAAAAAGCAAAGGATATTCCAACTTTATTTTACGGAACTCATCTGACCTTGATCTCAGAAATCAACAAGCTGTCATCAATTTCTTTGAAAAAGAAAAACCGGAGTATGTGTTCCTGGCAGCTGCAAAGGTAGGTGGAATCAATGCCAATAATATATATAGGGCTGAATTCCTATATGATAATTTAAGTATACAAAATAACGTTATCCACTGTTCTTATTTAAAAGGGGTCAAAAAATTATTATTTTTAGGATCAAGTTGTATCTATCCAAAATTAGCTCCGCAACCTCTTAAGGAAAAATATATTTTAAGTGGTGAGCTTGAACCTACTAATGAACCCTATGCCATTGCAAAGATTGCAGGTATTAAACTTTGTGAAGCATATTGGGATCAATATGGCTGTAATTTCATTTCAGTAATGCCAACGAATCTATATGGTATAAACGACAATTATCATCCTGATAATTCGCATGTTTTGCCTGCAATGATTAAAAGGTTCCATGAAGCTAAAGTTAATAATTTGGATGAAGTGGCTATATGGGGAAGTGGTAAACCTTTGCGTGAATTTCTATTTGCTGATGATATGGCAGATGCATCAATCTTTCTAATGGAAAATTATCATGAAAAGGAATTCATAAACATAGGTACTGGCAAAGAAATTAGTATCAGTAATTTAGCTGAATTGATTAAAACTATTATAGGCTATAAAGGAAAAATAGTTTATAATACGAATAAACCCGATGGCACTCCTAGAAAATTATTAGATATTACGAAACTTACCACCCTGGGATGGTATTACAGCACAGAACTAAAAGAAGGTATAGAAATAGCTTATAAAGACTTTCTTAAAAACGATTAATATGTCTCACTATCTGGTGGAATACCATAATCTCTTGTCACCTTTTTGCCTTTTTTCGATTTAGGTCGTATTATATCAGTAATTTTATCAACTACCTTGGTTATTTTATCTTGATTGAGACCACCTGCCATCTTTTGTGTAGCGACTAATAATAATGCCTTTTTTATAAAGCCAGCTTTACGAAAAAGAATTTTATTAAAAAGGAAAGGTAAACCAACCCTTAAGGAATTCGTTACCCAATCAGAGTTTGAATCTGTATTTCCTAACGGATTTAAATTATTATTTACTTTAGGCAACCACGATGTGAGTTTATTAAAAAATCTGATGGGAGACTCTACCTTTTCTTGTAACAAAATAAACTGATCACTTAAATAATTTTCTTGCTCTTTTTGCAAGAGTTTCAAGCGAGCGATTTCCGCATTAAGCTCGTCAACATTTCTGATACTTCTATTATTTGCTATCATCTGATTCATTCCATTTTTTAAAAAACTTTCTGATAGAAAGATTAATTAGATTCTTTTCTATTCCCTTCTTAAATATTGTAAGAATAAGAATCAAAAGAATGTATATACCGCCTAAAGTTAAGAACCCTAAAGCATTACTATCAAACAAATCACCGAAGTAAAATCCTAAACTGATGCTTAAAAATAATAACACAAAAAAACTAAATATAATAAATAGCCCGTCGGTTATAACACTAGATATAATATCAGAAACACTGCCAACAATCCTCAAGATTGTCAATTCTTTTGTATTATCTATATATTCTTTTATCTTCTGTAGTACTCCTTGAAAAGAAAATTTCTGTTCTTCCATTTTTTATATTTTAAAAGAAGGTTAATATTATATATGTAATATCAACCTTCTTTTGTTCGTTTATATTCAGGCGTGTTCATCAATAGCGTCTTCAAACTCAGTTTTTCCACGATTAATTTTCGTTTTAATGGTGGAAACAACTTTTTCCTTTAACTCATTAAACTGTTCTTTCTGTTCTGCCGAACGCTCCTTAATAGCTTCACCTAAATCTTTTAAAGACTCATTTATCTTTTCTCGGGTATCTGTTCCTTTTTCAGGTGCAAATAACAATCCTAATGCCGCTCCTGCAGCTAGTCCTGCCAATAATGCTGCAACTATCTTTGTGTTATCATTCATAAATCTAATATTTTAAAATATAAATATTTAAAGCCTCTCTTTAAATATACAAATACAAGCACAAACTGTTTGCCAAAAAATATTAAATTTTAATATTCTAATAAAAATTTAGTTAAAAAAAAGAGGCCATCTTTACAGATGGCCTCTTCACGATTTATGAAATTAGTTTTAGATAACTTTAACATTTACCGCATTAAGTCCTTTTTTGCCTTGCTCTACATCGAAACTAACGTTGTCGTTTTCGCGTATATTGTCAATTAGACCTGTTGAATGAACAAAGATTTCACTTTCTCCTGAGTTAGGAATTATGAATCCGAAACCTTTAGTTTCATTGAAAAATTTTACTACTCCTTCTTGCATGATTTTAAATATAATATTAATAAAGTACAAAAGTGCGTAAAAATATTCTAATACTACTATATTTTTTAATTTTCTTTTTTATTTTTCCACGAATTTTCATAATAAAACAGGAATTATATCAGAGTCCATCCCCATATTTAAAAAAACTATTAACAGTTACAGGGAGTTTACCCTCGGCCTTTAACTGTCTTAAAAAGACTTTCGCTCCAGCATTCTGCATAATCTCATCGTTTTGATATGCTACAATAATAACTGGTGATACCTCTATCCCAGGGAAAGACGCTAATGTATAAGGATTGGCAAATACAACGAATTGCGAGTTTTTACTTGCCAATTCGCTAATAAAGAGTTTAACATTCTCATTATAATTTAAAACACTGCCAGGTCTTGAATTTTCATCATGCAGAGCTATAATCACCTGATCATAGTTTCTTAATGCCGAATTTACTTTTACAATCTCCTCAGCAGTAGCATTTGAACTCAATATAAAATTTAACTGATTGTCAAAAGATGTACCCAGTATGCGCTGGAATGAAGATATCTTTTCAGTACCGATACTAATAACCGCGGTTTTCTTTGAAAATGAATTTTGTAATAGTTCTTCTTTACCTTTTAGCAATGTTATAGCATTATCTGCCAATAGCTGATTAAAACGTTTCGCGGAGTCACGATTTAAATCGGCATAAAGGCTTTGCGTTTGAATAGGTTTAAAATTGTTTAATCCCAACCAATATTTTGCAGCGAGTACTTTTTTTATTCTTTTAGCTAATTCTTCTTTATCAATTCTTTTCTTACGTATAGCTTTACGTATCATTTTATTTGCCCGTTTACTATTTTGCGAAAGCTCTAATACGTCGCTACCTGCTATTATGGCACGCACATCTGCCTCTCCATCTTTAAAGTATTTTACTACACCTTCCATATCCATAGCATCTGTAAATACCAATCCATTAAAATTCAATTCATTTTTTAAAAGATCAGTAACTACATGTTTAGATAATGATGATGGTAAATTAGGTGTATTATCTAAGCTCGGAATATTTAAATGAGCAACCATTACGCCCGAGGCACCAGCCTCGATCAATTTCTTAAAAGGGTAAATTTCTAAGGAATCGAGCCTTGATTTACTGAAATCCAATTTAGGTAAATCATAATGTGAGTTAACATCTGTATCTCCATGACCGGGAAAATGTTTTAAACTAACAATAACTCCTTCACCCATCATTCCCTTCATATAAGCAGTACCTTTTTGAGTAACATTTTCTCTGTTCTCACCAAATGAACGATAATTTATAACCGGATTACGTGGATTATTATTTATATCAACAACTGGCGCAAAATTTATATTAACTCCTAATCGTTTAAGATCTTTGGCTACTTCTTGTCCCATTTTATAAATCAATGTATTATCTTGAATCGCACCTAAAGCCATCTGATATGGATAAGAAATGGTCGAATCAGGTAATCGCATACCTAAGCCCCACTCTCCATCTATTGCTATCAACAATGGAACATCGGCTAAGTCTTGATACCTGTTTATAAGATTTGCGTGCCTGACCGGGCCTCCTTGAAAAAGAACTACCCCTCCTAACTTTTCTTTCTTAATAACTTTTGCAACTGAATCAATATAGCTCTGTCCTAAGTTAGTATGAGCACGTACCATAAATAACTGAGCAATTCTTTCGCGTTTATTCAATTTCTTATAAACAGAATCTACCCAATCATGTTGCTGATTAATGAAGGTTATAAAATCGCGCTCCTCTTGCGCTTTCAATTGACTTGTAAAAGAAAAAAGAATTATTAATAAAACTATGTGTTTCATGAAAGCAAATTATATTTCAAATATACTAATGGTAATCTATTCTAATCTCAAACGTTTTGATCCATTTATAATATTTATAAATTTTAAAGGTTTTTACAATGAAAATTATCATTTAATTTATTGAATACCCTATCTATATCAAATTACATTAATGAAAATTAAAAAAATAACAAAACTTTATTTATTTATAGATTATATTTTTTACATTTGCTATCAGATTTTTTATAACAATGAAATCATTCTTAAACGATACAAATCTTATTCCTACAGCATCCAAGAATGCTGCGTCATTGAATATTTGTATTCTTCGTTTTGCCAGCACCCCAGCTTTAAGAGTCCGACGACCCCTAAAGCCAAGGGCTTAATATTGGCAAATCTCACTTATTTTTGAAGAAAGTCCCTCTTCAAAAATTATTCAATAATTTTTTTATCCTATATTAAAACGATTGTTTTAACAATAATGAATTTGTATAAATGAACATTTCTGATTTCATTGTAATTCCTGCAACAGAAGTACACACCAAGTATGCAGAACAAATCTGCATAGAAATGGCTGAATCAGCCAAGGCTCGTGGTACAGGAATAGCACGCAGAAAACCCGAATATGTTGCAAAAAAGATGCAAGAGGGAAAAGCTGTAATTGCTTTAACAAAAGAAGGGGGATTATGGGCGGGCTTTTGCTATATAGAAACCTTCAGTCATGGTGAGTATGTTGCAAATTCAGGGTTAATTGTTAATCCAGAATACCGTCAATGCGGATTAGCTAAAGCAATAAAGAAAAGAATTTTCTTGCTTTCAAGAGAAAAATACCCAGCGGCTAAAATATTTGGGTTAACAACAGGTCGTGCAGTAATGAAGATAAATTCAGAACTAGGCTATGAACCGGTCACCTATTCTGAACTTACACAAGACGAAGAATTTTGGAAAGGTTGCCAAAGCTGTGTAAATTACGAAACTTTATTAAGTAAGGGTAGAAAGAACTGTCTTTGCACAGCCATGCTTTGGGACCCAATAGAAAAGGAAAAAGAGATTCGGCAAAAGATTGAAGATAAAGCTCGTGCAAAAGAACGCTTAAAACAAATCACAAAAAAATCATCTCTTTTAAAAAGGCTTAGTCTGAAATTAAGACGCTCAACCAAGATAGTTTTAACAATGATTCTCCATTAATTCAAATAAGGTCAATAAAAAAATGAAGAAAAAAGTAGTATTAGCTTATAGTGGAGGATTAGATACCTCATACTGTGTAATTTATCTGACTCGTGATTTAGGATTAGAAGTACATTCTGTTCTAGTAAATACTGGAGGCTTTTCTAAAGAAGAGCTTAACCAAGTAGAAAAAAGAGCTTACGATATGGGTGTAACTTCACATAGAACAGTAGATGAGGTTGAAAACTACTATGAAAGCAGTATCAAGTATCTAATTTTTGGCAACGTTTTAAAAAATGCCACTTATCCCCTTTCTGTAAGTGCAGAACGAGTTTCGCAGGCTACTGCCATAGCCAAGTACGCAAAAGAAATAAACGCTGATTTCGTAGCTCACGGAAGTACGGGTGCAGGGAACGATCAAGTTCGCTTTGACATGATCTTCAATATATTAATACCTGAAGTAGCTATCATTACTCCAATTCGGGATATGCAATTAAGCCGGGAAGAAGAGATTGCTTATTTGCAAAAACATGGAGTACAATTTAATGCAGAGAAAGCCAAATACTCAATTAATAAGGGGATCTGGGGCACTTCTGTGGGAGGAAAAGAGACATTAACTTCCAATCAAACTCTACCTGAAGAAGCATGGCCTACCCCAATTACATCAACTGAAGCACAAAGAGTAACAATCGAATTTAAACAAGGTGAGCCAGTAGCTCTAAATGGAGAGCAATTAAAACCAATTGAAGTAATACAGAAACTTCAGGCAATTGCTCAACCTTATGGGATAGGCAGAGATATTCATGTCGGAGATACGATCATTGGAATTAAAGGAAGAGTAGGATTTGAAGCTGCTGCACCTATAATCATTATAAAAGCACATCATACGCTTGAAAAACACACTCTTACCAAATGGCAATTAAGCTGGAAGGATCAACTTGCCGCCTTTTACGGTAATTGGATGCATGAGGGGCAGTTCCATGATCCGGTAATGCGTGACATTGAAGCATTTTTATCCAACTCACAAGCATTTGTCAATGGAAAAGTAATCATAGAACTTAATCCTCACCGTTTCCAGATCATCGGCATTGAATCAGAAAATGACCTTATGTCAAATAAGTTCGGCAGTTATGGAGAAATGAATAAATCATGGACGGCTGATGACGTAAAGGGCTTTTCAAAAATATTTGGCAACCAGGTTATGATTTGGCATAAAATCAACAAAGGAGAAAATTAGATGAATTTACAAGAGAAAATAAAAATAGGTATTGTTGGTTCTGCCGGATATACAGGAGGCGAACTAATCAGATTACTTATTTATCATCCTTATGCAGACATTGTTTTTGCTCATAGTGAGAGCAATGGAGGTAAGCCTATTTCTTCTGTACATACTGATTTAATCGGAGAAACTAATCTTAACTTCTTTCATAAGCTCAGTAACGATATTGATGTTCTATTCTTATGTGTTGGTCATGGGAATGCCCGTAAATTCTTATCTGAAACTAATATTCCTAAACATATTCGAATAATAGATCTAAGTCAGGACTTTAGACTTACAGCAAATTCTAATTTTCAAGGAAGAGAATTTATCTACGGTTTGCCGGAATTACAACGTGATAAGATCAAAGTTGCTCGTAATATTGCAAATGCAGGCTGTTTTGCGACTACTATTGAACTTGCACTCTTACCTTTAGCTAGTAAAGGATTAATAAACTCTGAGGTTCATGTAAATGCTACTACCGGCTCAACTGGTGCTGGTCAAAATCCAAGTGCAACTTCTCATTACAGCTGGAGAAATGATAACCTTTCTGCCTATAAAATATTCGAGCATCAACATTTACTAGAAATAGGAGAAGTACTTTCCAACTCTTCTCAGCAAAGCCCAATCATAAATTTCATCCCACAACGAGGTGCCTTTTCCAGAGGAATATTTGCTACAAGTTATTTGAAAATTGATCTCAGTATTGAAGAGGCTTACAATATATATGAAGAGTTCTATAGCACGCACCCATTTACACATGTTAGCTGGAATAATATTGATTTGAAACTAGTTGTAAATACAAACAAATGCTTGTTACACCTTGTAAAACATCAAGATAAGTTACTAATTATTAGCATGACCGATAACCTTATCAAAGGAGCAAGTGGTCAGGCAGTACAAAATATGAATATTATGTTTGGTCTTGATGAGCATGCAGGGCTCAACTTAAAATCAAGCGTTTTTTAATTTAAAACTCATGAAACCTTTCGATGTATACCCCCTGAATCCAATTGAAATTACCAAAGCATTGGGCCTGAAGGTTTGGGATAACAAAGGGATAGAATACTTAGATCTATACGGCGGTCACGCAGTCATCTCGATCGGCCATAGCCATCCTCATTATATAAAAAGACTTACTGATCAATTAAACAAAGTAGCTTTTTATTCCAATTCAATTGAGAATCCTTTACAAGGTCAATTGTCAAATTTATTAGGGCAGGTTTCTGGAAAAGAAGAATATGACTTGTTTCTTTGTTCTTCAGGTGCTGAAGCAAATGAAAATGCATTAAAGATTGCATCCTTTTATAACAGCAGGAAAAAGATAATAGCATTTAAAGGATCATTTCATGGTCGTACATCATTAGCAGTTGCATGTACTGATAATCCAAAAATAGTTTCTGCAGCAAATGCACATGACGTTGAATTTCTTCCGTTTAATGACCTGGAAGCGTTAGAAGCTGCTTTTAAGAGTTATGGAAATGAAGTTTCATCCGTTATTGTTGAAAGTATTCAAGGTGTTGGCGGCATTAAAGTAGCTACTCCTGAATTTTTGACAAAAATCAGAGAGCTCTGTACTGAATATAATGCTGTATTTATTGCAGATGAAGTGCAATGTGGTTATGGAAGAACCGGGGAATTCTATGCACAAGATTATTCGAATCAATTGGCAGACCTTTATACTATGGCAAAAGGAATGGGCAATGGCTTCCCTATTGGAGGGGTTGCTATTTCTTCTAAATTTAAACCATGGCATGGAATGCTAGGCACTACCTTTGGGGGAAGTCACTTAGCCTGCGCAGCAGCAATAGCAGTTTTAGAGGTAATTAAAGAAGAAAATTTATTGACAAATGCTGTTGATGTAGGAACCTATTTACTAAAGGGATTAAAATCTTTGGATAAAATATCTGAGGTAAGGGGCCGGGGATTAATGATAGGTATTGAACTACCGCAAGAGCTAAATCAAATAAGGAAAGACTTACTCTTTAAAGATCATATATTTACAGGAGTAGCAAATCCCAATATTATACGTCTACTTCCTTCATTAACCATTTCTAAAAAAGATGCTGATTTCTTTTTAGAATCCTTAGATAAACGATTGAAAGAAGCTTAATTAATATTGCATAAAATAAATCAAAAATGAAAAAATTCTTCTCTGTAAAGGATGTACCTGATCTTCGGAAATTTATTTCTGAAGCAAAAAAAGTAAAGGCAAACCCATTCGGTCAAGAAAATCTAGGAAAACATAAAACGCTGGGGCTTATCTTTCTTAACCCAAGCCTTCGCACCCGATTAAGCACACAAAAGGCTGGGCTCAATCTAGGAATGCAAGTTATGGTGATGAATATGGGTCAGGAAGGTTGGGCACTTGAAACAAAAGATGGGGTAGTCATGGATGGCACCTCCGTAGAACACATTCGAGAAGCCGCTGCCGTTATTGGGCAATATTGCGATATTGTAGGTTTACGCTCCTTCCCGTCTCTTAAAGATCGTGAAGCAGATTATACTGAAGAGCTTTTCAATAAATTTATAGAGTTTTGTAAAGTCCCGGTTGTGAGTTTAGAAAGTGCAACCCGCCACCCTTTACAAAGTTTTGCAGATCTATTAACTATTGAGGAAGAGAAAAAGGTTGAGAAACCAAAGGTTGTTCTTACCTGGGCTCCTCATGTAAGGGCCTTGCCTCAGGCAGTTCCAAACTCCTTCACAGAATGGATGAGCAGAGCTCAAAAAGAAGGCATGATTGATTTTATAATTACCCATCCCAAAGGTTATGAGCTTTCAGAAGAATTCACTGAAGGAGTAACTATTACACATAATCAATCGGAAGCTATAAAGGATGCAGATTTTGTTTATGTAAAGAACTGGTCTAGTTATCACGAATACGGTAAAATAATCACCCCCAATGACGATTGGATGCTCAATTCCGAAAGATTAAGTAAGAATACTAAGGTTATGCATTGCTTACCAGTTAGAAGGGATGTTGAACTTGCCTCTGAAATATTAGATGGACCGCAATCGCTAGTTCAAACAGAAGCAGGAAATCGTTTATGGGCAGCACAAACTGTTTTAAAAACTATTTTAGAAGACCTATCTTAGAGGCTAAGAAAAGAAAATGAAGAAATTAACCGTCATCAAAATTGGAGGAAACATAATTGATAATCCCGATCAATTAAAAAATTTCTTAAACAATTTTTCAGCGATTAAAGGACCTAAGATATTAATACATGGTGGTGGAAAAATTGCAACCAAGCTTGCCTCTGATTTAGGAATCGAGGCCAAGCTAATAGTCGGTCGTAGAGTTACTGACGAGCAAACGTTAGATATCGTAACTATGGTTTATGCCGGCTTAATTAACAAAAACATTGTTGCAGACTTGCAGAGTGTTGGGTGTAACGCTATCGGACTTTCAGGCGCAGATGGGAACTGTATAAAAGCAATAAAAAGACCTGTTAAAACCATTGATTATGGATGGGTTGGCGATCTATTAGAGAACTCAGTAAATGTGGAAAGCCTTATCGCTTTCTTAAATGCAGATTTCACTCCAGTTTTTTCTGCAATCACGCATGACGGAGAAGGACAATTATTAAACACCAATGCAGACACAATTGCTTCAAGCATAGCTGTTGCCCTATCATCCCATTTCGAAACCTCTCTTATCTATTGTTTTGAAAAAAAGGGCGTTTTAAGAGATGTCAATGATGAGAATTCTGTTGTCTCTGAGATAAGAGAAAAAGATTTTATCCCTTTACAAAAAGAAGGTATAATCACTGATGGAATGATTCCGAAGCTCTATAATGCTTTCGATGCAATAAATAAAGGTGTTAAGGAAGTTTTAATAGGCCAAGCTTCAGATCTTTCTCTTCTGAAAGACAATAAATTTGGATCACGAATACTGAAATAAATAAGACAATGAAAAAAGTTACGATTATCGGATCGGGAAACATCGGTCTATCTTTAGCAAAAGGATTGGTTAATAAAGCTTTTTGTTCTCCAAAAGAAGTGACCCTAACTCGTAGAAATATCCAGCATTTAACTGAAGCCATTAGTCTTGGTTTTGAGGTTAATTCCAATAATGCCGAAGCAATAAAAGGAGCTCATATCATTGTTCTAGCCATTTTACCTCAGCAATTAAATGATGTGTTAGAAGAAATAACAGATCATTTAGATATAAAGAAACAACTAATCGTGTCGGTAATTTCTGGTGTAACTTGCCGGGATATCAAAAATAAGCTTGGTCAAGATATTCAGATCATTCGTGCAATGCCAAATACCGCTATATCAATCGGCCAATCTATGACCTGTATTGCAGGTGAAGAAGCTAGTAAGGAAAACATGCAAGAGGTAACCCGAATGTTTGAGACAGTAGGAGCTGTAATGAAAATCAATGAAGATTTAATGACTGCTGCCACTGCTTTATGCTCTTGTGGTATTGCCTTTTTCCTAAGAGGAATCCGGGCTGCTTCTCAAGGAGGAGTAGAAGTAGGTTTCCATGCTGATGAAGCATTAAAAATGGCCGTACAAACAGCTAAAGGTGCAGCCGATTTACTTTTGCAAACACACAGTCACCCAGAGAGCGAAATAGATAAAGTAACATCTCCTAAAGGGTGTACCATAGCCGGACTAAATGAAATGGAGCATAATGGATTCAGTTCATCACTTATTAAAGGGATTAAACTATCAGCTATAAAAGCTGGTGGTTTATATAGTGCAGATAGCTAATTTATAATATGCAAAGTATACAGAATCTTACAAAGGAAAGTATTCTCCTTTTACAATCTCTAATTTGTATACCTTCATTTAGCAAGGAAGAAGATAAAACTGCCTTGGAAATAATCCGGTTTTTAAACGGATCTCATATATCATATCAGCGAAAAGGTAATAATATCTGGTGTTATAACAGGTTTTTTGACCCTGATAAGCCCACTATTCTTTTAAATTCACATCACGATACAGTTAAACCAAATTCAGGTTATACTAGAGACCCCTTTCTGCCTGCTATTGAAGAAAATAAATTATATGGCTTAGGAAGTAATGATGCCGGCGGCAGTTTAGTATCCTTACTAGCTGCCTTCCGTTATTTCAATGATAAGAAAGATTTAAAATACAATCTTTGCTATGCAGCTACTGCAGAAGAAGAAATCTCTGGGAGAAATGGTATCGAATCAATATTAGATGATCTGGGAGAGCTTGATTTTGCAATCGTTGGAGAACCAACCTTAATGCAATTAGCAATAGCTGAACGGGGGTTAATGGTAATCGATTGTGAAGCAACCGGAAAAGCGGGACATGCTGCAAGAAATGAAGGACAGAATGCCATCTATAAAGCAATAGAAGATATAAATTGGTTCAGAAACTTCAAGTTCCCCAAAGAATCAACGGTATTCGGACCTATTTCCATGAATGTGACAATTATTGAAGCCGGATCACAACATAATGTTATTCCTGCGAGCTGTAAATTTACTGTCGATATCCGGGTTACAGATGCTTATAGTAATGAAGAGGTTCTAGCAATTATTCAACAGCATATAAGTTCGCAAGCAATTGCCCGATCTACCAGATTAAAGCCATCATCTATACCCTTGAGCCATCCAATTGTTCAAGCAGGTCTTGCCCTGGGTCATGAAACTTATGGCTCACCTACTACGAGTGATCAAGCTCTGCTAAACATTCCTTCTTTAAAATTAGGTCCTGGAGATTCAGCAAGATCACATATGGCTGATGAATATATTTACATCCATGAAATTGAAAAAGGAATAAAATTCTACATCCAAATACTTGATTCCATACTACATTAATTATACACGATTCTATCCATAAAGATTAACTGAAATGAAACTCTGGCAAAAAAATACAAAAACCGAAAATGCTGTAGATAAATTTACCGTAGGCCACGACAGGGAATTAGATGTTCATTTAGCTGCTGCTGATATCTTAGGTTCATTGGCACACACGCAAATGTTGGAAAGCATAGGATTGCTTACCAAAGAGGAATTAGTACAGATTCAAGAGGAATTAAAATCAATTTTCAAAGAAGTAGAAAAGGGTAATTTCAAGATCGATAATGATGTAGAAGATGTACACTCTCAAATAGAGTTTCTATTAACACAGCGCATAGGTGAAGCCGGCAAAAAAATACATAGCGGACGTTCACGAAATGACCAGGTTCTCGTTGATCTAAAGTTATTTTTTAGAAGTGAGATTGAACATATCGTTAATAACACAAACCTGCTTTTTAATCAATTAATTACTTTAAGCGAAAAACATAAAGAAATCTTAATTCCAGGATATACTCATCTTCAAATAGCGATGCCTTCATCCTTTGGACTATGGTTCGGTGCTTATGCAGAGAGTTTAATTGACGATCTGGAAATGATGTTAGCTGCCTGGAAAATCTGTAATAAAAACCCATTAGGATCGGCTGCAGGTTATGGATCTTCTTTCCCCTTAAACCGTACTCTTACAACACAGCTATTAGGTTTTAATACCTTAAACTACAATGTTGTATACGCACAAATGGGAAGAGGTAAGACCGAACGAATTTTAGCTCAAGGCATGTCTTCTATTGCGGCAACACTTGCTAAATTCTCAATGGATATCTGTTTATATATGAATCAGAACTTTGGTTTTCTCTCTTTTCCAGACGAATTAACTACTGGTTCCAGTATCATGCCTCATAAAAAGAACCCGGATGTGTTTGAGCTCATTCGCTCCCGTTGTAATAAGATTCAAGCCTTGCCGAATGAAATTGCTATGATGACGGCTAATCTACCTTCCGGCTATCATCGCGATTTACAATTACTAAAAGAAAATCTCTTCCCTGCATTCGAGTCACTAAACGAATGTCTAACCATGTGCAATCACATGCTGGAAAATGTTATTATAAAGAATAATATCATAGACGACGTTAAATATGACTACTTATTTAGCGTTGAAGTGGTAAATAACGAAGTACTAAAAGGTGTTCCTTTTCGTGAGGCCTATAAAAACATCGGCATATCCATAGAAAATGGCTCCTTCAAGCCTCTAAGAGAAGTAAGTCATACACACGAAGGAAGCATTGGAAATCTTTGTAACGAACAAATCAAAGATCAATTTAAGAACATTTACAGTTCCTTTAACTTCGAAAAGGTAAATCAGGCATTAAAAAAATTAGTTTCCTAAAAATAATGATTGGTAAAGAGCATTCTTTAAAAGAATACTCTTTACTTTTCTTCAAAGTATTTCAATAATTCCAATTCCGTTAATTGTTGCTGATTACCGCTTTTCATGTCCTTAAGTGTATACAGCCCTTTTTGCATTTCCTCTTCACCAACAAGAATAACAAAAGGAATATTCTTTGTATCAGCATAAGACATCTGCTTCTTCAATTTAGCAGCAGTCGGATATATTTCTACAGCAATATCTTCTGCCCTCAATCTTTGCAAAATCGGCAGTGCATACTTTTCTGCAACAGAATCGAAATTACTAATTAATATTTTTGTCCCCTCTTCCGTATCTTCAGGAAATAAATTGAGCTCTTCTAAAACATCATATATCCTGTCAGCTCCAAAAGAAATACCAACACCCGTTAAACCTGCTAAACCAAACATTCCGGTTAAATCATCATAGCGTCCACCGCCGCCAATACTGCCCATCACAACCTCATTGGTTTTCACTTCCAGAATAGTTCCGGTATAATAGTTTAACCCACGTGCCAATGTAATATCTAACTGCAGTTTCTCTAAAATTTTCGGTTCAAGAACACCTACATAGGATATAACTTCCTCGATTTCCTCAATGCCTTTTTTACCAATTGCCGATTCACCCAAAAAGCTATTTAATAATTTTAATTGATCATCAATGCCGCCTGAAGACCCCAATATTGGAGATAGTTTTTCCACGTTATCTTCAGTGAAACCACGTTCAAGCAACTCTTTTTTAACCCCATTTACACCTACCTTATCCAACTTATCAATAGCAACAGTCATTTCTATCAATAAATCACTTCTATCTAACACTTCCGCAATACCTGCTAAAACCTTTCTGTTGTTTATTTTTATATTAAAATACCTTAACCCTAATTTCTGTAGGACTTCAAAATAAATTGCTATAAATTCTGCCTCATTCAAAAGGCTATCAGAACCAATAACATCTGCATCACACTGATAAAACTCGCGATAGCGACCTCGTTGGGGTCGGTCCGCACGCCAAACAGGCTGAATCTGATAACGTTTAAATGGATAGGTAATTTCATTTTGGTGCATAACCACATAACGAGCAAAAGGAACGGTTAAATCATAACGAAGTGCTTTCTCTGAAATAATAGGAGTTAATCCTTTCGATGAAATTGTACTCAATTGATCCTTAGATATTTTAGACAAATAATCTCCTGAGTTCATTATCTTAAAAATTAATTGATCTCCTTCTTCTCCATATTTACCTGTTAAAGTATCCAAATTTTCAAAAGATGGAGTTTGTATTTCACTATAACCATACTTCTTAAAAACCGTTTTAATAATACTGAAAATATAATTACGCTTCTCCATTACTATTGGAGAAAAATCGCGGGTACCCTTTGCTAAAGTAGGTTTAAGCTTTGCCATATGCACAAATGTAACAATTACACCCCATTGTGGAGCGAAGCATTAATCGATTTCGAAATAAATAGATTAAGATTTTCTTTATAAACTGATTTTCTCACCAATCTGCAACAAATGCAAATTCAATCCTGCTTCGCGAAATTTCGCAATAGCCTCTTTTGTATTAATTTCTATTGGAGGAAATGTATTATAGTGAATGCCGATGATATTTTTACAATTAATGAACTTCGCTGCTTTTACAGCATCTTCAACATCCATTGTAAAAAATCCTCCGACCGGTAAAAAGGCCCAATCTAAATTCTGGTCAGCCAATAATTGCATTTCAAGTGTAAGAGCCGTATCTCCGGCAAAGTAAATAGATTTACCTCCAGATTTTAATACATAACCCGCAGCTACTCCTGCATACCCACCATCAGGCGTACTGTTTGTATGTAAAGCAAAAACCATTTTAGCTGATCCAAAATCAGTCAAAATAGTCCCTCCAAAATTCATCCCTATTACTCTGTCTGTTGAAATTCCTTGTTCTTTTATCCAGTCAGCAGCTTCAACAATAGATACAACTTGTGAATTACCATTTCTTTGAACTTCAACCAGATCAGCAACATGGTCTTCATGACAATGACTTATAAATATATAATCAGGTTTTAAGGTTCCTAACTCAATATGCTCAGCTAATCTATTTGGGGTAATAAAGGGGTCAAACAATACCTCACTATCATTCAAATTTAATCCCACTGTTGAGTGGCCATAATAAATTGCTTTCATCTTCAGTTACTTATTAAACATTCCTCCAAGTCCTCCAAGCATATCCTTTGTTACTGCCTGCATCTCAGCTTGATTAATATCTTCAGCCTGCTTCAGCGCCTTATTAATTGCTATCACCAACAACTCTTCCAATTCCTCACTGCTGTCTTCCTTAAAATATGCAGGATCAATCATTACACTCTTGATTTCCTTATTAGCAGTTGCAATAACTTTAATTTTGCCTCCTTCAACTTCTCCGGAAACGCTAATTGTATCAAGTCTCTTTTTTATTTCTTCAGCTTTCTGCTGTGCCTGGAACAATTTGTCAAACATCTCTTATGATTTTAGTAATACAAAATTTATAAAATAATATTATTATTAATCCATTAGTTCACCATTTCCTGAATAAGCTCCCTGCCGAATAACCGGCATATCTAATATTTTATATAAATCATCTAAACGATTCAGGCTCGCATTTGCCATATTAGATAATAGTACAATGGTAATATCATTTTTAAGATCGCGAATATATAGATTTTTAAATCCGTGCCACCAACCTGTATGATAAGCTATAACATGATTACCCTTTTCATATAGGCGCCATCCATAACCATAATTAAAAACACCATTAGTAGGCTTGCTTCTGCCTACATAAGCAGAATCCAATAACTCTTTCTTTATAACACGTCCCTCCACTAAAGCCCGATCAAATAAAAACAAATCATCTACCGTACTATAAATTCCTTTATCTCCTACAGGTCCATCTAAAAAATTCTGAACCACTGAACGCCGCCAAACTTTATCATGACCGACAACGCCTGTTGGTATAGTTTCATAATCCGCTTTTGAGTATACTGCTGTATTTTTCATCCCAAAAGGTTTAAAAATATTCTCCTGCATAAAAACAGTAAAGGATTGACCAGAAACTACTTCAACGATAGCTGCAAGAATCATAAAATTACTGTTATTATAAAGAAATCTTGCATCAGGCACATTATACCGTCCAGGCTTATGCTGAATAAGAAGGTCAATCACCTCTTTATTGGTCATGCCTTTCCTTTTATCTTTCCTGATTCCATCTACAAAATAAACATAATTAGGCAATCCGGATCGATGACTTAAGAGCTGCTTGATAGTAACTCCTTCATACGGAAACTCAGGAAAGAAATCATTAACAGTTTGATCTAATCTTAATTTACCTCGTTCAATCAACATCAGAACTGCTGTAGCCGTTAAAGGTTTAGAAACAGATGCCAGCTCAAATTGAGAATTGATATTTAAACTATCGCGGTGTAAATAATCTGCCCAGCCAAAAGAATTTCTATAAATAATCTTTCCACCTTTTGCAACAAGCACATTGCCATTAAAAGCAGAGCGGCTGTGCAGTCTTTTCATGAATTCATCGATTCGCTTATCTGCATTTTCAGGAGAATAAACAAGTCGGATACTATCTGTGATCTTTTGCTCTTCCTCAATTTTAATCTTTTTACTTTCAGCAGAGGAACAAGCTATTAAAGCTAAGGGGATAATAAAAATAAAAAGGTTTGTAATCTTCAACATATTTCCAAAGGGATTTCGCTTTTTTAATAACGACGAAATTGCGTAAATAAATTTAAAAATCCGATTTTATTAACATCTAATAAGATCAATCTTTAAGAATATTCTTAACATTAACATAATCACCCTGGAATTAATCTTTACACTTATTATAAAAGAAATTCAATTTACAGACAAGAGTCTTACTTGGAAAGGTTTATATTTTTAACTTTGTGAATAAAATAAATAAACCATGGTATATAGAATAGAACATGATACAATGGGCGAAGTAAAAGTCCCTTCTGAAAAATATTGGGGCGCCCAGACTGAACGTTCAAGGAATAACTTTAAAATTGGTACCCCGGCGTCTATGCCAACTGAAATTATCGAAGCTTTTGCTTATTTAAAAAAAGCTGCTGCCTATACAAATACCGATGCTGGAATATTGCCTTCAGAAAAAAGAGATCTAATTGCTCAAGTTTGTGACGAGATCCTGGAAGGAGAATTAAACGATCAGTTTCCTTTAGTTATCTGGCAAACTGGCTCTGGAACCCAATCAAACATGAACGTTAACGAAGTTATTTCTAATCGCGCTCATGTTATACAAGGCAATAAATTGGGGGAAGGAACCCCGTTCATTCATCCTAATGATGATGTAAACAAATCTCAATCCTCCAACGACACTTATCCAACAGCAATGCATATTGCTGCTTATAAAATGTTGATACAGGTTACTATTCCAGGAATTGAAAAATTAAGGGATACCCTAAAATCAAAATCCGATGAATTCTCCAAAGTAGTTAAAATCGGAAGAACACATTTAATGGATGCAACTCCGATTACTTTAGGTCAAGAGTTTTCAGGTTATGTGGCTCAATTGACTTTTGGAATACAAGCTCTAAAAAATACTCTACCGCATTTATCTCAATTAGCTCTAGGTGGCACCGCCGTAGGAACTGGTATCAATACACCAAAAGGATATTCAGAAAATGTAGCAAAATATATTGCGCAATTTACAAACCTGCCATTTATTACTGCAGAGAATAAATTTGAAGCTTTAGCTGCGCACGATGCTATCGTTGAAAGCCACGGTGCATTAAAACAAATAGCGGTTTCTTTAATGAAAATCGCCAACGATATACGGATGCTGGCATCGGGGCCTCGATCAGGAATTGGAGAAATTATCATTCCTGAAAATGAACCAGGTTCGTCTATCATGCCAGGTAAAGTAAATCCTACTCAATGTGAAGCTGTCACTATGGTCGCCGCCCAGGTTATGGGGAACGACGTAACAATCGCTATTGGAGGATCTAACGGCCAATATGAACTAAATGTTTTTAAGCCTGTCTTAGCTTCAAATTTCTTACTAAGCGCTCGATTAATCGGAGATGCCTGCGTTTCATTCAATGACCATTGTGCTATAGGTATTGAGCCAAACTATGATGGTATTAAAAAGCATTTAGAAAATTCATTGATGTTGGTCACTGCATTAAATCCTCATATAGGTTATGAAAATGCTGCTAAGATTGCTAAAAAAGCTCATAAAGAAAACACATCTCTTCGTGAAGCAGCAATATCACTTGGCTTATTAACCGATGAGCAATTTAGTGAATGGGTAAGACCGGAAGACATGATTGGCGGTTTAAAGTAGCATGAGCCAAATAAGCCAAGCCAAATTGGGCACTAGCATCTTCGTTATTCTAGTGCTCCTTTTAACTTCTTGCAAGTTCAATTCAAAAATGCAAAACCCTGGAACAGAATTCCTTCAGGGTTCATGGATTGCTGAAAGCGTTCCAAATCAGGATCAATTACTGCGCTATGAACTATACGACTTACAATTCAATTGCGACTCCGTATATGTAAAAATAAAAACATTTTCTAAAACGAAAACGGATGTAGACTCTTGCTATGGAGATGGTCAGTGGGCCGAATATGCCAGGGGTGTGTATGCAGTTAGAGGAGACAGTTTAATAATTCAAGCTACTTATACTCATGAAAATTGGCGGCAAAAACTAACTGGCTGTCACCATATCGGACAATATTTACCTCGCTTTAGAATAGCACAACAAACAACCGACTCATTGTATCTCGAAAACCGTTATAGTCATATTCCTATCCAATTAAGGAAAACAGCGACAACAACATGTGTACCTAAGAAGGTATATTAAGAACTTTGAAGTCCCAGATAGTATTTGGAGTAATGCAGTAATCCAATGGGATATCCATTGGATTTGTATCTTCAATACGATCAACTGGGTCAAATAAGGAAAGACCAACTTTCAAACAATCAGGACGACAAACAGAAAGGAACCGATCATAGAAACCTTTACCATATCCTACTCTGTTGCCTTTTCTATCAAATGCCAGAAGAGGTAATATTACAACGTCAAGCTGCTCTGCCAATACTACTTTTCCAGCCTTAGGTTCTGCAACTCCCCACTTATTCAATTCAAGTGCCTGACTCTGCTCCCATATGTAATGATCCATCGTCAGAGATTCTATATCTGATTTAGATATTACCAATTGTATTTGAGGAAAGTTATGCTGAAACCAATCTATCAATAAATTCGTATCGGGCTCTTTAAAGGTTCTTATTGGTAGGAATATATGTATATAGTTAAACCCAGACCAATTAAACCGTTGAAATTGCAGGAGCAATTCATTATTAAGAGAATCTTCTTCTTCCTTCGTTAAAAGTAAACGTATTTGTTTAAAGCGTTCCCGTAACTCTTTTTTAACAGCCATTTAATACACGAAATCTATTTTACGCGTTCAATGTAATTACCGGTACGGGTATCAATCTTTACACGGTCTCCCTGATTTATAAATAACGGAACCTTAATCTCAACTCCTGTCTCAACAGTAGCATTTTTAAGAGCACCTGTTGAAGTATCCCCTTTTACAGCAGGCTCACTATAAGTAATTTCGAGCTCTACACTAGTAGGCGCACTCGCCATAATAGGCTCGTCACTTTCAAAAGCTACAATTACATCCATTCCCTCTTTTAAAAATCTTGCAGTTTCACCGAATAGATGTTTAGGTATATTAAATTGTTCATAACTGTTATTATCCATTACAACAAAAAAATCACCCTCATCATATAAATATTGGTAATCGTTCGTTTCAACACGAGCTATTTCTACCTCTTCATCTGTACGAAAGCGATATTCAGCAATCTTGCCAGTTTTAACATTACGCATTCTGGCTTGATAAAAAGCTCGTAGATTTCCAGGGGTTCTATGTATAAATTCTTCAACTGTAACTAACTCACCATTAAATCTTAAAACATTTCCTGTTTTTACTTCAGAAGCCTTTGACATGTATTTATAATTTATTTATTCAATAATATTTCCTAACAAAGATAATCGTTTAATGCCTATCTGCAAAAAGCCAAGTTCAAGACATAATTATTTATAATCCTGTATCATTAAATGATTTGTACAGAAACTATACTCATGCAGCTGATTAGAACAAACTATGAGCAATCGCTGTTTCGAGAACTCTTTAATGAGCTGATGATACCATTCTACACCTTGAACATCCAGGTTAGAAGTAGGCTCATCCAAGAAAAGCAAAGGAGTATTTGCACAGCATGCCAAAGCAAGTTTCGTTCGCTGCTTCATTCCAGAAGAAAAATACCGAATCTCTTTATTCTCCGATTGTCCAAGATCCAATAATTTAATTATTCGATCAGTATCCCAACCTTTAATTGCTTTCTTAAATCGAAAATGATAGGTTATTAATTCACGAAGCGTAAATTCTTCAATTAATTCAAGATACGGAGCCGCCAAAGATAAATATTCAAAGACTCGGCCTACCTCAAGATTTGTATTGTTTAAAGAATAATTTAGCTCTCCGCTGGATGGACTTAAGTTGCCGGCAAGAACTTGTAAAAAAGTTGATTTTCCAGATCCATTCGGACCCAAAATAGCATAACTTTCTCCCTGAATAAATTGGTAATTAACTTGTTTAAATATCCATTCTCTATTAAACCTTCTACCAATATTCTCAAGCTCTATTTTCAAAATATACAGATTACATCGCTCCTAGTTTCCCTTGTCCGAAACCCTTCATCACTCCACGATTTGAATTACGAATAAAATCAAGAATCTCATCTCTAATTTCTGTTGGTTTGAATTCTGTCTCAATAATCCCTAATGCTTTAGTAAGATTATTATGCTTAACGAATAAAGTCCGATAAATATCCTGAATCTCATTAATCATTTCCGAAGAGTAGCCTCTTCTACGTAAACCAACTGAATTAATACCTACATAAGCTATAGGTTCACGTGCTGCTTTTACAAATGGCGGCACATCTTTCCTTACCAAAGTGCCTCCGGCAATAAAAGCGTGAGAACCAATACTACAAAACTGATGAACAGCAACCATACCTGCTAAAACAACATAATCGCCTACCGTGATATGTCCTGCTAACGTACTGCTATTTGAAAAAATGCAATTATCCCCAACTATACAATCGTGAGCGATATGGCTATAAGCCTGTATAAGGCAGTTTTTTCCAACACTTGTCTTCCACCGATCCTTTGTTCCCCTATTAATGGTAACACATTCTCTTATAGTCGTATTATCACCAATCTCTGCCGTAGTTTCTTCTCCATCAAACTTTAAATCTTGTGGTATTCCTGAAATAACAGCACCTGGAAAAATCCTGCAACCTTTTCCAATTCGCGCACCTTCCATAATAGTGACATTGGGACCTATCCAGGTTCCTTCTCCAATTTCAACATTTTTATAAATAGTAGCAAACGGCTCGATAACCACATTGTTAGCAATCTTTGCTTCCGGATGTATATAAGCTAGGGGTTGGATCATAATGTAGTTTCGCTTTCTTTAATTCTCGTAATTTGAGCCATCATCTCAGCCTCAACTACAATCTTTTCTCCAACCATACCAACTCCTTTCATCTGTGCTATTCCCCTTCTTATCGGCTCCATTAAGTCACATCTAAAAATAATGGTATCACCAGGAGATACTTGAGCTCTAAATCTGACGTTATCTATTTTTAAAAATAAAGTAATATAATTTCTAGGATCAGGAACGGTGCTTAAAACCAAAATTCCTCCCGTTTGAGCCATTGCTTCAACCTGTATTACTCCTGGAAAAACAGGCGTTCCCGGAAAGTGCCCTTGAAAAAGATCTTCATTCATGGTCACATTCTTGACCCCAACAACATGCGTTTTCGATAATTCTAATATCTTATCTATAAAAAGGAATGGTGGACGGTGAGGCAAAATATCCATGATCTGTACAACATCATATAGTGGTTTTACAGAAGGATCATAAAGATGAATCTTTTTCTTACTTCTTTCCTTTTTTATGGCGGCTTTAATTTTTTTTGCAAAAGCTACGTTTGCAGCATGGCCTGGTCTGGCTGCCATTATATGCCCTTTTAACGGCACTCCAATTAAAGCCAAATCACCTATCATATCCAGCAGCTTATGTCGTGCCGGTTCATTCTGATAACGTAATTCTATATTATTTAGAATACCTTCTTTTGCTATTTTAATATCTTTACGGTTAAATAACTTTGCCAAAGATGCTAACTCAGTATCGTTTACATCCTTATCTACAATTACAATTGCATTATTTAAATCACCCCCTTTAATTAAGTTATTATCTACCAGCGTTTCCAGCTCATGTAAAAAGCAGAAAGTTCTGGATGCTGCAATCTCAGTCTTAAACTCATCAATGCTAGAAATGGATGCATGTTGACTGCCCAAAACAGGAGAGTTATAATCAATCATGCAAGTCAAACGATATCCTTCTAAAGGCATCGCTACCATTTCTACTTCGCGCTCAGACTCTGTGTAATGTATATTGTGAGGAATAGTATAATACTCTCTATCCAAATCCTGAACAACATAACCCGCTTTATCTAAAGCCTCCGTAAAAAAAGAAGAGCTTCCATCCATAATCGGGACTTCTGGTCCATCGATTTCAATCAAGATATTATCGATTTCCATACCCACCAAAGAAGCTAATAAATGCTCAATGGTACTTACACTTGCCCCATTTTGAGAGATCGTAGTCCCTCTGGATGTATCAGTAACGTTATCAACATCTGCGTCAATAACAGGGTTCCCTTCCAAGTCAATCCTTTTAAATTTATAACCGTGATTTTCCGGGGCAGCCTTAAATGTTAATGAAGCTGATTTGCCGGTGTGTAGACCTACACCAGAAATCCTTACTTCGTTTTTGATGGTTCTTTGTTTCTCATTCATTCTTTCAAACTCTTCACCTATCGGCGATTTAAGATTAAAGTTACTTTTTATTTATTAAGTTTTCTAATTCCGAAATCCGCTTCTCAAGCAAAGGTAATTTTTGCAAAGTCACCTGGATACGCATTTGAGAAGCATAATTAGATGCTGGTGTTCCAGCCCACTTTTTATCCGGTTCAACTATAGACCGATTAATTCCTGATTGTGCCTGAATCTGTGACCCTTTAGCTATTGTAATATGCCCTGCAACTCCTACTTGTCCGCCCAACACAACATTCTCAGCAACTTTTGCACTACCTGAAACCCCCGTCTGAGCAGCAATCACAGTGTTTTCTCCCAGTTCCACATTATGTGCTAACTGGATAAGATTATCAAGTTTCACTCCGTTACCAATTTTCGTAGATCCAAGGGTTGCTCGGTCAATGGTCGTATTAGCTCCAATCTCCACATCATTCCCAATCAATACATTGCCTATTTGATTAATCTTTTTATAGGATCCATCGCCTTGCGGAGCAAAACCAAATCCATCACTACCGATTATTGCTCCCGAATGAACTATTACCCGATCGCCTAAAATACAATCATAATAAATTTTCACACCCGAGTGAATCGTACAATAATCTCCCAGCCTAACCTGATCACCAATATAACTATGAGGATATATCTTGCAATTATCTCCTATCTTAACATAAGGTCCTATATAACTAAAAGCAGCTATATAAACATTCTTTCCAATCGTTGCTGTTGGATGAATAAAGGAAGGCTCTTCAATACCTTTTTTATCAAATCGTAACTGGTTATAAGCATCTAAGAGAACAGAAAGAGCTGTATATGCGTCCTTTACACGTATTAATGTCGAATGAACAGGCTGCTTAACATGCTGGCCTTCATTAACAATTACAATAGAGGCATTTGAACTATATAAATAAGTCTCATATTTTGGATTTGAAAGAAATGTAATGCTTCCGCGTTTAGCTTCTTCTATCTTTGATATCTCAGAAACCGTAACCTCAGCATCACCTTCGATTGTCCCATCTATTAAATCACTAATTTGTTGTGCGGTAAATTGCATCTGCAAATTTATATGTTACTAATTTATTAAGAAATAATTACCCTCTTCAAATCAGGGTGCTAAAATAAACCTTTTGAACGAAGATCTTTTGGAAAAGACACAATATATTTTTGTACTTTCTTCGATAAGACCTCAAGATTAGACAAATCAGACGCTTGTGTTATATCTTTAATCGTTCCATTCTTCATTAAAATTTTAATGTTTCCATCTCCAACCTGATAAGCACTATTAGAAATTGTTTTTGAATAAACTAGATAATCAACTTCAGACTCCGAAATATCAAAATAATCTATTGCTGCTTTCTTAAGTTTTGTCAATAGCTTTTCATCAGGCTTATCATTGCTCATTTCTACATAGTTCAACTGCCTGTTCATTAATCGATTACACAATAAAGATAAAGTCTTATCCGAGTGGCTTGTCCAAACTTTAATACTTGCTAATATATCCACATCATCCAATTTAACAAAAGCAGCAAGATGCTCCGGATTTCTTTCGAAAGCCTCTTTTGTGATTCCCGTTGTTAAAAAATGTTTCAAAACTGGTGTCGCAAACAAATCCTGTCCTTGCAAACTAAGCAACTTAGCTCTATGAAGAATCTTAACCAACATCTGTTCGGCGCTAATAACTGTTTTATGCAAATACACCTGCCAATACATGAGCCGTCGGGCTATTAAAAACTTCTCTATTGAATAAATTCCTTTCTCTTCAACAACAAGCTCATTATTAAAAACATTCAACATCTTTATAATCCGATTAAAACTGATCACGCCTTCTGTCACACCGGTAAAAAAGCTATCACGAATAAGATAATCCATACGATCCGTATCAAGTTGGCTAGATACCAATTGATGCAAAAAGAATTTCGGATAGTTATTTCTAAAAATAGAGATAGCCATCGTAAGCTGACCATCAAACTTCTTATTCAACTCATCCATTATCAGTCCTGAAATATCCTCATGCGAAACTCCCTCTACAATAGAGTGTTCAAGCGAGTGCGAAAAGGGACCATGTCCAATATCATGTAGCAATATGGCAATTAAAACCGCTTCTTCTTCTTCAATAGTTATCTCTACACCTTTTCCACGAAGAGTTTCGATCGCCAACCCCATTAAATACATAGCTCCTAAAGCATGCTGAAAGCGTGTATGAAGAGCTCCAGGATAGACCATATGGGTCAAACTCACCTGTTTAATATATCGTAATCGCTGAAAATAAGGATGCTCAATCAAATCAAAGATCAATCCGCCAGGAATAGATATAAATCCGTAAACGGGATCATTGACTATTTTTTTCTTCTTCAATTTTTAAAAAATTTCAACAAAGGTGCTATTTTTTTATCAATATATAGATTCAGCACGTATATTAGAACTGCATAAACTTAGATAATGCTACACCTGTATAACCTTGATATTCTATTTATTTTTATAATTTTATACATCACTACTAACCAATATTAACTATGGGCTCTTTTAAATTGACCATCTCTTTTCAACAGTCTCTTTTTTCTCTGGCATTTCTGCTTCTTCTAACCACCAATAGCTTTGCGGAAGATCATAAAAAATCAGAGAATAATACTACAACATCCATAGATGCAAAATTCTCAACCATCAAGAGTCAACCTGGCGATAGTAATACATGGTTTAACCATGAAAAACTTCGTTTTGTACAAAAGAAAATAGTGGGCGATTTTATTCTCTATGCTCGTACTAATAAAAATATTAATAAAGATAATAAGATCGGCTGGACTGTCAGAACTAGTTTAGAAGACAATTCTCCTCAAATTAATGCCATTGTTAAAAATAACGGAATTCCTTTCTTACAATATAAAGAAAGAGAAACACTTGAAGGATCTTTTAAAGAAATCCGATCTGAAATTATAAATGTCGATGTTATTCAATTAGAAAGAAAAGACAACACTTATACCATGAGAGTAGCAAAATTCGGAGAACCCTTCGTTACTGAAGAAGTAACTATCTTAAATCTTGGAGAGGAAGTATATGTGGGCTTATTCATGAATGAAAATAACAAAAGTGAAAAAGAATTTTACAATGACGTACGTATCACAATCCCTGCAGGAGAAAATTTTGTTCAATACAGAGAGTACTTAGGAAGCAATATTGAGCTGCTAGAGATAGCTACCGGTAAACGCGAAATTATCTATACCTCACCAAAATCACTGCAAGCACCCAATTGGACAATAAACGGAAAAAGCCTGATCTATAATAGTGAAGGCTTAATGTATAACTTCGATTTAGCTAAACTTAAACCAACAGTCATCAATACAGGCGATATAAAAAGTAATAATAATGATCACGTACCTTCGTTTGATGGCAAAATGCTTGGCTTAAGCAGCAGCGTGCGAGAATTGGGTGGTTCTATTGTCTGGACTGTACCAATAACAGGTGGCAACCCAAAGCAAATCACTCCTCAGGGACCTTCTTATTTACATGGCTGGTCACCTGATGGGAAGTATTTGTTGTTCACAGGTTCCCGGAATAAGGAATTTGATATTTATCGTATCCCTTCTGATGGTGGTCCGGAAGTACGGTTAACAACTGCTGAAGGTTTAGATGACGGATCAGAATATACTCCAGATGGTAAATATATTTATTTTAATTCTAACCGTACAGGCACTATGCAAATCTGGCGAATGAAAGCTGATGGCACACAACAAGAAGCTGTTACCAATGGTGAATTCCATGATTGGTTCCCGCATGTTTCGCCGGATGGCAAATGGGTTGTATTCTTATCTTTCTTAAAAGAAGAAGTAGAATCAGGCGATCATCCATTTTACAAGCATGTTTACCTGCGTATAATACCTATTACCGGTGGAACACCAAAAGTTATTGCTTATGTATATGGGGGACAGGGTACTATTAATACTCCTTCCTGGTCTCCTGATAGCAAAAAGATTGCCTTTGTCAGTAATTCAAAACTTGATTAAGTTGCATTTTTTTTACTTTAAAAGCAAACTTTTCTGTTAATGTTTGTTAAAATTATTAATACCTACTTAAACATTCTTTAAGTTCGTGTTTTACATAAGTAAACTAACAACAATGCAAGAAACGAATATATTATGGGCTGATGATGAAATTGATTTGCTCAAACCCCATATCATGCTTTTAAATGAAAAAGGTTACTTTGTAAAAACTGTAACAAACGGGACAGATGCTGTAGAAGCCTTTAAAAAAGCCTATTTCGACTTAGTGTTTTTAGACGAAAACATGCCTGGGTTAAGCGGATTAGAAACCTTAGCTAAATTAAAAAGTATTAATCCGGCTGTTCCGATGGTATTAGTTACCAAAAACGAAGAAGAGCATTTAATGGAAGACGCTATTGGGGCTAAAATTGATGACTATTTAATAAAACCTGTCAACCCGAAACAAATTCTATTAACCATTAAGAAGCTTACTGAAAACAAAAGATTGGTAAGTGAAAAAACTTCGATAGCTTATCAACAAGACTTTCGAGTACTGGGAATGACGCTCAACGATCGTTTAGATCATGAACAGTGGGCAGAAGTCTATAAAAAACTTGTCTATTGGGAACTTTCCCTCGAGAAGTTAGAGGATGCGGGAATGCATGAAGTCCTTACACTCCAAAAAGCGGAGGCAAATGCACAATTTTCAAAGTTTATTGAGAATAACTATTTAAGCTGGATAAAATCTCCTGAAACCGGACCAGTGCTATCTCATCAGTTATTTGCTAAGAAACTATTCCCTTCCATGAAAAAAGAGAAACCTACTTTCTTTTTTCTAATTGACAACCTCAGGTATGATCAGTGGCGCATTATTAACACAATCCTTAGTAGCTATTATCATCTAGATGAAGAGGATCACTACTATAGTATTCTCCCAACAGCTACTCAATATGCAAGAAATGCAATATTCAGCGGTTTAATGCCCTTAGAAATGGAAAAGCGTTATCCCAATATGTGGCAAAACGATGAAGATGAAGGAGGGAAAAATTTGCACGAAGAAGACTTTATAGCTGATCAGATAAAACGTATTATGCGTAAAGACAGTAAGTTCTCCTACAATAAAATACTTACCCTTGAACAAGGAAGAGATATTGCCGAGAACTTAAGCAATCTAATGGAGAATGACCTCAATGTTTTGGTATACAATTTCGTCGACATGCTTTCGCATGCACGAACCGATATGGCAATGATCCGGGAATTAGCCAGCGACGAATCTGCTTATCGTTCTTTAACGCTTTCATGGTTTGAACACTCCCCTTTATTAGATACGCTGAAAAGGCTTTCACAAAAAAACGTGCGCATAGTTATCACAACCGACCATGGAACCATCCGCGTAAAACATCCAAGCAAAGTAATCGGAGATCGGAATACCAATACGAACTTACGCTATAAACAAGGAAAAAACCTTAATTTTATCGCCAAAGATGTTTTCCATATAAAGAATCCACACGACGCCATGTTACCGAAACTACATGTAAGCTCCAGCTTTATTTTTGCAAAGGAAGACACTTATTTCGTTTATCCGAATAACTACAATCAGTTCGTGAATTACTACAATGAAACTTTTCAACATGGAGGAATCTCAATGGAGGAAATTATAATTCCATACATTTCATATAGCACCAAATAAACTTGAAAGAGATTATTTTAAATCAGCTTAGTCAATTACCCGAAATCGCAACGCAGCTTCTGAAATTAGCTGGAGAAAAGAAAGTATTTCTATTTGAAGCACCTATGGGTGCAGGAAAAACTACTATAATAAAAGCATTGTGTAAAGAGCTGGGTGTAATAGAATCTATTACCAGCCCTACATTTTCAATTGTGAATGAATATATAGGAGAAAGCGGCCCTATTTATCACTTTGATTTTTATCGATTAAAAAATGAGCAAGAAGCATATGATTTAGGTTACGAAGAGTATTTCTATTCAGGAAACTACTGTTTTGTTGAGTGGCCACAAAAAATAAATTCATTATTGCCGGAAGATGCTTTCCTCATCCAAATTGAACTTATAGATCAAGCCCGCCTATTGAAAATTGACACGTAAGTTTGTACTTAAGCTTTTAATTTCTTTTTCGTACCTTAATCCCATCATTATGAATGAATCTAAGGTATGAGCGAATTTTCTAACTTAGCCCACCAGGCTTTAAGACAAACACAGGAAGTTTTACAAGAAATTGGTACCAGAAAGAATCAATTATTCATTGGAATTCCCAAAGAAACATCTTTTCAGGAAAATAGGATCGCATTAACACCCTTGTCCGTAGCTTTATTAGTGGAAAACGGTCACCGTGTCATCATGGAGAGTGGAGCGGGGGCTTCAGCAAATTTTCTAGACCATCATTATAGCGAACAGGGTGCTGAAATTATTCCAGATAAGAAGAGTATCTATAAAGCAGACATCATTATTAAAATATCACCACCAACTATGGAAGAGATTGATATGATGAAAAACGGTCAGGTTTTATTCTCATCTCAGCAACCTTCTTTCTTAAGTCTGGAGCAACTTCAGGCAATGATGAAAAAGCGCATTACTGCAATTAGCTATGAATACCTCCGTGATGAAGGAAATATACTTACCGTCGTAAGAGCTATGAGTGAAATCGTAGGTGCCACATCTATATTAATTGCTGCAGAATACTTAAGCAATGTATTTGATGGAAAAGGCCTGATGTTAGGTGGAATAACAGGAGTGCCTCCAACAGAAATTGTTATTTTAGGAGCAGGAACGGTAGGTGAATATGCTGCAAGGACAGCTCTGGCATTAGGAGCTCAGGTCAAAGTTTTCGATAGTTCCATATACAGACTACGCCGATTACAAACAAACATTGGCAGCCTGGTCTTTACATCCGTTATTCAACCCATAGTTCTACGAAAAGCAATTATTTCTTCAGATGTTGTAATTGGTGCTGTTCGCTCTGTTAATGGAAGATGTCCTTGCCTTATTGAAGAAGCTACTGTAGAGAAGATGAAACCCAACTCTGTTATTATTGATGTAAGCATCGATCAGGGAGGATGCTTTGAAACTTCACAAGTTACAAATCATTTAAAACCAACATTTCGAAAGCACGATGTAATCCACTATTGCGTTCCAAATATTGCCTCACGGGTTGCGCGAACAGCAACCTATGCACTAACAAATATTTTCACTCCTATATTACTGGAAATGGGAGAAATGGGAAGTATGATAAACTTAATATGGAACAGGCCAGGAGTAAGGAATGCAGTATATCTCTACCAGGGTGCATTAACCAATAAAGACATTGGCGAACGCTTTAACATTACACCAAAAGACCTTGAGCTAATTGCCTTTTCTCACCGTTAAAAAAACAAATCCGGCACTTTTACGTTTAAAAAACACGATTAAATATGCAGGGAAACATCAAGAAATACTTCTCACTTATTAAAGAAACACTCGCCGGGTTTTCAGAAGATAAAATAATGAAGAAAAGCGCAGCATTAGCTTATTATACTGTCTTTTCTTTAGCTCCACTTTTATTGATAATTATGTGGATAGTGAGTTTTTTCTATGGCGAAGATGCTATAGAAGGAAGGATTTTTAACGAATTAAACGATGTCATTGGTTCCAGTGCAGCACAACAAGTTCAGGATATCATCCAAAAAATCAGTGTTTCAGAGAAATCTGGAATAGCAATTATCATAGGGATTGGAACTCTAATTATAGGCTCAACGACAGTATTCATTGAAATTCAGGATTCCATTAACTCTATTTGGGGAGTTAGGGCCAAACCTCAAAAAGGATTAAGAAAAATGATTATAGACCGGGTATTATCCTTTTCTATCGTTATAGGTTTAGGATTTCTGCTCATCGTTTCCTTGATAGTAAGTACCGTTATTGAATTATTAAGCAGCTATCTATTAACAATTTTTCCAGATACGATTGCCATTGTATTTACCCTTATAAACTTTGGAATCACCTTCATTGTAATTGCCATTTTATTCGGTGTAATCTTTAAATTTTTACCCGATGCACAAATAAAATGGGCTCATGTTAGAGGAGGAGCTATTTTTACAGCAGTTCTTTTTATTATTGGCAAATATTTAATCGGTTTGTATATGCAGTTCACTGCGCCAGAAAGTGCCTATGGAGCGGCTGGATCGATTATACTTATTTTACTCTGGATTTATTATACATCTGCTATCTTATATTTCGGTGCAGAATTTACAAAAGTATATACAAAATGGGCATGCGGTGAAATTTTACCATCCCGATTTGCTGTTCGAGTAATACAAAAAGAAATAGAACATGATGTGCATCAAGATAATGCTACATCATGAACCATTATAGTTTCCATACAGCTTTAAAGCGATAGGATATTAGCTATCTTCAAAAGGTTCGGATTTACTTCCCTAATATGTTTAATAGCTCTATCAAATGGGGTAAAACAAACATCAGGCCCTATCAAACCAGCCATTTCTCCTGATCTTCCAGCGAGAAGACCCTCTACGGCTGCTACTCCCAAACGACTTGCCAATACGCGATCCATACAAGAAGGCTTACCTCCACGCTGAATATGCCCTAATACAGAAACTCGTACGTCATAATGAGGAAAACGATTTTTAACACGATCAGCGACTTCAAAAGCGCCCCCTCCTTCATCACCTTCAGCAACAAGAATTATTCTTGACGATTTATTCTTTCTTGTTTTATCCATACGATTTAGCGTATCTGTAAAATCAAGGTTAGCTTCAGGAATCAAAATAGCTTCAGCACCTGTCCCAATTCCGCTTCTCAATGCAATTAATCCAGAATCTCTTCCCATAACTTCTACAATAAATACCCGATCATGCGATTCGGCAGTATCCCTGATCTTATCAACTGCATCTACAACCGTATTAATAGCTGTATCATAACCAATTGTAAAATCGGTTCCCTGCAAGTCATTATCAATAGTTCCCGGAATACCTATAATAGGAACATCATGCTCATCTATAAATTTCTTTGCTCCCGTAAAGCTACCATCACCTCCAATTGCAACCAGCGCATCAATACCCGCTTTTTGTAAGTTATTATAAGCCTGCTGCCTTCCTTCCACGGTGAGAAACTCTTTGCTTCTGGCTGTTTTAAGAATAGTACCTCCACGCTGAATTATATTTGCAACAGATTTAGCATCCATTTCAAACAAATCTCCCTTAACTAAACCGTCATACCCTCTGGTAATTCCAAAAACTTTTAAATCATAATATAAACCAGTTCTAACGACAGCCCGAATAGCTGCATTCATTCCTGGCGCATCTCCACCCGAGGTAAAAAGACCAATACTTTTAATTTGTTTCATTCAAAATTTTGTTTCATTATTAACGCTACTATTATAAGAAAAATTAAGCTATAACAAGCGACTTATAATACGAAGCTGAACTTTATTTTAAAGACCTTCGGCATGGTACGCCTTCAGTCCACTATCTAAGAATTCTATATAATTAGAAATATCCAAATTATAAGCTTGAGCCGGAACAAGCTTTTGACCCTTAGAGTCTGCAATTACATAATAAGGTTGAGAATTAGTACCAAAAACTGAAGCTTGCATATCGCTCCATTTCTGTCCGATCCTCGATATCTTTTTACCACTGAACTTAGAAACATATTTTTCTGCCTCTTCCAGTTCGGTTTTATCATCTACATAAAGAGAAATTAAAACGAAATCCTGCTTAAGCCGCTTCAAGACTTCCGGATCCGGCCAAACAGAAGCTTCCATTTTCCGACAGTTAACACAACTCCAACCCGTAAAGTCAATTAATACAGGCTTATTAACCTCTTGAGCATACTCAAGCCCTTCTTGATAATCATAGAATGCATCTAAGCCATGAGGCGCATGAAAAATATCAGCATATTTCCGACCTGAAGCATCTTCGTCCGCCGCACTAATTCTACCAATACTTCCATAAGTTAACTTGTTCAGGTCAAAATCCTGTGTGGGCTGCGGAGGCAGCCAGGCACTAATACCCTTCAATGGTGCGCCCCACATACCTGGAACCATATAAATAGTAAAAGAGAATATCAGCATAGCAAAAAATAACCGTGGTAAAGACAATATTTTAATATCATCCGATGCTGACAGTTTAATTTTTCCTAATAAATATAAACCAAATACTCCGAAGATTACAATCCACAATGCTAAAAATACCTCACGATCTAGCAAACCCCAATGGTATGCCAAATCCACATTGGAAAGAAATTTAAACGCCAAGGCTAATTCTAAAAAGCCCAAAGATACTTTTACGGTATTCAACCATCCGCCTGACTTCGGCATCTCTTTTAAGAAAGCCGGGAAAAGAGCAAAAATTATAAAAGGAATAGCTAATGCAATGGAAAAACCTAACATCCCAATGGCTGGCCCTAACAAAGTTCCTTTTGATACAGCCTCTACCAATAAATAACCGATAATAGGTCCGGTACATGAGAAAGATACCAAGGCCAATGTAAATGCCATAAAGAAGATTCCGATCAATCCACCCTTGTCAGACTTTTCATCCATTTTATTCACAAAACGAGAAGGTAGGGTAATCTCAAACGCTCCTAAAAAGGAAATAGCAAAAATAATAATGATAGCAAAAAATAGAAGATTAAATACCGCACTACTCGCTGCCTCATTTAATGCAGAAGCACCAAAGATTAGGGTGACGATCATCCCCAAGGCTACATAAATTACAACAATGGATATTCCATAGATAATTGCGTTCCAGACACCTTTTGTCCGACTACCACTTCGTTTCGTAAAATAAGACGTAGTTAATGGAACCATCGGATAGATACAAGGCATTAGAAATGCCGCAAACCCTCCAATTATCCCGGCGATAAAAATACCCCACAGGCTTTGACTTTGAGAAGAATCATCCTGATTATTTACATTATCTGTGGTTCCTGATGCAATTGTACTTGAATCATTTGCCAAAGAAGAATTATTCCCTGATAAAGTAGATTCTGCTTCTGTAGAACCAGAATCCTGTTGCATTTCCACAGGTAAGGAAACAATATTAGTTGACTTATTGATATTGAGGCTTTCTGATACCGGTGCTCCACTTGATTTAATTGGATCTGAACTAGCTAAAGAAACAGCATTTGACGCGTCAACAGAAATAGTAAAAGGAACTTCTTCAGGCGGTAAACAATGGCTATCATCACATGTCATAAACTCCAACGTTCCCTTTACTGTAACCTTTGGCTGAGTTAGTTTAATCTTTTGTGAAAACTTCACTTCCTTTTTATGCCAGGAAATCTGCATTTTAAACGTTGGGTCAAAGCCGCCTACCGCCTTCGGACTCTCACTTACAGTTCCATCCAACGCATAACCAATATTCTTCTCAAAACTAAATGAAGTTGGAATAGGTCCTCCTTCTTCAACGAATTGAGAATATACGTGCCATCCTGGTGCTATGTTTGCCGTAATAACAAGTGTTGCACTGCTCTTCGTAATATTTTCAGCCTCAAATTTCCAGGTAACGGGCGTATATATTTGCGCATTGACAAATAAGCCTAACCAAAGTAGAATAAATAGCGAGAAAATCTTCTTCATAACCTCTTCTTAAAACACAAACTCAATCTCTTTAAAATTAAATCTTGCCGAGTGACCGTTAAAATCAACAATTAACTGTCCATCATCTGCAACATCGATAATTTTTCCTTCAACAGAGACACCATCCAAATTAAACTTTCTGACCTTGTTTAACCCATAGAGCGCCCCTTTATAAATTAGCTCCAGATCTGTAATTCCCTGGTTCTTTAATTGAAAATAATGCTTTTCAATCGACTTACAAAGGTCGTATAATAAGTCTGTTAATATGTATTCACGATGTAATAATTCCTTTATAGAGCAAGCATTTTTTAGTCCAAAAAAATCTTCCTGATTCACATTAATTCCAATACCCACAATAGAATCCTTCCAGTCATTCCCCTGCAATATGTTCTCAATTAGAATCCCTCCTAATTTAAGATCTCCTACATAAATATCATTTGGCCATTTAATCGCTAACTCATCTCCAAATAGGGGATAAAGAGCTTCATAAATAGCGACACAAATTACAATGTTAATATTAAACTGCTGAAGCGGACTTAAAAAAGATGGTTTTAATAAGATACTAAAAGTGAGGTTTTTACCCGGTTCAGATAACCACCTATTTCCAGATTGTCCTCTTCCTCCCAACTGTTCTTCTGCCATTATAACAGTACCTTCATTAAATGGCGCAGATTTTGACAGTTCTACTTTTAAGTAATCATTTGTAGAAGAAATACTCTTCAATGTAATAAATTTTTGACCACTAAAAAATGATGAA